>FLNW01000046.1_pt1 | contig 11085 bp, 10 predicted proteins | sample 1140371 | NCBI WGS metagenome assembly FLNW01 (sample SAMEA3878170, study PRJEB12797) | bioreactor metagenome | biome: Moose rumen | place: Sweden | collected 2011-10
ACCTAAAAAAATAACTTACTCTGTATCCGAGCAAAAGAAAAAAAGTGTACTTTTGCGACCCTTTTTATAAACATATTTTTTAACAAAAAAACAACCAAAAAATTATGGCAAACCAGTATGAGACCGTTTTCATTATGACACCCGTTTTGTCTGATGAACAGATGAAGGAAACGGTTCAAAAATTCGAGAAGATCCTCACCGACAAAGGCGCTGAGATCGTGCATCAGGAGAACTGGGGCCTCCGCAAACTGGAGTACCCCATCCAGAAGAAGTCGTCCGGCTTCTATCATTTATTTGAATTCAAAGCGGAGAGCGATGTGGTGGAGGCCCTGGAGCTGCAATACCGCCGCGACGAGCGCGTCATCCGCTTCCTCACCGTGAGCATGGACAAATACGCCATCGCCTACGCCGAGAAGAGACGCGCCAACCGCAAGGAGAAGGCCGCCGGCAAAGAGGAGACCCGGGAAGAGGTGAGAGAGGAGGCTGTGAACGAGGCCCCCGCCGCCGAACAACCCCAGGAAGTCAACAATGAGTCTAACCAAACCCAACAAGCAGAATAATTATGGCACAACAATCCGACATCAAATACATTGCTCCCGTAGCAGTTGACATCAAGAAGAAAAAATACTGCCGTTTCAAAAAGAGCGGCATCAAGTACATCGACTACAAGGACGGTGAGTTCCTGAAGAAATTCGTGAACGAGCAGGGCAAAATCCTGCCCCGCCGCCTTACCGGCACTTCCCTGAAATACCAGAAGAAAGTGGCCCAAGCCGTGAAGAGAGCCCGCCACCTGGCGCTGCTCCCGTTTGTAACCGACAATTTAAAATCTAACTAATAGGAGGAATTGACATGGAAATTATTTTGAAACAAGACGTACAGAATTTAGGCTATGCCGATGACCTCGTAAAGGTTAAGGACGGCTACGCACGCAATTACCTCATCCCCCAGGGACTGGCAGAGCTTGCAACGCCCGCAAAGAAGAAAATGCTGGCCGAAACACTGAGACAACGCGCCTTCAAGGCTGAAAAGATCCGGAAAGAGGCTGAATTCATGGCTGGTAAGATCGAGGGTCTCGAAGTTACCATCCCGACCAAGGCTTCCGAAAAAGGCACCATCTTCGGCTCCGTCACCTCCATCGCCGTGGCCAACGCCCTGAAAGAGCAGCACGACATCGACATCGACCGCCGAAAGATTGTCATGCACGAGGACCACATCAAGGAACTCGGCCACTACACGGCCCAGGTGAACTTGCACAAGGACTTCAACAAGGTGACCATCAACCTCAACGTGGTCGCTGAAACCGAAGAGTAGGCACAGCTCCTCTACCGCAAAAAAATCTCCCTGTTACCAGGGAGATTTTTTTTACCACTATATTGTAGCCGGACCACAGGCTATTTCCCGATAATCGCGGCCATCTCGTCCACACCCTTGGGCAAATGCGGACCTAACACACGATGACCGGTTTCCGTAATCAGCAGATCATCTTCGATACGGATACCGCCAAAGTCACGATACTTCTCCACCATATCGTAGTTGATGAAATCAGCAAACTTATGCTCTTTCTTCCAAATGTCAATCAAGTGCGGGATAAAATAGATGCCTGGCTCGATAGAAACCACAAAGCCTGGTTTCAGCTCACGCGCCATGCGCAGGGATGCCCAGCCGAAGATCTTGCTCGGCTGTACAGTCTCGTCGTAGCCGACGTGAATCTGGCCCAACCCTTCCATGTCGTGTACGTCCAAGCCAATCTGATGGCCAAGTCCATGCACCATGAACAGGGCGTGCGCACCCAACTCCACGGCCTCCTTCACATCACCCTTCATCAGGCCGAGGTCCTTGAGACCCTGCGCTATCACCTCACAGGAGAGGCGGTGCAATTCCTTGTTGTACATGCCCGGGTGTGCGGCGTCAATGGCGTCCATGTTGGCCTTGAGCACAATCTCATAAATCTCCTGCTGCTTGGTGGTGAACTTGCCGCCCACGGGCATGGTGCGCGTGTAGTCGGAACAGTAGTTCATCAGGCCCTCGGCACCCGCATCCATCAACAGCATGTTGCCTTCCTGAAGGATGCCGTTGTGGAGGTGATTGTGCAGTGTTTCGCCATGTTGTGAGAGGATAACCGGGAAGGAGATGCCGTTGCCGAACGACAAGGCAATGCCTTCGGCTAATCCGGCCAGTTCGCGTTCGGACTCGCCAGCCACGGCACGGCGCATTACGGCGGTGTGCATCTTCACGCCAATTTCGCAAGCCTTGTCCATCTCGTCAATCTCGCACTGCTCCTTGGCCGAACGCAAGGCCACAATGCCCTTGATAAGCTCCAAAGAAGCCGCCTCGCGAATGTGGTTCACATTGATGCCCGTGAGGTTGGACAGCCAAATCTGGTTGTCGCCCCGGTACATGGGCGTAAAATGCACCTTACGGCCGTCCTGCTGCGCCTTCTGGATATATTCTGCCAACTTGGTCAGCGGCATTGTGTCCGATATGCCGACTTTCTCAGCCAATGATGCAATAGTGGGCTGGTCGCCCATCCAGATAATGTCGTCAATGGTGAAGTCGTCGCCGAAGATGATGGACTTGTGCTCGTCAAAGTCAATGATGGCGGCAATGTCAGCGATGGAGAGGCCGAAGAAATAGAGGAAGTCGCTGTCCTGACGGAAATTGTAAGTGTTGTCGGGATAGTTCATCGGGGCTTCGTGATTGCCCAAGAAAACAGCGATGCCATGTTGTACGGATTGCGTGAGTTTTTCTCTTCTGTTCTGATAAACGGATTTTTCAAATAACGGGTTCATTATTGTTGGGGTTTTAATTAAAATTTCGCGGTAAATATGGGTTGGTGGAGACGAGGTGTACCTCGTCTCTACTGTATGATTATTTTTTTGTTCAAAATGAAATCCTCACCTATCAAGCGTAAGACATACACGCCTGCGGTCAAACCTGGCAAGTGCAGAGTATATTCGTTTGGAAACATCCCGGATTCGGACCAAACCGTTTGTCCTGTAAGATTGATAATCTGAAAGACCGCATCCGTTTCCACTTCCCCTGGAGCCGAAATCGTGATATGGTTCGTGGCGGGATTGGGGAAAACCAACCATTGGGAGGGTGTGCGAAATTCGGCTATACCATTGGGGTTAAAGGCATTGACAGAATCGGCGCCCCAAATTTTGCCTACCAACTCCGGATAATCGATAAAGGGGTTGCGGTTGTTTTGAATCGCATACACGGCGTTGTTGCGGTCAATTTCCTTCTGGCTCACCGGGTCCTCGTTGTGCCAGCGGATGAGCATGTCCAAAGCCCAGGGTTTGAGCGAGCCGCCGGAGAACATGGACTGCGTTTCCTGTCCAAGATCTTTATCCATGTAACATACGGCCATATAAAAATAGGAACGCGCCAAATCGCCCTTATAGTGGTCGTTTGGTTCAAACACAGTACCCGAGTAACCCGAAACCGTATTGGAACCCACTTTGGACCCATTGGTACTGGTCCATGTGGCACTATTTACCTCGCCCAAAGCCAAATTACCGCGCTTGCCGTTCACAAATCCGTCGGTGGGATAAATGTGGAAGAGGTCCGTTTTCATCGGAGTTGCATCTCCAAACCAACTTTGGGGCACGGTGTGCTCGCGGTTGTAGCAATCGCCCTCATGCGCGTAATTGCCACACTGGTCGGAACCCAAAGTATAGTAGTACGATGTAGTGCCGTCGGGATTGTCGGAATAGATGTCCCAAACCTTTCCGTTGTCGGGACGCACGTCCGTTGTGTAAAAGGCATCCCACAAGGCGCCGTATGCAAGGGCGGTGTGGTTCCGCACAATTCCGTACAGCGCCGACCTCAACGCCTTCCCCCTATGTCCGTGTGCGCCACTATAGTAGCTTGCTGGTGGCTGGGCGCAAAGCGCAGTGGAGAATATGCTTAATAGGATAAAAATCTTAAATCTCATACTGAAATATTGAATTGCAAATGTACAAAATTTCAAAAAACACTCAAAGGTTTTGATTATTCAAATGTTTTTGTATTTTTGCGGCGTAAAAAATAAGATTAGGTAAACGAGCCCTTATCTTTTTTTTTACAAAACTGTAAAAACAATTATCCATCTAATAATTCTAATCATTATGGAAACAACACCCTCTTTTTCTAATTATCTTGACATGGACACTGCTTTGGCTTATGCGCACAAAACAGACTCCAGAATAAATGAAAACAGCAAGCAAATTTTTGAAATTAAAGACGAAATGACCGCAATGAAGAACGAACACAGCCGAAACAAATGGGCTCATGAGCGTGATGCGGAAGAAATATGGGCTATTTTGAAAAATGCAGCCAAACTGTCAGAAGAAACCAAATTGATAAATAAGGAAAACGCTGCGCGGATGAAAGAAACTGACAAAAGAATGAATCAGTTATTTAATAAAATCGGTGAGGAAAACGCTGCGCGGATGAAAGAAACTGACAAAAGAATGAATCTGTTATTTAATAAAATCGATAAGGAAAACGCTGCGCGGATGAAAGAAACTGACAAAAGAATGAATCTGTTATTTAATAAAATCGATAAGGAAAACGCTGCGCGGATGAAAGAAACTGACAAAAGAATGAATCTGTTATTTAATAAAATCGATGAGGAAAACGCTGCGCGGATGAAAGAAACTGACAAAAGAATGAATCAGTTATTTAATAAAATCGGTGAGGAAAACGCTGCGCGGATGAAAGAAACTGACAAAAGAATGAATCTGTTATTTAATAAAATCGATGAGGAAAACGCTGGGCGGATGAAAGAAAACGACAAAATGATAGAAGAAATTGGCAAGCAGATGAAGGAAACTGACCAAAAAATCAAAGAGCTCTCCGCACGGTTCAATTCTACAGTCGGCAATATCATGGAAGGTCTTATGAGACCTTCCTCTTTCAAAATATTCAAAAAAGCCGGATTCTCCATAAACCGATGCTTGAGAAATATGAAACGCAAAAACAAAGAACCTCTGTTGGCTATGGAATTGGACGCACTAATGATTGGTGATACTGAAATCATTGTGCTGGAGGTGAAAAGCAGTTGTGATTGCAATGATATTGACAAATTCCTTTTCCACATGCAGCGATTTCGCACCCTGTTTCCTGAATACGACAAATTGAACCTTAACGTCTATGTGGCCATTGCCTCTTTAAACTATGAGAATGAGGCAGACCTTTATGCACAAAAGCAAGGATTGCTGGTAATCCGAGTGTCCGAGGAGGAGATTTTCACGCTTGATCCTTTTGACAATCAAAACTTGCGCATATTTTAACAGCTTCCACCGCCTCTTTCACATCGTGTACGCGCAGGATGTTGGCCCCTTTCATCAAAGCCAACGTGTGTACCACGGTGGTGCCGTTCAAGGCATTTTCAGGCGTTGTTTCCAGCAGTTTGTAAATCATGGACTTGCGGGAAACGCCCACTAAAATGGGCAGGTCAAAGACCTTAAAAGCGTCCAAATTCCGCAGCACAAAATAGTTCTGTTCCAGCGTTTTGCCAAAGCCAAAACCCGGGTCCAGGATAATGTCATGCACATGCGCCTCGTGCAGTTTTTCAATCTGCTGGCCGAAGAATTGTATCATGTCGGCCAAAATGTCCTCATAATCCGTGTGCTGTTGCATATCATTGGGTTTGGCAGGCGTGTGCATGAGTACGTAGGGCTTCCGCAATTGGCCCATTGTGGGAATCATGCCGGGGTCGAACGTGCCGCCGGACACGTCGTTGATAATGTCGGTTCCGCACTGCACGGCGGCACGTGCCACAGAGGCGCGCCACGTGTCCACGGAAATAACGGCTTCGGAGAACCGCCCGCGCACGAGCCCCACCGCCTGGCGAATGCGGGCAATCTCCTCCTGTTCGGGCAAATCTTGCGCGCCAGGGCGCGTGGACACCGCCCCAATGTCAATGATGTCCGCCCCGGCGGCTATCATCTCCCCTACCCTGCCCAACACCGCCTCGTCGCTCAAATAACGCCCGCCGTCGAAAAAAGAGTCCTCCGTCACATTCAGGATGCCCATAACCAAAGGCGGGTCCAAGGGCAACAGCCTTCCGGAAACATTCACTTGCATTGTCATTTTCGATTAACGTTTATCTAATCCGTTATTCTCCCCTCTCTTTTCTTTCATTTAAATCAAAAAGAGAGGCTCTTTTCAAGCCTCTCTTGTGCAATATCTTGTATGCTTGTTTACTTCGCCAGGAACGGATAGCCATATTCCGTTGCGGGAACATACGTCTCCTTGATGCAGCGCGAGCTGATCCAGCGGACCAGGTTGAGCATACTGCCGGCCTTGTCGTTGGTGCCGGACGCGCGCGCGCCGCCGAAGGGCTGGCAGCCCACCACCGCACCCGTCGGCTTGTCGTTGATATAGAAGTTGCCGGCGGCATGGCGGAGGATGTTCTCAGCCTGGATGATGGCATAGCGGTCGCGGGCGATGATGGAACCGGTGAGGGCATACGGAGAAGTCTCGTCGCAAAGGTGCAGCATCTCCTCGTATTTCTCGTCCTCATACACGTAAACCGTGATAACCGGTCCGAAGATTTCCTCGCGGATGGACTCATAATCCGGAGTCTTGGCCACAATGATGGTCGGCTCCACAAAATAGCCCACCGACTTGTCGTAATGGCCGCCGAGTACGATTTCCGCGTCGTTAGACTCCTTGGCGCGGTCGATATAGCCGGTAATATTGTCGAAGGATTTCTCATCGATGACGGCGTTCACGAAGTTGGAGAAGTCGCGTACATCGCCCATCTTCACGGTGGTCATCATTTCCTTGATGTGGTTCAGCGTGGGTTCCCAGAGGGATTTCGGCACGTAAGCGCGGGAAGCGGCGGAGCACTTCTGGCCCTGATACTCGAATGCGCCACGGAGGATAGCCACGGCCAACTCGCGTGCGGGAGCGGTCTTATGCGCAAAGATGAAGTCCTTGCCACCCGTCTCACCCACAATCTTCGGATAAGTATTGTAAATGTCAATGTTCTCACCTATCAGCTTCCAGAAGCTCTTAAATGTAGCCGTGCTGCCGGTGAAGTGGATGCCGGCCAGATGCGGTGACTTGAAAGCCACGTCGCTGATGACGGAGCCACTGCCGGGCAGGAAGTTGATGACACCATCGGGCAGACCAGCCTCCTGCAGCAGTTTCATCAGGTAATAGTTGGACAAGATAGCGGTGGTGGAAGGTTTCCAGATAGTGACATTGCCCATCAGCGCCGGGGCCACGTTCAGGTTCAGCGCGATGGAGGTGAAGTTGAACGGGGTGATGGCATACACAAAGCCTTCCATGCCGCGATACTCGTTGCGGTTGATGGTGGCATGGTCGGAAATGGGCTGCTGGCTGTACAGCTGCGAGGCGAAATAGGTGTTGAAACGCAAAAAGTCAATGGCCTCGCACGGGCAGTCAATCTCGGCCTGCATCGGGCTCTTGCCCTGGCCAAGCATACAGGAGGCGTTGAGCACGTATCTGTATTTGGTGGCCAAAAGCTCGCCGGCCTTCATCATGATTGAGGCGCGTTGAATCCAAGGCATCTCCTCCCAATCTTTCTTGGCGGCCATGGCGGCGTCAATGGCCATCTGGACCTCCTTCTTGCCCACCTTGTGGTAGTTGGCTAACACGTGAGCGTGCTCAGTCGGCATCACCACCTTGCCCATATCGCCGGTTTTCACTTCCTTGCCGCCGATAATCGGGCAAATCTCTATCACTTGATTATATTGTCTTTCAAGTTCTTCTTGTAAAAGTTTTCTCTCTGGGGTTCCGGGAGCATAAGAAAACACCGGTTCGTTCTGGGGTTCTCTGAATACGAAATTTGCGTTGTTCATAGAATTTGTTTTAAATTTGAAAATTATAGTTTTTCTTTTGCTTGAAAAAGCGGGCAAATATACAAAAAAGGCCGGTTAAAACAACTTTTGCACATCGTTTTTCAATATGGCAAGCGCCTGGGCCACCACCGGCTTCTGGGCGGCGGCAACCAACAGCGCCTCCGCAAACTGCCGGTTGTCGTCCGGGTTCTCCATCTGGCCGGCCACGGTGTTGATAATCTCGATGATGTCGTCCCTGGCGTCGCATACCTTGTTCCAAACCTCATTGGAAATGTAGATCTGCTGCGACAGGTTGTGCTCAAACTCGGAACGGATGGCCGTGAGCAGCAGGTTCTGCTCCTGCGCCACGGTAAGTCCGGGCGCGTGGATGCGCATCACCAGCTGGTTGGGCTCTATGCGCTCCAAATAGAGCGCCATGCGTTCGTATGCTTGCAGGCGCAAGGGCAGCACAATACTCTTGGCCGCCTTGCCGCTATCCAACGCCTGAAGTTTCAACGTGCGTTCGGTCAGCATTTTTGCCAAAACCACTACGGCCACCAAGGCCAGACATGCTACAATAACTACGGTGTAATTCATTATCCGCAATAAAAATACTCGTTCACCATTTGGGCCATCAGATCCGGGTTCTTCTCGATTTCCTTGCGGATTTTCTGGTCCTTGAAAGATTTGAGCTGCTTCACGATGTCGTCGATCATCTCGCCGTTGAAAACCCCGTGTGCCTCAAAGATGGCGCGGTTGCGGCTCAGCTCGTCGGCAGACTCCCAGCAGGAGGTGGGCAGTTGGGCGAGGCTCTCCACCAGGGCCTTGTTCTCGGGCCGGTGGATGTCCACATCCACGTAGGTCTTCCCCGCGAAGTCGAGAGCCCCCTCCATCTCAAAGCCGTGGCGCGCGGCGCACACGAGCCCGGCCAGCAAGAGATAGATGTCGGCGGACCCGTCCGGACAGCGGAACTCCACCGTCTGCTTTTGGGTGCGGTCTTTCTTCTCCGGCTTCTCCAGCGGGTTGAGGTCGGCTAAAATGTCGTTCTTGTAGTTCCATCCCAACGGCACGCGCACGAGCACGGAGCGGTTGCGGTCGCCCCAGCAGATGGACGTGGGCGCCTCCTGGTGCGGCACCAGGCGGAAATAGGAGGTCGGGTTGGTGTTGCCAAAGGCGGTCAGGGAACCCGCGCAGGTCATGTACCCCGCGATGGCGGTCTTGGCGATGGAATTGAGCTTGCCTTTCGTCACATACTGGTTTTTGCCGTTGGCGTCCACAATGCGGGTGTGGATGTGCAGCCCGCTGCCGGCCTTGCCTGTCGTGATCTTCGGCGAGAAGGTGACATCCAAATCGTATTGGTAAGCCAAGTTGCGGATAATCCACTTGGCGATGACTAACTGGTCGGCAGCGTCCTGCACGTCCGTGACCAAAAATTCAATTTCGTTCTGCTCATAAATCTTGCCGTCCAAGGTGAAGTTGCCCACCTCGGAGTGCCCGTACTTGATCAGGCCGCCGGCCTTGGCGATGTTGTACATGCACTCGGCGCGGAAACTCTCGAATTTCGTGAAAGGCGATGACTCATGATAGCCGCGCTGGTCCGGAATGGTGTACAAATCCTCGGCGTCGCCGATGACGTAGTACTCCAGCTCACCCATAGCCTCAAAATACATGCCCGTAACCTCCGTGAAGGACTTGGCGGCTTTGCGCAGGATGTATTCCGGAGAGTTCTCTAACGGCTGGCCGTCCTTGTTGTAATAGGAACAGAGGAACGACAGGGTCGGAATCTCGGCAAACGGATGGATGAAAGCCGTGGAAAAGCGCGGAATCACATACAAGTCGGACGAGCCCGCGTGGATGAAGGCGGGGAAAATGTTGGAGCCATCCACACGCTCGCCGTTCGACAGGATCTGCTCCAGATACTCGCGGCTGTGCAAGACAAATCCTAACGTCTTCAACCGGCCGTCACCGGCCACATAGTGGAAGTTGACCATCTGTATCTCTTTTTCTTCCACAAACTTAATCATGTCGGCTTTGGTGAATTCCTTCGGGCTTTTCTTCAAAAAATTAACCAGGGGGTTCATGCTCATTGTTACGTTTTCTTTCATATCGTATGTTTTTTTAATAATTGTCGCCATCGGAAAGGGGCGCAAATATACAAAATAAACGATTAGGGTCGGCGGAGACACACATGGGGTAGAGACGGGGCGCGCCCCGTCTCCACACAAAAAAAGGGGACGTCAGAATTTTGGCGTCCCCTTGCGTTTGTTTGTCGCGTGTGTAGCGGCTACCGGCTCACATGCACCTTGTACACCGCAGGACCCTGCTCCGTGGCCAGGCGCACCACGTAGGTGCCCACCGCCACGTTCAGCTCGATGACCTCCGGGTTGCGGTTGGACTGGCCGCTGTAAATCAGCTTGCCGTACATGTCGTAGATGTACACGCCGTTGATGTGTACGCCGTTGTGGTGTACGATGTGTACGCGGTTATGCTCGGCATAGACGTTCACCTGGCTCCGCACGTAGTCGTCCACTCCCACTGTCGGGGCGGGTCCGGCGGCGGTGCGGAAGGTGAACCCGTTGGCCCAGTCGCTGCTGCTCGCCGCGCTGCAGTTGGCCTTCACCTGGAATATGTAGTGGGTGGCCGGCCGCAGGTTGGTGAGGCTGTAGCTGAAGCCCGGCACGTTCTGCACCAATGTCCAGGAGGCCGCATCCACCATCTTGTACTGGATGTCGTAGGCGTCGGCGCTCGGATGGTGCCACATCAGCGTGGCCGACGTGGAGTCCACGTTGCCCGTGTGCAGGGCGGTCGGCGGCGCACAAACCTCCTCGGTGAAGGTGACGGCGATGGTGTGGTTGGCCGTGACGTTGTAGAACGTGTAAGTGCCGATGGACCCCATGTTGATGCCGTCAACCGTGACATTCTCAACCATGTAGCCGTCGTCCGGGGTGATGGTATAGACCTGTGTGCCTCCGTAGTTCACCTGGCTGGTGCCAACCGGTGCGATGGTTCCATGAACACCGGCGGAAGCCACGATGTTGAACTTCTTGATCTGCAGGGTGGCGGTCAGCGTGTGGTTGGCGGCCACTGCCGGGAACGTGTACGTGTAGGAGCCCGTCACTGCCGGCACCGCGTCGGCAAGCACATTCGTGCTGCCCACCGTGATGGCCGTCACCTCATAGCCCGTATTCGGAGTCACCGTAAAAGTCGGGGTGGCGCCGTGGTTCACCGTCACCACTCCATTCGGCGTGATGCTGCCGTGGGCCGGGTCTGTCACTGTGATCGTGTAGCT
>FLNW01000047.1_pt1 | contig 10922 bp, 10 predicted proteins | sample 1140371 | NCBI WGS metagenome assembly FLNW01 (sample SAMEA3878170, study PRJEB12797) | bioreactor metagenome | biome: Moose rumen | place: Sweden | collected 2011-10
GTTCGCGAAGGTCCAGATGAAGAAGACAAGCCCGGACAGCGACCACGTGAGGATGGCGAAGCCCAGCCATTCGGTCAGCTCGCCGAGGTAGTTGGCGCTGGTGACGTAGTCGAACATGAAGCCCTTGGGCAGGTAGTGCCTGTTGTCGTCATCGGATTTGCGCAGGTGGCGGATGATGTAGTCCGAACGCAGGTTGATGTAGAATCCGACGAGGAAAACACAGGTGCCCACAATGAATTGGGGCGACCACAGCCAGGCCATGTCACGGTAAGACAGCCCGAGCACGTGGTAGTCGCATTTGAACGACTCGAAGAAGATCCAGTAACCCTGCATCATGGCGTTCAATATGTTGAACGCGATGCCCATGAACATGACCGAAAGGGACATCTGGCTCTTTTTCCCCTTCATGATCCAGGGGAAGATGAGGGAGCGCTGGAAATAGTGGATTTCAAAAATCAGCAGGAACACCATGGGCACCACCTCAAAGCGGTGCGGGGAGCAGAGCCAGATGACGAGCATGGCCAGGAAGATGGGGAACTCCATGAGGAACCAGGCCAGCTTGTTGTTGATGGCCTTGCCCCAGGTCTTCTTGGTGAAGGCGCCGTAGCTGGCGTCCACAAAGTAGAGGGCCACGAATACGACGGCGGCGATGCCAATCATCACGTATAGGTAGATGTAAAATGCTGAAGAAAGGATTTCTGCATTCATAACAGATAGTTTTATGTTAGTAAATAGAAATTTCCATTGGGATGCGGGCCTGGACGCCCTCGCGGTTCAGGATGTGGTCGATGCCCTCGTAGGTGAAGTACAGCCGGCCCAGCCTGGCTTTCAGGGCGGCCTCCACCTCGTCCTCGTTGCTGAAGAGCATGGTGAGCCAGTCGGTCCGCTTGGGATAATACACCAACGAGTAGTTGGAGAGGCCGGCTGTTTGCGCGGCCTTGGCGACGGCGTCGTTCAGGGAGCCAAGCTGGTCAACCAGCCCCAGCTTGAGCGCGTCGGCGCCGGCCCACACGCGGCCCTGGCCGATGCTGTCCACCCGGGCCACGGTCATCTTGCGCCCGTCGGCCACTCTCTTGGTGAAGGTGCCGTAAATCTGCTCAATGGAGGCCTGGATGGTGGCTGTCTCCGTCTCGTCCAAGGCGCGGAGCCCGGTGCCGTAGTCGGAATGCTTGTTCGTCTTCACCGCGTCCACCGTGATGCCCAACTTGTTCTTGAGGAAGTTCTGGAACGAGGGGATCATGCCGAACACGCCGATGGAGCCGGTGAGGGTGTTGGGCTGCGCGATGATGTAGTCGGAGTTGCAGGCGATGTAGTAGCCCCCGGAGGCGGCGTAGTCGCCCATGGAGGTCACAATCTTCTTGCCGGCCTTCTTCGCGTTCTCAATCTCCCTCCAGATGTTCTCCGAGGCTAATGCGCTGCCGCCCGGGGAGTTGATCCTCAGCACAATGGCTTTCACGTCCTTGTCCTTGTATGCCTTCTTGAACTCCTTGATGAAACTTTCCGCATAGATTCCCTGGCTGTTGTCGCCCCTGCCGTCGTGGATGTCGCCCACGGCGTACACCACGGCAATCTTGTCGGTGGCTTTGGACTCGCTCTTGGCGGTTTTCTTGTATTTGCTGATGGTCACGAGGTTGAGGTCGTCCTTCTCGCCCGCGTTGACTTTGGCTTTCAGCAGTTTCTCCATGTCGCCGGCATAGCCCAGGCAGTCCACCATTTTCAGCCGCAGAGCGTCTTCCGGCGTGGCGCACAGCAGGTTGTCGGCGATGGCGTTCAGGCTGTCGGCGGGGATTCTCCGTGAGGCGGCGATGTCCTTGACCAGCACGTCCCACAGGGTGTTGGAGAGCGCGGTCATCTGATCGCGGTTGGCCTCGCTCATCTTGTCCAACAGGTAGGGCTCCACGGCGCTCTTGAACTGTCCGTGTCGGATTACCTGCACGTCCACGTCTAACTTGTCCATCAGCCCTTTGTAGAACAGGACTTGGAAGGCGTAGCCCTTGAAGTCTAAGGAGCCGGCGGGGTTGAGCATGATTTTGTCGGCGACCGAGGCGAGATAATAGCCGTTTTGGGCCAGGATGTCGCTGTATGCGTAGATGAACTTCCCGCTCTTCTTGAACAGCAGCAGGGCGTCGTGGATTTCCTTCACCGTCGCGGGCGGGGCGCCCACTGTGGCGCTGTTCAGGTAGATGCCCTTGATTTTCGGGTCGGAGGCGGCGCTCCGGATGGAGGCTATGATGTCGTCCAGCCCGATCCGGATGTTGTATTTGTCGAACTTGTCGAAAGGCGTTTCCACGACCCGCTCGGCGATGCTCTGGGTCAGGTTGATTTTCAGGATGCTGTTGTCCTTGATGACGGCGGTGTCCTCCACCGAGGAGGAAAAGGCGGCTATCATGCTGATGAGCATCACCAAGTACAGGATGGAGACGAGTGCCATGGAGAAAAAGAAGCCCAACATGGAGCCGAACACCACGCGCCAGAACTTGCGGGTGCGGGTTTCGGGCCGGGTTTGCGCGGGTTGCGTCATCGGGGTGTTTTCAACGTTTTCCATATTTGGTAGGTTTTAGTGTTATCTGAAGAAATGCCGCCGTTGGCTTCGGCATCCGGCATGTAGGAAGGAGATGTATTCCATGAAGATGTCCGTGGCGTTGTCTAATTTGGGAAGACCGGACATTTGGCTGATTTGGGCGAGGAGCCGGATGTTGTCGCGGGGCAGCGGGCATGGGGAGTCCGCCTTGTTCGTGTGCGCGGCGCGCGCCGAGTCGGTGAAGGTGCCGTCGCTCTCCGTTGGCAGGGAGGCGGGCAGGATGAGGTCGAAGTCTGGGTCGCCATCCTTCAGGAAGGCGGTCTGCAGCACCGACCATTCGCAATGCTTTGCGGTGTCGAGCACCTCTTGGGGCATGTCCGCCCCTGTTGCGTTGAACAGGTAGCACTGCTCAAAGTCGCGGGCGGCGACGCGGGCGGGGAGATCAACGTTCCCGGTGCTCGCGGGCCGCCCGTACAGCGCGTCCATCCGCCTGCGGCTCTCATCGTCGAACGGCTCGCCGCCGACGCAGACATCCGGGAACAGGCCCATGTCGAACAGCCCCTGCGAGTTCAGCCCGGCCTTCAGGCACAGGAACCCCGAGGAGGGCTTGGCCTGGATGTCGAGCAGCATGCAGAGGTTCTCTAACTCGATGACGCCGCGCTCGTCCAAGAACCGCTCCCATAAGACAAAGACCGGGGCCACTGTGTGCAGCAGCTCCTCAACGAATGTGGTCACGTCCTTTTCTGTCAGGCCGTTGGAGGCACGCAGGCGGTCCGTGTCATCGGCCATGACTTGCGCCTTGTAGGCGTCGAGGTTCTTGCCTAAGCCTTGCACATAGATGCCCTTGGCCAGGTTGTTGCGCAGGATGTGTTGGTTGATGCAACGGAAGAAGTCGCCGAAGTTCACAATGGCAAGATGGCCCGGTGTGTTGAAGTCGTAGCGGGGCGTGTCCGGGCAGGCCTCCATGATTCTCATGGCCGTCTTTTGCGAGGGCGCGTCGGACTGCGGGTCCAGGAGGGTATAGAATTTGCCCGCGCCGAAAAGCTCGGCGAAAGGGACGATGTCGTTCTTGTCGAAGAAGAACGCGGTGCCGCGCCGGTAGTATTCAAAGGAGCCTAAAGCGTTGGTGCGCAGGCCTGTGCGGGCCAAACGTTGGATGAGGTACAGCTCTTCGTTGGAGTAGTCGCCGGAGGCCATCACCAGTGTGCCATCGGGGGTGGCCTGGCGGCCGTGCTCCGCTATCCGCCGGCAGGCCTCATCGTAACTGATGGGCTGGTACTGCTGTCCGGTTTTCAGAAGAGGTTGTAGAATTCTACCCATACGCTACGGTTTTTGGGTCAGGGCCTGGAAGAGTTCCTCCATGTCGAGGGCGTTCAGCTCGGCGGTGTGTTTGAGGCCCAGCTTTTTCGCCAGGGCGGGCAGTTCGCTCACTTGCGCATCAGCCACCAGCTTGCCCTTGTTGATGATGATGACGTGGTCGCATAGCGCCTGCACTTCCTGCATGATGTGCGTGGAGAGCAGCACGGTGCGGTTCTTGCCATAGGATCGGATGAGCTCGCGGATCTCAATCAGCTGGTTGGGGTCGAGGCCGGTGGTGGGCTCGTCGAGGATGAGCACCTCCGGGTCGTGGATGAGCGCCTGGGCGATGCCCACACGCTGCTTGAACCCGCGCGACAGGGCCCCGATTTTCTTGTGCTGTTCGGGCGACAGCCCCGTCCGCTCGATGATGCCGGCCACCTTGCCTTTCTTGTCCTTGAGCTGGTGTATGCCGGCGATGAACTCCAGGAACTCGCGGACATACATGTCGTAATACAGCGGGTTCGCCTCGGAGAGGTAGCCGATCTTCCTCCTCAGCTCTAACGAGTCTTTCCAGATGTCGAGGCCGCAGACGGAGACGTTCCCCTCGGTGGGCGGAATCAGACAGGTGATGATTTTCATCATGGTGGTCTTGCCGGCGCCGTTCGGCCCCAGGAAACCGACAATCTCACCCTTCTTGGCCTCAAAACTCACATGGTCCAGCGCGCGCTGCTCGCCGAAAACCTTGGTGACGTTGTTGACTACAATAGACATACTAATCCAAAATACGAATAAGGCCGCAAAGATAGGATTTTTTTGTCATATAGAAATCTGTCGGGAGACGGGCTTGCGAACCCCGATTTTTTTATCTTTGCGGCGTCCCGAAACCGTGACCCATGCAAACCAGATTCAAGTATGAAAGCAAAACCCATTCTCACACTCTGCGTGCTGCTGTGCGCCCTGTATGTGTGCGCCAGCGCGCAACGCGACTCCCTGATGGTCGCGTTCTACAATGTGGAAAACTTGTTCCACCCTTCCGATGACTCGCTTACCCGCGATGACGATTTCACGCCCGAGGGCCTCTATCATTGGAGCTACAAGAAGTACTACAAAAAAATAGCCAATGTGGCCAAGGTGTTGATTGCCCTGGGCGAGGGCAGCCCTCCGGCGGTCGTCGGTTTCGCCGAGATTGAGAACGAGCAGGTGCTTAAGGACTTGTGCTACCGCTCGCCCCTCCGTGCCTACGGCTACCGTTATGTGCATCATGACTCGCCCGACCGCCGGGGCGTCGATGTGGCGCTGCTCTACCGCGACAGCCTTGTCCGCGTCCTGCGCGAGCGCAAGGTGCCCGTGGTGTTCCCCTTTGAGCCGCAGGCCCGCAACCGCGACCTGCTCTATGCACTTGTACGGCTTCCGTGCGGCGACTCGCTGCATGTGGTGGTAAACCATTGGACCTCGCGCTATGGCGGCTATGCGGCCACTATTCCCAAACGCAACTATTATGCCGATGTGGCGCGCCACCTGGTTGACTCTGTGCTGCATCAGGACCCTGACGCCAACATCTTGCTGATGGGCGACTTCAACGACTACGCCACCGACGAGAGCATGGTGAGGCATCTGCGTGCCCGCCCGTTTGCGCCGGAAAATGTTCAAGACACGCTGTTTAACCTGATGTATTATTTTGAAAACCAAAACAACGTGGGCTCGCACAAACATGAGGATTTCTGGCGGTGCCTTGACCAGATTATAGTTTCAAGAGGCCTTTTGCTGGGCGGACGCTCACAGTTGCATATCGCCCAGCAACGACCGTATGTTTTCCAGGCCCCGTTTCTGTTCGTACCCGATGAGAAGTACGGCGGCGTGAAAACGTACCGCACCTATCTCGGCCCGCGCTACATCGGCGGCTACGCCGACCATCTGCCCGTGTATGTGCTGCTCCAGTGCAATGAATAAGCAAGATTTTCATTGAAAGTGCCGAAGACACGTCGTTTTCTTAACCATACACAAGCGACAAAGTCGCGCAGTGTGGGTGTGACAAGAGAAGTCCACACAAGGCGACGAGGCAGGGTCACAATATCACCCCATAAACGACAAGTCCCACCGCCCCACTCAACAAAATCAGTAAAATAGGACTGGTCTTGAAACGGAGGGAGGCGACGAGCACGGCGGCGAAGATGCCGATGCTAATCCAAAGCTGCGGTGCGCGGTAGCCGAATGTTTCGGGTGTGATGAGCAGCAGGGCGGCGGCGGCAACAAGCCCGACCACGACCAGCCGGAGCCACGACAGGGAAACGGCTATCGTCGGGTTGTCCTTGTGCTTTAAGAGAAAACGGCTCACGAGGAGCATGAGGATCACGGGCACGAGGATTACGGAAAAAGTGGCGATGAAAGCCCCGATGATACCGAGCCATTCGGAATAGCCTGCATTTACAACGGCGGTGTATCCCGTATAGGTGGCGGTGTTGATGCCGACAGGGCCGGGTGTGATTTGCGAGGTGGCCACGATGTCGGTGAACTCCTGGCTGGAAAGCCAGCCGTGCTTCTCCACCACCTCATTCTGTATGAGGGCAATGGCGGCCAGCCCTCCGCCGAAACAGAAGGCGCCGATCTTCAAGAATGTCAGAAACAACCGCAAGAAAATCATACGCCCGCCCTCCGCCGCGTTTTAAAGTGTCCGTAAATAAGGCCCGCGACAAGGGTGGCCAGGATAATCCACACGGGCGACACGCCCAGCAGATAAATCAGCAGCATGGCTGCTAACGGAACCCAGCCGTTGCGCCAGCTGATATGGGCTGTTTTGGCCATGTTGAACACAGGCGCCGCAATCAGGGCGACCACCGCCGGACGAATGCCCTTGAAGATGGCTTCGAAAGCGGCATTGTCCTTCAAGAAGCGGAAGCCGGTGGCGACCATCAGTATGATAAGGACGGGGACGAGGATATTCCCGAGAATGGAGGCGGCGCTCCCCCCGGCCCCGCGAAGGCGGTACCCCACATGGGTGGCCATGTTGACAGCAAAGATTCCGGGCATGGCCTGCGATATGGCCATGATGTCCATAAAGGTTTCACGGTCCATCCATTTGCGACGGTCAACAAGCTCCTTTTCCATCAGGGGTATCATGGCGTATCCTCCGCCAATGGTGAAGGCGCCAATCTTGAAAAAGGACCAGAAAAGTTCGCGTAACGTTGGCATGATTTAGAAAATGCGCGCAAAAATAACATTTAATCGTGTTGGATGGATAACGATTGCCCGAAAGAATTATCTTTGCAGCCGTTATTTGCGTGCTATATGTTGCAACTGAAACTCTCCCATGTCCGAATCCCGGTCACGGCAAACCCGAATGTGAAAAATGCGGTCTGCCGCCAGTATCATATCCAGCATGAGGATATAGGGGACTTCCGGGTTGTGCGGCAGGCCATAGATGCCCGTAAGAAAAACAAGGTGATGTACGACTATCAGGTGGCTGTCACGCTGCCCGATAGCTATGCTTCCCTTCTTGAAAAGGATGGGGTCTCGCAACTGAAACCCTCTGTTGAAGTGGAATATCCGCAGTGGAAAGACGACCTCCGTCCCGTGGTGGTGGGTTTCGGTCCCTCAGGCATGTTTGCCGCCTTGTATCTGGCGCGGTGTCATGCCAAACCCGTCATTCTGGAGCGGGGCGGGAAGATAGAAGACCGCAAGCGGGCGGTGGCTGACTTTATGTACACCAAAACGCTTAACCCCAACTCCAATGTGCAGTTCGGGGAGGGTGGTGCCGGCACCTTTTCCGACGGCAAACTCAACACCAACGTACACAGCGAATACAACGACTTTGTGCTGCAGGAATTCCATAAGCATGGCGCGCATGAGGACGTGACCTACATGCAGAATCCGCATGTGGGTACCGACTATCTGGAAAAAGTGGTGAGAAATATGCGCTTGGAGATTGAATCTCTGGGCGGAGAGTTCCATTTTGACACGGTTTTCACCGATTTCCATCGGGATGAGGATGCGGTAATAGAGCTGGTTTGTGAGCCTGTTTTGGAAATCCGCACGCATCATGTCTTGTTAGGTTTGGGTCACTCGGCACGCGATACCATCCGGCGGCTGTATGAGCGCGGCATGGCAATGGAGGCGAAACCCTTCTCTATGGGTGTGCGCATCGAGCACCAGCAACGGCGCATCAACCGGATGCAGTATGGCGAGGCGGCGCGGATTTTGCCGCCAGCCTCCTACAAGGGCGTGGCTCATCTGCCCGGGCGGAGCGTCTATACCTTTTGCATGTGTCCCGGCGGCACGGTGATGGCCTCCGCCAGCGAACCGAATACTATTGTGACCAACGGCATGAGCGAGCGCAAGCGCGACAAGGCCAACTCAAACAGTGCGCTACTGGTGAACGTGAATCCGGAGGACTACCTGAAACAGAGTCCGTTGGACGGACTTGACTATCAGGAGAAATATGAGCGTCAGGCTTTTGAGGTGGCAGGTGACTACCGCGCGCCCGGCAATCTGGTGGGCGAATTCCTGCAAGACAAAGTGGCGCAGATGTACCGCAGTGTGAAACCCTCCTATCCGCATGGCATGGCGTTTTGCGATTTCCGTCGCTGCCTCCCTGACTATGTGGTGGATTCCCTGAAGAAGGCATTGCCGCTCTTCGACCGCAAGATGCCCGGTTTCGCTGACCCGGATGCGGTGCTCACGGGTGTGGAGACGCGCTCATCGTCACCTGTGCGCATGGTGCGTGGCGAGGATCGGATGTGCTCGCTCCCAGGATTCTACCCCATTGGAGAGGGCGCGGGCTACGCGGGCGGCATCATGAGCGCTGCCATTGATGGGCTGAAGACGGCCATTTTTTTACTATCTTTGCAAACTCAGAGTTAAAAATATAACATTCAATGAGTGAGTTTGTTAGAGGTGTAAAGAAGGGGTTTCCCATCTGTTTGGGCTACATTCCTGTCTCGTTCACTTTCGGGTTGGTTGCCGTCAAGATGGGGTTCAATCCGTTGGAGGCCACCCTCATCTCACTCACCAATATGGCCTCCGCAGGCCAGTTTGCCGGCATACGCCTCATTGAGGGTGGCGCACCCTATATCGAGTTGGTAATCACCACTTTCGTGATTAACTTGCGCTATATGCTGATGTCGCTTTCCCTGTCTCAAAAAGTGGCCCCGGAGATGCCCTTCTACAAGCGCGCCATCATGGCCTTTTGCATCACCGACGAGGTCTTCGCGCTGGCTTCCATGGAGAAGGAGGAGGTGAATTTTCCCTTCTTTGGCGGCCTGATGGCCACTCCCATTTTTGGCTGGACGCTGGGTACGTGCCTGGGCGCGGTGGCCTCCAGCCTGCTCTCGCCCATGCTGCAGGGCTGCTTCGGCATCGCCTTGTATTGCATGTTCATCGCCATCATCATCCCGCCGGCGCGCAAGGGTCGCAAGGTGGCCATCGCGGTCATCGTCTCCGCCCTGCTGTCCTGCCTGTTCAAATATGTGCCGGGCATCAATGTGCTTTCCAAGAGCGGCGGCGGTGGCTGGGCTATTATTATCTCTGCCATCCTCGGTGCGGCTATCTGCGCGTCCATCAAGGAGGTGAAGCGTTTTAACAGAAGAAAAGCTCAGGAAGGAGGCGCCCATGTGTAGTATGCGGAATATCGCCATTTGCATGATGATTATGGCGCTAACCACTTACCTTATCCGCCTCATCCCAATAGGTTTTGTGCGGAAAAAGATGGAGAATGAATGGATTCAGGACTTTTTGTTCTATATCCCGTTCTGTGTGCTTTCCGCCATGACTTTTCCCGATGTGCTCTATTCCACCACGCCAACAGGCGCTACCACGCCGCATTTCGCTTCGGCGGCCATTGCTACCATGGTGGCTATCGTCATGGCTTGGAAAAACCGTGGCTTGGTCCGGGTGGCCATAGTGGCTGTCCTCGTGGCCATCATCGTGGAGCTGCTGCTCCCCGTGGTGTTCTGAAACTACATCTCGGGCAGCATCGCGCAAATGAGTCTCACCATGTTTGGTCCGGCGGTGTTGGCGGCTACCAAAACCTCCTCGTGCGTGGCCTCCATCACTTGGCCTGCAATACCCAGGTCGGTGATGACCGACAAGGCGAAGATTTCAATGCCTCTGTAGTGCGCCATGATGGCTTCCGGCACGGTGGACATGCCCACGGCGTCGGCGCCCATAATGTGATACATTCGGTATTCGGCTGGAGTCTCAAAACAGGGGCCTGTCACACCCAAATAGACACCTTCCTGCAAGTACACGCCCGTTTCCTGCGCCTTTTTATAGGCCAATTTGATGAGGCGATGCGAATAAACCTCGCTCATGTTCGGGAAACGCGGCCCCAGGGTGTCGTCGTTGGGTCCTAACAGCGGGTTGTCGCCAAAGAGGTTGATGTGGTCCTTGATAATCATGATGTCACCCACTTTGAAGGTGGGGTTCATGCCGCCGGCGGCATTGGAGAGGATGAGGGTCTTTACACCTAAGCCGCGCAGAATCTGCTGCGGATAGGTGACCACATCCATAGGATATCCTTCGTAATAGTGCATCCGGCCGTTGAACACCAGCGCCTCCGTGCCGCCCAGCCTGCCGAATATCAGGGTGCCCTTGTGCCCCTTTACGGTGGAAACAGGGAAGTTGGGAATCTCTGTATAGGGGATTTCATCCACAATTTCCATGGACTGTGTGAGGCCGCCCAATCCGGATCCTAAGACAATCGCGATTTCCGGGCTGATATGTTTCCTGTTGTTGAGGTAAGTGATGGTTTCCTCAATCTTTTTTCTGCGTTCTTCCAACATGGTCGTTTAAGATGTTTGTGAAAGTAAGACGTTCTTCTTCTTCTAAAAATTCAATTTCAATCGGAAGGATGAAAACGGGCAGCAAAGATAATGATTTTTTGAAGCTCTCGCCCTGCAGCCGCATCCAGTCCTTTTCTGTGGTGAGCAAAACGCGGTTGTCTCCGAGATGTCTTTTCAGCTGTTCGATTTCAGGGATGGAGTACCGGTGATGGTCCGGGTATTTTATGTGTCTTGAGATGTGGTGTTCTGTCTGAAGATGTTCGCGCAGGGGCTGCGAGTGCGCGATGCCGGTCAGAAGGACGACATCCGTCCCGGCGTCCAACGGG
>FLNW01001347.1_pt1 | contig 10915 bp, 10 predicted proteins | sample 1140371 | NCBI WGS metagenome assembly FLNW01 (sample SAMEA3878170, study PRJEB12797) | bioreactor metagenome | biome: Moose rumen | place: Sweden | collected 2011-10
TTTCATAATATATCTGTACTCTGTCAGCGTAGCGGTCTGTATTCTGTCAGGCCGCAGGCCGATCTTAATAGAGTTTATACGTCGTTTTCAACACCTTGAATTCGGTCCGTCGGTTGATTTGGTTGCAAATCTCCTGCTTGTCGGTCGGTAGCGTCATGATAAACGCCTCGTCCAGTACTTGTTCCTGAGGGATAAAACTGTACTTCTGGTGTATCGCTTTGTCGGCTACCACAGGCTTTTGTTCTCCATAGCCTACAGGGGTCAGCCTCTCTCTCTCTATGCCGTTCTTGATTAGGAAATCACAACAGGTCTGTGCACGTTTCTGTGACAGCTCTTGGTTGAACTGATCATTGCCCACCAAGTCGGTATGTGCGCTCAGCTCTATCGTGATATTCGGGTTGTCGTTCAGTAGTTTCACCAACCCCATTAAGCCTTTTTCCGATTCTTTGGTAATCTCCCATCTGCCCGATTCATAGAAAATATTATCCATCTGTACTGGTCTGCTAATGGGATTAAGTACAAAATCCATCGTATAGGTCTTGCTGTCCTTCAGGTCATATGTGTTCCATTGCTCTTTGGCGTTCAGGTAGCCTCTCGCGCTGGCGAGCATAACATACTTCACATCTTTCTTCAGCTTGATTTTGTATGTTCCGTCACGCCTTGCATTCATCTTGCTGTTGGTTCCGTCGCTGCCTACCAGCCGCAATCGTGCCTCGGCGATCGGTTCGCCTTGGTTGTCTGTTATGGCACCTTCTGCTACAAACTCCATCTCGGGCAGCGTGAAACTGTAGATCTTGTCGTATCCCTTCCTCTCGTTCCTGTTTGATGAGAAAAACCCGTTTTGGCTTTCTCCGGCAAACGTGATACCGAAATCATCTCCGTTGGAATTGAATGGGGTGGCCATATTGTACAGCAACCATACTACGGAGTCTTTCTCCGTTGTGTCACGTATGGCTTTGAATATATCCAAACCTCCGTATCCCGGGTGGCCGTTGCTGGAGAAAAACAGACTTCCGTCGGGGTGTACAAACGGGTACATCTCATCTTCTGTTGTGTTGATGCCTGGTCCCAACGGCTGGGGATTGACCCATTCGTCGCCTTCCAGTTCGGCCATCCATATATCTTTCCCTCCATACCCGCCCGGAGCGTCACTCACGAAATACAGGCATTCGCCGTTCGGACTCAAGGCCGGATGGGCAACGGTGATCGAACTGTCGGCAAAGAGTTTCACCTCTTGTGCTTCACCCCATTCACCGCTTGCACGCTCGCTTTTGAATATCTTGGCACCCAAATCCTGACCGTTAATCGGCTTGGAGTAGGTGAAATACATGGTTCTTCCGTCTGCCGTGAACGAGCAAATACCCATTTCTGCATTGCTTGCTTGTTTGCCGGATGAGTCGTTCTGCTGTTCGTTATCTTCATTGCCGTACAGACCTTCTGCCGGCACTATTTCTTCCCACTCGCCTGCGGCATTCTTGCGTGTCTGGTAGAGTTGGAAAAGCTGTTGACCCGTTACATTGCTGGCGCGTTTCAGCTTCTTGTTGCCTTTTTGCCGTTCCTGACGGTTGCTGGTGAACATCAGTGCGTCGCCCTGCTTGCCGATAAACATCGGAGCTATCGAACTGTAGCGTTTTTGGTTAAACTCCTTTGCTTCTGCAACTTTGTACCGGCTTGGCTCGGCTTTCCAGTCGTTCACTTTCTTGCATGCATACAATCCTGCTTTTGCGGCATAGTTGTCCGGATGTGCCTCCAGATACAGTTCATAGTTTTTGGCGGCATCCTTATATTGCCCCTGAAACTGCAGCACTTGGCCCAGCCTCAGAAAAACGGTTGAGTCCTGCAACTGGTATTTGCATCTTATCGCGCTGTTATAGGCATTCACCGCACGGGGGTTGTTCAGTATTCGGTAGCATTCGCCCTGACGGTATGCCACATAGCCTTTGGTGGCTTTTTCTTTTTGCATCGAGAGCCGGCTATAGCATTGTTTGTATATGTCACCCGCTGTGAAATATTCGCCTATTGCGTATTTCTTGTCTGCACGCTTGATCCGCTGCTGCACACTGCATCCCGGCAGCACTACTACCAGCATGCTCAATCCCCATAATATATATAATGTCTTGGTTTTCACTTTCCCCTCTTCCTCTTTCCCCTTTCACCTTTCATTTCAACTCATGCACCACCAATCCGCTCCTTAGTTTCGGCTCAAACCATGTGGTCTTGGGCGGCATTATATTTCCGCTGTCGGCTATGTCGATAATCTGCTGCATCGTCACGGGGTAGAGTGCAAGTGCCATTTTCATTTCGCCGCTGTCCACGCGTTTCTTCAATTCTCCCAAACCGCGGATACCGCCTACGAAATCTATCCGTTTGTCTCTTCTCAGGTCTTTGATGCCTAATATCTTATCCAGTATCAGGTCGCTCGAAATGGTCACATCCAGCACACCTATCGGGTCTGCATCATTGTACCGCCCTTCTTTGGCTGTCAGCGAGTACCATTTCCCGCCCAAATAGAGTGTGAAATTATGCAACCCTTTCGGCTTCACGGCTTCAAACCCTTCTCCCTCCCTTATATGGAGGGCAGGGGAGAGGTTAAAGTCCTCCTCCAATGCTTTGAGAAACTCCTCCTCGCTCAGTCCGTTCAGGTCTTTCACCACGCGGTTGTAATCAATGATATTCAACTGGTTGTCCGGGAAACAAACGGCCATGAAGAATTCATATTCCGGCAACGCTTCTCCCCAGAAAAGGGTCGGGGAGAGGCTTTCTTTTCTCTCTCTTCCCACACCTGCAGCGGCAGCACTCCTGTGGTGACCGTCTGCGATGTACATAGCGGGAATATCCTTGAAAATCTCAGTGATGCGCTTGATCAATGCCTCATCGTCGATTACCCAGAACGTGTGTCTGAATCCCTCGGGAGCTGCCACGAAATCATATTCCGGCTCGCCTTTCGTCACTTTTGCTACTATCTCGTCCAAATCATCCCTGTGCGGGTAGGCAAAGAATACAGGCTCCATGTTCGCGTTCAATACACGCACATGCTTCATGCGGTCTTCCTCTTTATCCTTGCGCGTCAGCTCATGTTTCTTGATCCGGCCTTCCAAATAATCATCCACCCATGCACCTACAACCAATCCATACTGCGTCTTGTCGTGCTGACCACTGAGGGCTGACGGCTGACCGCCTAAAATCGTCTGCGCATAAACGTAGTAGTGCTCCTCGGGGTCTTGCACGAGCCAGCCGTTCTGCTTGAAGAGTTGGAACTGCTCAACAGCCGCTCCGTACACACGCTCGTCATGCTCGTCCGTGCCGGGCTCAAAATTGATCTCAGGCTTGATAATATGGTACAGCGATTTCTCGTTGCCTGCCGCTTCGGCACGTGCCTCTTCCGAGTTCAGCACATCATACGGGCGGCTGCTCACTTGTTCTACCAGCGCTTTGGGCGGACGTATGCCGCGAAAGGGTTTGATAAGCATAAAAATGTACGATTATTAAGATTTGCCCCTCTTTTTACCCTCGGACTCATATCGGTATTATATCGGGCTCAAGTCGGAGGCAATTCGGACTCAACTGAATGCAAAAAAAATGTACGATTATTAAGATTTTGACGGTTGCTGGTTATTTCTTCTCTACAGGTTTCTCTACGCAGCCCATCGAGCAGGTGCCGTTGAACTGTGCACCCGGTTCTACAATTAGTGTCTTGGTATGCACATCACCTTGGATCTTTCCGCTTGAACGCAGCGACAACTGCTGGTGGCAGCGGATTTTCCCGTCCAGCAATCCTAATATCTCGGCGTTCTGACAGATGACAGTCCCTTTGATGCGGCCGGCCTCGCCGATCACTACTTTGCCTGTACATTGCAACTCTCCTTCAATCAATCCGTCTATGCGGTAATCGCTGTCGGCGGTTACGTTTCCTACGATTTTGCTGCCTGCGGTCAGTGCGTTGAATAGCATGCCGCTTTGTTTCTCATTTCCCATGATTTGTATTGTTTTGTCGTTTAATAATCAGAATAAGCGCACAAAATTACAAAAAATATTTCATATACGCAAGCGCGCATGCATAATTATTGAAAAAAAGTGCAATAATGCCTCTAAAATGATTCGTTTTGCCTCTGTTGTCTTGGTGGTTTGGACAAAATATGCTAATTTTGTGGCGTAAAATGGAGTGTTATGCACCAATTAGTCATTGTTATAGCTTTGGTGGCAGCGGCGGTCCTGCTTCTTGCTGTCGGGGTCATTCTCCGCAAGGATCATTCTTTCCGCTCGCAGCACATTGCCGAAAACCGCCGTATGCGAGAGAATAATATCCACTGCGCCACCTCGCAGGACCGCGAGGCAAGGCGCGCCGATACACGGAAAATAAATGTCAAAAAATTATAAACGATCATGAACAAGATTCAAACCGTAATCAATTGTGTACTCTGTGCGGCTGTTGTCGCACTCTTTGTGCTTTTCTTCACAGGAAAGTCTGACAAACCCAAAGCTGCTGCCCCTCAGGCTATCGCTGTCGGCGAGCAGCTGCCTGTAGCCTATGTTAACCTCGATTCAGTGCTGCTCAACTACACATTCGCTATCAACGCTAACGAGAAACTGATGACCAAGCAGGAAGACGCACGTCTCAAACTCAACACCAAGGCTAACACCCTCCAGCGTGAGGCTGCCGATTTCCAGCGCAAACTGGAGAACAATGCCTTCCTTAGCCGCGAACGGGCAGAGGCGGAGCAGAACAAACTCATTCGCAAACAACAGGAGCTCCAGGAACTGGAAGCCAAACTGACCAACGAGATTATGCAGCAGAACCAGGAACTCAATCTCCAGTTGGCGGATACGCTCAATACATTCCTTGCTGAGTTCAATGCGGATGGACGTTTCCAGATCATCTTTGCCAACACTGGCCAGGACAACATTCTTCAGGCCGCTGACGCGTATGATGTGACAGCTGAGGTGATTAAGCAACTCAATGCACGCTGCGCGAAGAAGTAAGTTGAAAACTGAAAACTGAAAGTTGAGAACTGAAAGATGAGAACTATACGAAAATATTTCCGGTCGAAAGGATTGATTATCCTTTCACTTTTCATCTTTCATCTTTCATCTTCCTTTGCTCAGCGTATTCCGCAGGCGTTGGAATATACGGAGATTTATGATTTCCTTGAGGAACTGACGACGGATGGCATTATTCAGACCAATAGTGCCATCCGTCCCTATACGCGCGATTATATTGCAGCACGCCTGGCGGAGGCGCAGAGTAGGGACTCGCTCCTCTCACGCCGCCAGAAAGACGACTTGCAGTTCTATCTCCAGGACTACGCTTTGGAGAGCGATACGGTGCCTGCGTATTACAGTTACGGTCATCGGCACGTAACGCAGTGGATTACACCCGTCTCCAACCTCTCGTTGGCGGATCCTTCCTTGCATATACTTACCAAGGACAAGATCTTCAAGATGCGTGTCCGTCCGATCCTCGGAATGGATATTCTCTATAACCGCAAAGGAATGCTCACCCACCGTTGGTATGGTGCTGACATTCAGATGGATATAGCGCATCATGTGTCTATCTGGGGGTCTATCCGCGACAACTCATGGAAGGGGACAGATTATCTCAACAAGTCTTTCTTCCCGACTACCTCCTCCCAGATTGATGGTGCCAAGATTACCAAACCAGACTATCTCAACAATCTTCCCGGAATGCAGTACAAGGAGGCTACCTATGGTGGTGATTTCTCCGATTCGCGAGGCGGTATCTCGCTCTACGCGTGGTGGGGCTCTATCGGCGTGCAGCGCGAACGTATCCAATGGGGCGACGCGCAACACGCCTCTAACATCCTCTCCGCGCACAACCCTGCGGTACCGATGATCACGCTCCAACTCACGCCTTGCCGCTGGTTCCAGTTCGATTATTTCCATGCTTGGCTCGTGAGCAATGTATTGGATTCAACCAGCTATTATGTTGAGGAGAACTACACTGAAGGAACATCCAAAATCAACTACCGGCCATACAACAAGTTCATGGCGGCGAACATGTTCACTTTCATGCCGGTTAAATACATTCAGTTCTCGTTCGGCAACTCTATCATTTATGCCGAGCGGACAATCCAGGCGGCATATTTCATACCAATCGCTTTCTTCAAATCACTGGATCATCTGCTGACCAAAGGGGTTCGTTCCGAGAACCAGAACTCGCAGGCTTTCTTTACCCTTACCCTCCGTCCGACGGATCATTTGCGGCTATATGGCTCGTTCTTTATTGATGAGATCAAGTTCGACCGTTTCAAGCGCTCCAACCCCCAGAACAATCCTGTCTCTTATCTCGTAGGCTTCAACTGGAGCGGTTGGCCTGTGCGCGGACTGAGCCTGCGCGGTGAGTTTATGCGCTCGTACATAGCTTGTTACACGCACTCTATCTCCGTGCTCGAATATACGTCCAATTCCTATAATATGGGGCACTATATGGGCGATAATGCACAATCAATCTTTGTGCAACTGGCTTACCGTCCCACGCGCTCTTTGCGCCTTACGCTCGATTACACGCGCGATACCAAATATAATTCCTATGAATATGTCCGCCGCGAGATTGGCAACATTATTGCCCAGAAGCCGTTCAATGAAGTTATATGGAATAATGATGAAATCAAGTTCCGCGCGGTGTATGAGGTCTTCAACAACTGCTACGCGCATGTGGATGTGGCATACAACAACGCCCGTGCTTTTGCTCCCGCATCGACCCGTGTGGCGGGAGAGGACCGCGGATGGAACACGGATGGCACTTCCAGGAACCTCTCCGGCACAGCACTGGAATCCTATTACCTCAATAAATTTACCCCTCTCTACCTTCAGGGCAGGAATATCACTTTCTCCTGCGGACTCAGCTTCGGCTTCTAACGTTAATAATTCTTACGCATCTTGCGATAATCACGGCGGGCTGCAAACACCGCTTTGCAAGCACCCCAACGGCCTTGCAACAGATAGAAAACCGCGGCTGCGTAATCCAGAAAGAACCGCACAAACAGCACTCCCCGGGGGAGTTGTTTGTTTTTGTATATCATCAGCAGGTTGTTTCGGTGGTTGAGATAAGTCTTGCGCGGACTGTCATAACTCAGTGCACCGCCGCCTAAATGGTACACCACGCTTTGAGGCAGACACACCAACCTCCAGCCTTTGTTCCGCATCCGCCAGCACAGGTCTATTTCCTCCATATGGGCAAAGAACGCCGCATCCAATCCGCCGCACTCCTTATAGGCACTCGTGCGCACGCACATGCACGCGCCTGAAGTCCAATCCACCTCTGCTATCGTGTCGTACTGACCCTTGTCCTCCTCTACTTTCCATAGCACCCGTCCGCGGCAATAGGGATAGCCTAATCGGTTCACATATCCGCCTGCCGCGCCTGCGTGTTCAAACATATTGCGCTGCTTCCAACTCCTGATCTTCGGTTGCACAGCCGCCACATCCGGATGCCGGTCCAGATAATCGAGTAGGGGTTCCAGCCAGCCTTCTGTTACTTCCACATCGCTATTCAGCAATACAGTATATTCCGCCTCCTTTGTACATTGTACATCGTCCCCTTGTACATTGATCGCCCTGTTATAGCCTTCTGCGAAGCCGTAGTTCTTGTCCAGCGCAATCACTCTAACGCTTGGAAACTCCTCGCGCAGCACTTCCATACTATTGTCCGTACTCCCGTTGTCGGCTACCACTACCTCACAGCCGGGCAGGGTAGTATATTTCACTACCGACGGCAGATATTGGCGCAACATCTTCGCGCCATTCCAGTTCAATATGATTACACTACATTTCATTAATAATATCAACTATCAACTATACACACCCTCTCCGTTTCCATCGGAAACGATTATGCGTCCATAGCCACAACGCCGGTTCAGCCTTGATATTTGCTTCCAGCGCACGGGCATAAGCGGTTGTTATCTCGCCTTCCTGCGTTTGTTCCGGTCGTGCGGACAGCACACTGAAATCGCATCTGTAATAGCCACGCTTTGGATGGGTGATATAGGCATAAAAAACAGGATAGCCGAATTTCTTTGCCAGCATCTCGCCGCCGTCCAGAAAACCTGTTTCCTTATTCAGAAACTCCACCCACCTGCGCGTCACTTCAGGCCGGGGTTTCTGGTCGCTGATCAGACCTATTGTCACAGGCTGATGGTTAGCGCGGTAGCGCACCATTTCGCGCAATATGCGCTGTTTCTCCACGCACTCGCCTCCGCGTCTGCTCCGGATGTCCAGCATCAGTGCGTCTATAGCGGCGTTCTTCTGCTTGCGATAGACGTTCAGCTCTTTCACGCCGGGGCTCACCCACTGCTGAACGCTGGCAAGCCACTCCCAGTTGCCCATATGCGCCAGCATGAAGATTCCTCCTCCGGCGGCATCTATCAGCCGGTTCACCTCGTCCATCGGAGCAAACACCACACGTTCGCGCATTTCCTCGTCCGAACAGCGGTAACCATAGATATTCTCCACGATGGTGTCGCTCAACTGATGATAGAACTCTCTGGCTATCTGGTGCCGCTCTTGGTCGCTTTTCTCGGGAAACGCATACCCTATATTGGTGCTTACTATCTTCCGCCGGTATCGCACTACATGGTACATCAGCGGATAAATCACCCAATCGGCGAACCAATAGTGTACACCTAAGGGCAGGCGGGATAGTATGGAGATGAGGGCTTTCAGCATTCAGCAATCAGCATTCAGCAGGCTAATAGTATCATCATAAATACCAATACCGCAGGAACGGCAAGCAATATACTGTCAAAACGGTCTAACACACCGCCGTGGCCGGGCAGGAACTTACCGCTGTCTTTTACGCCGATCGTGCGTTTGAACAGGCTCTCCATCAGGTCGCCTAAGGTGCCAAACACAGATACGATCAGCGCAAAGATTGCTCCGGTAATATAATGGTTCATCTCCGCTATATGGTCAAACCATCCGAAATGAGCGAGCAGCGCACCCGTTGCCATCGCCGGCACGATACCGCCGATCAGTCCTTCCCAGCTTTTCTTCGGGCTCACACGCGGAAACATCTTATGGTTTCCACCTTTGCGTTTGGCGGTCAGACTGCCTACGCAATAGGCTCCGCTGTCGTTCACCCAAATCAATACAAACACTGCCAGCAGCAGCCATTTGCTGACACTTCCCAACACATTCATCAGCGCAAAGGGAAGAGCAATCATCGTCTGACCGATGAGTATATTGCCCCATACGGCAATCGGATTGCCATTCTTGTCCCATAGTTCGCTGATCAGCATCAACAGAACAAAGACTGCATACGTAGCAACCACGGAAAACGAGAAGGCCATGCCTTCATCTCCCACCATACAATAAACCGCAAACACTTGCGTACCGGCAGCCAGTTCGCTATAGATATCCATTAAACAGCGAGGGTGGGTCAGATGATTAAACTCCCTCACCGCCAAAATGGCGAGTATGCCGCTCACTACGGCAAAAATATCCACTTTCCATACTATACTGCCCACTACTACGCCTACATACACGGCACCGCTGAGCGTCCTTTTCCAAAACTCACTCATATATTTCAAATTTTGCTGCAAAATTAGTAAAATATTTGCATATATGCAAGTATTTTCTTCTTTTTTCGCGCTCGCACTTGCGTATCTCAAAAAATAACAGTAACTTTGCACCACAAAAAATGTCTGGCAATGAATGATTCTTCGTTTATCATATCGCCTCTGTCGGCGGATTTCTCGGATGTGTGGTCTGAACCGGAGTTGCTGTCTTCGGAAGGGCACAACGCGCTGTATGTAGCTACTCGTTTCGGGCGCAAGTATGTGCTCAAAGCCTTGGCAGAGCCTTATCGCGAATCCACCTCTCATATCGAACTGCTTCGCAAAGAGTTCTCTATCGGCGTGGCTGTGGACCATCCGAATATAGTCCGTTTGTTGGATTTCGGGCGCATGGACTCTATCGGTTGGTATATCCAGATGGAGTATATCGATGGTATCACACTAGATCAGTTCCTTGAGACGAAGCCTTCTTCTGCTATCCGCCGTCGCATCCTTTCCCAACTCCTTGATGCGTTGGCCTCTTTGCATGAACGGCAGATTATTCACCGCGACATCAAACCTTCCAATATCCTCATTACCCGCAACGGAAGTACGGTTAAACTGATAGATTTCGGTGTGTCTGATACGGATGATTATGTGACGCTCAAACAGCCCGCCGGTTCCATGGCTTTTATTGCACCGGAGCAGTTGGCGGGCAAGCCTATTGATAGCCGCGCGGATATTTATTCGGTTGGCAAAATCATCGTTCTCCTGTTTCCGCATCGCTATAGATGTATAGCCCGCCGGTGCACGCGTGTCAACCCCAATAATCGTTATTCCTCATGTTTGCGAGTGTTACGGGCAGTTCAAAGAGTTGACAGAGTGCGTATATGGTTACCGGTGTCGCTTCTCTTGTTGGCTGTATTATGTCTCGCGGGGTGGGGAGTATATGCAGAATACTGGCAAACAGAACTCAGACATAGCGAGCAAGAGCAGAGCCTTTCTGCCGATATGGATTCGCTGCGTATGCAAAACGCGGAACGGCAGTACCTTCTCGATTCGTTAGAAAGCCTTGTTGATTGGTTGGCTCTCAATGCGAATACCCCTTCTCCTAATGAATCTGTCCGTAGCAAAGCGGCTTCCATCCATCTCGCACGTCATAAAGCCATCCGCCGAGCCGTCAATCGCGGAGAAATTAAGACTCTGAAAGAAGCCCGAGACTATGATGGAGGTCTGAGCGAAAATTTCAAGAGGACGGAGCAATCAATCAAAGATCCCGTTTTGCACGAAGAATTCATGCAGGCATATTTTTCATACGAAATAATATAGTTTGTTTATATGTTAGTATTCAGTTATTTATATCTTGTTGTAATATTCATGACACGAGAAGAGAGAGCACTCACAAC
>FLNW01000423.1_pt1 | contig 10797 bp, 9 predicted proteins | sample 1140371 | NCBI WGS metagenome assembly FLNW01 (sample SAMEA3878170, study PRJEB12797) | bioreactor metagenome | biome: Moose rumen | place: Sweden | collected 2011-10
AGGACATGAAGCAAATTATTATAAAGTAAAAAAAGAATTATATGATGATAATATTTATACATTCGATATAGAAACTACTTCTTTTTTAGTTGATAGTCGAGATGGTAATATATATTCTACTAATAAATATTTATGGTTTAAAGATAATGAAAAGAATTATGAAGATTTTTTAGATTTTGGATCTAATATGTATATATGGCAATTCGGAATTAATGAAGATGTATATTTTGGTAGGACCTGGAAAGAATTAAGAGCTTTTTTAAATAAAATTTATATGTCAGTTCCAGAGATGAAATATCTATTTATACACAATGCTTCATATGAGTTTCAATTTTTAAGAAAAGAATTTAATTTTGAAAAAATATTTTCTAGAAAAAAAAGAAAAATCATGAAAGCAGTACTTTCTGATTTTAATTTTGAAATAAGATGCACTTATACAATGACTAATTTATCTTTAAACAATGTGGCTAAAGTTTACAATCTTCCAGTAAAAAAGATGATAGGAGATTTAGATTATAATAAATTGCGACATTCTAAAACCAGGTTAACAAAAAAAGAATTAGAGTATTGCGAATACGATTGTTTAGTAATATATTATTACATCAAATTAGAACTTGCAAAATATAAACACGTTAGGCGAATACCTATTACTAGTACTGGTCATGTAAGACGTGAACTACAAGAACTAGTATATTCTAAAAAATATTATGTTAGTACTGTTAGAAAAGCTATAAATACAGATCCTTATATTTTTAATCTTCTAACTTTAGCTTTTATGGGTGGATATACACACGCTAATTATTTTTTTACTGATGAAGTGTTAAAATTTATTACAAGTTTTGATTTTACTTCAAGTTATCCATATGTAATGGTAACATGTAAATTTCCTTCTACTAAATTTAGGAAGTGTTTTATTAACAATATTGAAGATTTAAATCCTAATTTTGCTTATTTACTTAAAATTAAAATGTATAATGGTAAATCTAAATATTTAAATACATTTCTTTCCGCAAGTAAATGTATTTATATTAGAAATCCTAGTTACGATAATGGTAGATTAATAGATTTTGATGAATGCGAAATAGTAGTAACTGATATAGATGCAATTGATCTAATAGAAAGTTATTCTAAAGATTCTGATTTTAAATATGAAATAGAAGAATCGTATTATAGCAGATATAATTATTTACCAAAGACATTAATTAATTTCATTTTAGATAAGTATGAAGATAAGACTAAATATAAAGGTATGGAAGGTAAAGAAATCGAATATGCACTTGCAAAATCTCTATTTAATGCAATTTTTGGAATGACAGTTACTAACACTATTAGAGATGAAGTTATTTATGATTATTCAGATTTAGAATGGAGGGATGATAGAAAATTAACTAATGAAGAAATTATTGAAAAATTATTAGCTGATGAGAAAAAAGGATTTTTATCATTTGCTTACGGAGTTTGGGTTACTGCACACGCAAGGCATAATTTAATTAGTAATATTAAAAAATTGGATAAATATTGTGTTTACTCTGACACCGATTCTGTTAAATTATTACCAGGCTTTAATAAACAAATAATAATTGATTATAATAATAGCGTTAAGATTAAAATTAAAAAGGCAAGTTTAGATCTAAATATACCATATGATAGATATCAACCTGCAGACGTAAACGGAAAAAAACATTTACTAGGTCTTTTTGATCCAGACGGAGAATATTTAGAATTTATTACACAAGGTGCTAAAAAGTATGTAGTTAAAGTAAAAGATAAGGAAGGAAAAGAAAAAATTAAAATTACTGTAGCAGGAGTACCTAAAGTAGGAGCTAAAGATTTGACCGATTTAACAGAATTTAAGGATGGTTTCACTTTTAAATACGAAACTACTAATAAAAAAGTAATTAGTTATATTGACAATCAAAAACCAATAAGATTAACTGATTATACTGGTAAAACAATGACCATTAAAGATAAAACTGGGATATGTATGCTACCGACTACTTATGTATTAGGTAAAGATGATCAGTATTCAATGGTAATTTATTCATCAGAACGATCTGTTTTTAAATTATAAGGAGATGAAATTATTTGATATATTATAGTTTAGATAAGTTAAAGGAGAAAAATTCTAACTTTAATATTCTTTTTGGAAAAAGAAATAATGGAAAGTCATACCAGTTAAAAAAGTTGGTATTAAAAGAATATTTTGAATCTGGGAATAGATTTATTTATTTAAGAAGAACAGTAAATGAAATAAAAAAAGAATTAGTAGAAAATTATTTTGATGATTTTGATATTTATGAATTATCTAATCATAAATATAATTGTATAGTAGTAAAATCTAATAAATTTTATTTTGCAAATAATAATCCAGAAACAAATAAGATAGTACTTGGAGAAAAGTTCGGCTACATATGGTCTTTAATTCATTACAATAATTATAAATCTGGAGTATATTTAGATGTAAATAATATAATTTTTGAAGAATTTATGACAGATAGTTTATATTTATATGATGAACCAAAAAAATTAGATAGTATTTATTCTACAGTAGATAGAAATAGATTAACTACTAAATTATGGTTAGTAGGTAATGCTATTAGTAGAGTTAATCCTTATTTAAATGGGTGGAATATAAGAGATATATTTCTTAAATTAAAAATAGGAGAAATTAAGACAACTAATATTATTACTAATGATGGTATTAGAGATAATAATCGTACTATTAGTATCGAATATTGTTCTTCTGATGCAGGCGGAAAAGGCTTATCTCTTGCTAGTAACATGAACGATTCTGGTGAATTTGAAATTTCTAAGCAACCACTACTTCCTAAGTCATATAAAAAATACAAATCAAATTACAAATTTGTTTTTGTTTATCAAAACTTTATGTTTTTATGTGAATATTTATCGGATGCTAAAGATACATTATTTTTTATTAGACCAAAATATACACCTATAAAAAAGAATACATTAGTTATAGGCGATATTATTAAACCAGGTATTTATTATCAACGAAATATTTATGATTTACATACCAGGAATAAAAATCTAAATGATCTATTATATTCGTTTAATGAATCAAATTTATTTTTTTCTGATCATAGAACTGGAACGGAATTTAAACAATTAATAGATTTTACTATAAGGAGGTAAAAAAGATGGCTAGACAAACAGCTAGTATTTATTATTATAAAAATATTAATCTTTCAAGAGATTATTCTAATGTATGCGATAATATAAGTATTAATACATTAAGTTCTTATTTAGTCTACACAGATACTAACATTAGTGTTATTAGACATTCTATTACTAATGGCGAATTTAGAATTAATAGATCAATGGCGCAATTAGAAAATATTAACTATATAGCTATTATTAATAATGCAGGTGATAAAGAACAAATATTTGCCTTTATAGACGATCTAGAGTATATAGCGGATGAAGTAACTATTATTAAATTTAGTATTGATCTATTTACAACTTATTGCCAGTATCTAGATTATCAAGATACATTTATTAAGCGTATGACAGTAAATGACGATACTAAATATACTTGGTTACAAAATGAAAATATAGCAGGTGGAGAATATATTACTGTAGATACTTTAGAAGATTATACTACTAATTGGAATTATGGTTATACAGCAACAACTACTTATACTGGTGGTACTGTAAATGGTAGACTATTAGATCATATTTTTAGTTATTCTGGATTTACTGGATATACTTCATATGGTCCAGTGGTAGAAGATTTACAATTATTTACTAGTAATGGTTATATTGAAAATGTATCGGATGTAATTCAGTATCCAGCAGAATGTGGTACTAATGGTGAACATGTTGTTGATGTTAAATATATAGATCAACCAACTACTTTAAATGGTTATACACCAAAAAATAATAAACTATTTAATTATCCTTTTGTCCGTGAATTAATTGTTAGTTCTGATGGGGATACATTAGAATTATATCCACAGAATAGCACAGATACTAACCATAGGATTCAATATAGAAAAGATGTAATGGTTCAACCAATAGTTCAAATTGTAGCTACAGTGGGACAGTATCAAGGAATAGTTGCATCTAAAAATAAAGTGAATAGATTATTTATTACTGGCTTTCCGCAAGTAAATTGGGCTTCTGATAATTATCAAGCATGGCTTGCTCTAAATAAAAATACTAGATCAATGGAAAATGTGCGAATTGCAAGTTCTGTAATAGGTAATGTATTAACAGGTAATACTACAGGCACAGTAGAATCTGGTTTAACAGTATTAAATACTGCTATGAATAGATATGTTGAAAATGAAAACGCTAAAATGTTAGGAACTACAATACATAGAGGTTCTAATATGGGTATTGATGTATGCAATGAAAATTTTGGTCTTATAACATATGTTCAAACTATTAAATATAAAGAAGCAGAATTAATAGATAACTATTTTAATGCTTATGGATATGCTATTAATAAAGTAACTTATTTTGAACCTAGTAGAACCCGGTTTGATTATGTAGAAACAGCAGGAGAATTATTTAGAAGAAAATCCGAAGGATCTGGAATACCAAACATAGCTATTGATACTATGAATACAGTAGCTAATAGAGGTTTACGAATCTGGCACTCGATAAGTGAATTAAATAGACGTGATTTAATAGATACTAATTCTATTAGATAGGAGGTTTTAATGAGTTGGATCGCTAAACCTTCTGGTGGATATAATATAGATAGTAATGAAGCTATTGAAAATATGAACGAATTTAAAAATTGTTTAATTAGTAGTTGGAGTGAATACGCTATAGCTGGAGCATTAGGAAATATTGCTAATGAATCTGCTTTTAATCCGTGGAGATGGCAATCTGATACTGTTAATTATTCTGCTGGATATGGATTAGTACAATTTACACCTGCTAGTGGTTATATTAATAATTATACTAATCATGCTAATCTATCAACTACTAGTATTTCAAGTGGAGCAGATCCAGATGATGGTTACTATCAATGTTTAGTTTTAGAAAATGATTCAATGGGAAAATGGATCAATAGAAGTTCTTATAATACATGGTATGATATTTCTGCATACTCTAATTTTAGTTCTTTTAAAACAGTTAATAATTTATATGATGCGACTATGGCTTTTCTTTATAATTATGAGGGCAATTATATAGTAATTCATGGTAGTGAAGTAGAGCAACGAGCCGATTTTGAACTACGTTATAATTCTGCATTAACTTGCTATAATTATATTCATGGATCTGGACCTGGACCTGCACCTACTGGATCTAGAAAGAAAGATAGTATATTAAAACATTTATTCAAATATAAATTAATTTATTAAGGTGAAATTATGAAGGTAAAAGAATTATTTAAAATATGCAGTCCATTTATTAAATTACATATTTTTGATGCACAAACAATGGAATGTTTAACTTGTATGGATTATTTAACTGATTCTAACAATGAATTATATGATTATTCAGAAAAGGAAGTTTATAAGATTGTACCTAAAGTAAATAAAGATAATAGGTGTTATCTTGCAGTTTTAGTAAATTTTGATGTTGACATATAATTAAATTAAGATATAATAAATGGGAAATATTTTATTTTTGTTATCTTTTAAATGTAAATTCAAATTTATTTGTACAAAGAAGCCAGTCTAAAAAGACTGGCTTCTTTGTTTAAGTTAAAAGAATAGTATTTACATATTTACATGTACTAACAAATGTAGCAGTCCAATAACTGCCAGATTGTGATCTAATTTTATAAAGAATTTGAGTATCACTTGCATCAACATCTTCAGCGTTTAATGTAAATTGATCAGTAAATGTTACAGTATGATTAGGAGTTAACGCATATGTGTTAGTATAATAAACTGTGCCACTTACATTACCTACGAATTGATAAGTAATAGTTGCATTGACACTACTAGTATAAGAATCAGTTTGACTAATAGTAAACAAATAATCATTAGTTCTCATTTCAGGAACTGTAGGAATTGTTAAAAAAGTAAATAAGTAATCATACATTCTAGTATTAGTTTGACTAAGAGTTCTAACATAATTAGTTGGATTAACCAAAATATCAGCAAAAAAACTAGAAGAAAAAGTAGTAGTTGAACTAGTTTTAGTATCATCTATAATACTAGTTCCCGGTGTATCTCCTATTAATTCGTTTATTTTATCACTAGAATAAGTAGTTTTTAAACTAGATTTTGAATCATCTATTACATCAAGTGTTATTTCAGAAATTTCTTTTTCTAGCTTTTCTACAGCCATATTAACAACATTACATTTATTTATTGTATTAGACATAATATTCACCTCTTTTTTAATTAACTTTATATAAATAACATGAACCTAAAGAAGTAAATGAATTAGTTGTTGAATGTAATGTAACGTTAAAATATCCATTTTCTGGTACATAAAAAATAGGAGTGTAACATTTATGAAGTCTAATAACTTCTTCAAATTCTCCAAAGTAAAACTCTACATTTGATGAATTTTTAATATGAATATAAAGTGATCCAGTACCAGAAGTATGTACATTAGCTACTAACCAATAATATCCACTCGTTAATCTAGAAGATGAACCCGCTTGTTCTTCTGATACTTCTGTTAGTGTGATAGTAGTGCTAGTATATCCAGAACCATTATAAGGTACACTAATTAAGCTATTAATCTTATTACTTGAATATGTAGTTGTAGTACTACTAGAATTATCATCTATGCTAGCTTTACTAGAAATATTCGTATTAATTTTACTACTTGACCATGTACTATCTAATGTAGTAGAAGTATCATCTATACTAGCTTTACTAGAAATATCTGTATTAATTTTACTACTTGACCATGTACTAGTTAATGAAGTAGAAGTATCATCAATTACAGCACCTACAATATCGCTAATTTTACTACTAGAATATGTAGTTGTTGCACTTGCTGTAGTATCATCAATTACAGTACCTGGTGTAATATCAGAGATTAAACTATCTATTTTATCGCTTGAATATGTAGTTGATGTGGAACTAGCTAAATCATCAATACTAGCTTTACCAGTAGCAGTAGTATAGGCGGTAGTTGCTGTAGTAGAAGCAGTATTTGCAGTAGATAAAGCTGTATTTGCAGTAGAAGTAGCTGTATCTACATTATCTGATATATCGCCTATTGCAGTATCAATTTTATCCATATTGCCATTAAAAGTAACTAAATAATTAGTTGAATCATTTGATTCATATTTATCAAGTTCGATATTTTCAGTTTGGATCATAATTTTCCCTCCATTCATTAAGTTGTAGGTTTAACTACTAATTGTCTTGCATTAAGATCATATTCTCTAGCACTTATAATAAGTGAATCATATTCGCCTGCTGTAATATTAATATTATCATATTCAATAGCTGTTAAATCATTAGGTTGCCTTAAATAGATCCAATAATCATTTATTATATTTTGAATACTATCAATATTACCTTTTGCAGGATTATAAAGCGTTGGTAGGCTAAAAGCTAAATTATTAATTTGTCGTTGCAAATCATTAGTAATTGCGATAAGTTCTGTATAAGTTAATTCATTTTTATCATCAATATAATCTTTAAAGAGTGCTATTTCTGTATCAACTCTAGCGACTAATTCATTAACTTCCGTTCTAAAATTAGATAATTCTGATTCTATTCTAGTTTGCAAGCTAGTTAATTCAGATTCAAATTCATGAATTGTATTCGTAAGTTCAGTTTCTACTGTTTCTCTTAGTTCAGATATTTCTTCATTTACTTCTGATCTAATTTGTTCTATATAAGTATCTATATATTCTTTTAATTCTGCCTCAATAGTATCTAATCTAGTTTGAAGTCTAGATACTAGAGCATTTAATTCAGTAAATTCTGTTTCTAGAGTATCAACGGAATCCGCTAATTCATTAACTAATGTAATTGAGTCATTAACATGTTCTACTATTTTACATAATAACTGATAATAAGTAACAGCATCAAAATCATTTTCAATAAATGGAAAATTATTTAATGTTGGTAATATTAATAATTTTACATGTTCTTTTTTCGCCAATATTATTCCTCCCTTCTAAATTAATCCGTAAAACAATTCATCAAGTTCTTTATATATTAAATTATATATATTAATAATCTCTTTACTAATTGCAAGTAAATCTGATCCATAAATAATAGTATTACTTGTTGTGGTCCTGGTTGAATCTTCTTCATTACTAGTTGAACTAGTAGAAGTTCCATTAGAAGTAGATGTATCAGAGCCAGAAGAATCACCGCTATTAGTTGTATGTGAAGTAACAGAATCTAATTCATAATTTGATAGATAAGTACCACTCACTACATCAGATATTGAATTTTGTGGTGTATCAGATTGTCTACTATCTGTAGTATTTGTTGATTTTGATTCGTCAGAATGTTCTTCGCAAGTGCTAGAACTAGTTGAATTTGAACTAGATCCAGTATTAACACTAGTACCATCTAAACTAAATACATCAGTAGTGACTTCTGTTTTTGAATAAAGGTTATTATTAAAGTAAATATTATCAATTAATATATTATAATAAGGCATTATCGTATTTAATTTATCATCCAGAGCTATTTTAAAAGATTGAATTGTTTCAAAACCGATTCGCCTATTTAAATAATGTTTAAGTATCTTTATTTCAAATTCAGATTTATCTAAATTACTAGTTAAAGGATATGTAAAATCAAAAATGTTACTATGATAAGTTGAAGCTAAATTAGATATTTTAGTTTTATTATTATTCGCATAATCTAGCATCTGTAGTATGCTAAGTATTGTTAAAGGCTTCATATTTGCTTTATTATCAAAAAAATTATAAAACATTTAATTCACCTTCTTTCATATCTTCTAATTCTGGTAAATCTGGAATATCTGCATTTTCAGAATCGGGTACTTTATCATAAAATTCTACTTCTATAGGTAAATCTAAATACTTATTAAATTTATCATTAATTTCTTCAATAGCCTTTTTTCTAGGCTCAAATCTAGAATATCTACTTGCAATAGTTCCACCATTAAGTGCAGACATTTCATCTTTAATAAGTCTTTCTTTTTTCTGTATAGATACGTTAGTAATTCCGATTAAAGATAATACTTCTGATCTAAGTTTATCATATTCATTCCTAAGTTCTGGTACTACTAATGGTGCTGGCGATATTAAAACATTAATTGAATCAATATTTAAATTATCGTAAGTTAATATAGTTTCAACTCCAGAATCTATATCAGAAGTTAAATCTTCTATAGTCTTTTTTAGATTTTGTGGAACTTGAAAAATTCTCGGTGTTTTTTGTTGACTAATATTAATATCAATTGTTCTAGTAATATTAGCTAATCGCTCAGAATATTGTTCGATATCTAACCATATAGGATACATTCCGTAATTATCATACATAATTACATATTCATCTGGATGTAATATTTTAGATCTGATTCCATTTTTAGCTATACATTGTATATTTATAGGACGATTATATATATCTTTATTTCCGTAACTTTCAAACGGCAACGCTATTACAGAATCAACAGCTTCTTCATAGTAAAAAGCAATTGCACCTTCTCTAACTAATGTCTTATTTAAATACGGAATATCTATTACTTTAGGCATATTTTTAAAAATAAATACATTTTCTGCTAACGTAAGTAGTTCTCTTTTAAACATACAAAAAGTATTGAAATTATTAATTTGTGAGATTTTCCTTTTCTTAGAAATAATAATCACCTGCCTTTATTTTGGTAGGCAGTTTAAAACCGCCTACCAATTTATGTTAAAAAAGAGATTAAGAAATAGTGATAGTTGCAGTTCCAGTAACATTAGAATCATATACAGATGTAGCTGTAATTGTTACATCACCAGAAGTTGCATCAGAATTAATTTTAAGTAAACCAGTATTATCAATTGTAACATCAGTACTTTCTGTTGAATAAGTAACTGCTTTATTTGCAAAACCCGTAGTAACTACATTACTAGTTAACTGTAAATTAGATCCTGCACTAACTGTAGCAGTAGATGGTGTAATTGAAACTGATGTTACACTAGGTGTTACATTTGCAGTGTAAACCACAGCTTGAGCATAAGGAGATGTTGAAAAAATACTCCACACGTGTAAATAATGATTATTTTTTAGTGTAGTAGGATTATAAAATTCTGTAGATTTAGTTCCAGCAACTCCATCTAGTGTATATAAATAATCCATAAAGAAATCTCTACTAATTAATACCGCTGGTACATTAGATAGTGCATTTAAATCATCAGTAGTAAATTCTACATAAGCATCACCTAATAATTCAGATAATCTATCTGTATCATGATTATTAAATCCATCTATTAAAGCATGACGCATTTTAAAATCAGCTTCATCTTTAAAGAAAGAAGTAGCTAGAACTTCTGTATCAAGTGAAGCTTCAAAATCAGTATTAATTATTAAAATCTGATCATCAAAATTAGTAGCTCTAGATACACCAGCTGGATTATATTTTCTATTTCTAAAAGTGAATTTATTAGATACATCCTTCATTGCAGATACACGCTGTCTAGTAGTTAAATTAGAATAATCATCAATTTCTACAGAAGTTAAAGTGCCATCTATAATACGTCTGCAAAGTTGATATTTATCTATTGTGTACTTGTCATATTTCCACGACTCAAAAAGCATTGCTATAGCTTCTTCTACAAATGTAAATAGATCTTCATTTTCAAATGCCATTCTTAATTGATTATCACTTGTAGTAGTTTCATAAAATTTTTGGAAATTAATTTCATGAATATACTGG
>FLNW01002334.1_pt1 | contig 10743 bp, 8 predicted proteins | sample 1140371 | NCBI WGS metagenome assembly FLNW01 (sample SAMEA3878170, study PRJEB12797) | bioreactor metagenome | biome: Moose rumen | place: Sweden | collected 2011-10
TCAAAAAATAGTTTTAAAAATAATGCGAAAATGGTTCCAAATGCAAAAATAGCCCAACCAATTTTTAAATATACCTTTCTAAGAAACCCCAACACCGCGCCAACAGATTGAGCATCGCCAACCGACAATGGTTTGTACATACAATAGACGGCAGCCGACGATAGACCAAGTTCGGCAAGATTGAGAACTTGTAAAACCGAAGTGCAAAATGTATTAAATCCAAGATACTGCGCACCAAAACACCTTATAATAAAGGTGCGTACCAAAAAAGGAAGCGCAATATTAATAATTCGATTTACAAAACCGAAAGTAATATTACGCTTTGCATTTTCTACTCTGTTGAGATTAAACAAAACCTAAACAAATTTTCTTATTGTTTCAATCATTTTGTCAATCATTTGGTCGGTCATACCCGGATAAACACCAATCCAAAAAGTATCTGTCATAATACGCTCTGTAACAGGCAAATTACCCACAACACGATAGGCATCAGTTTGTCTTATACTATCGAAACAAGGGTGTTTTATAATGTTGCCAGCAAACAAAGCACGCGTTTGAATATTTTTGGATTCAATGTTTTTTACGAGTTTAAACCTATCGACACCTTCTTTACAAGTGATAAGAAATCCAAACCAACTTGGAATACTGTTTTCAACGGCTTGAGGAAGTATAAGTTTATCTTCAAGACCTTTTAATCCATCGTGTAGGCGATTGAAATTGTAAATTCTACGTTCAATAAACGATGGAAATTTTTCTAATTGGGCGCATCCAATTGCGGCTTGCAAATCTGTTGCTTTGAGATTATAACCAAAATGGCTGTATGTATATTTATGATCATAACCAACAGGAAGTTGACCATATTGTTTGTCGAAACGGTGTCCGCAAAGGTTGTCAACACCCGACGGGCATACACAATCGCGCCCCCAATCGCGAAAAGAGCGAATAATTTTGTTTAGCAAAGCATCGGAAGTATATACAGCCCCACCCTCTCCCATTGTTAAATGATGCGGCGGATAAAAACTTGACGTCCCAATATGCCCCCAAGCACCAGTATAACGAGTTTGACCATCGATGGTATATTTGCTACCAAGTGCATCGCAGTTGTCTTCTATAAGCCAAAGATTGTGTGCATCGCAAAATTGCTTAACAGACTTAATATCAAAGGGATTACCAAGTGTGTGTGCGAGCATAACTGCTTTTGTTTTGGGCGATAATGCTTTTTCTAACTCCCTAACATCAATGTTATATTGAGGAATTGTAACATCAACAAACACTGGCACAGCACCAAATTGTAGCATTGGAGTTATTGTAGTAGGAAATCCGCAAGCAACGGTAATAACCTCTTCGCCACGTTTAATAGCACGTTCTTTAAGCAAAGGCGAAGTTAACGTCATAAAAGCCAACAAGTTGGCAGATGATCCCGAATTAACCAACGAACAATATTTAACACCGAGGAAATTTGCGAGTTGTTTTTCAAATTTATCGGTGTATCGCCCAGATGTTAACCAAAATTCAAGAACCGAATCTGTAAGATATTCGAGTTCTTTTTCGTCGAAAACTCTACCTGCATACGATATACGGTCGCCGTCTTGATAGGGTTTTGGTTGCATAAATTGCTTATAGTATTGCTTAACACTTTCTATTATTTGTTGTGTGGCTTGTTGTTTTGTCTGATTTTCAAACATATTATTTATTTTATTTAAAGTATTGGTTAATTTGAGAATCGGTAATTTCGCGTGGCGAACCACCGTCAATTACAAATTTATGCCATTCGGCTATTTTCTCAACGGCTGTTTTAATATTCCAATTAGGTTTCCAACCAAGTATGGACTTTGCTTTGCTACAATCGAGTTTTAAAAAGTTAGCTTCATGAGGAGCATTTTTTTCAGAAACATTAATCCATTTTACGTTTTGCCAAGCGTTGCAAAACAAATCGGCAAGTTCCCCAGTAGTAACACAACTTTCGTCATCAGGACCAAAATTATAGTTTCCAGCAATATTTTTGTCTTCGAGTTGCTTAATTGCCAATAGCAAATAACCATTAAGACATTCAAGCACATGCTGATATGGCCGTGTAGAATATGGATTACGAACAATAATATCTTTTTTGGCTGTTGCAAACCTAATTGCATCGGGGATAATCCTATCTGCGGCAAAATCACCACCACCAATTACGTTACCACTACGAGCCGTTGACACAGCTGGAGATGATTCGAGATTAAAGAAAGAGTTTTTGTAACTATAAGTTACAAGTTCTGAACAACTTTTACTATTGCTATAAGGATCAAAACCGCAAAGTTCTTCATTTTCTCTGTATCCCCAAGCCCATTCACGATTTAGGTAAACCTTATCGGTTGTAACGTTAACCACGCTTTTTACCGAAGGTGTATTTCTCACTGCCTCAAACACGTTTACAGTTCCCATTACGTTGGTAAGATATGTTTGAACAGGGTTTTTATAACTTTCGCGAACAATAGGTTGTGCTGCGAGGTGAAAAACAATTTCAGGACAAAACTCACACATTGTAGCAGTAAGTTTATCCAAATTGGCAACATCGCCATAAATTTGTTTTATTTGTTTATCAGTGGCAGTAAGTTCAAAAATAGAAGGATTAGTAGGAGCTTGTAACGCATACCCACAAACTTCTGCACCTGCTTTTATCAATATACGAGTAAGCCATGTTCCTTTAAAACCTGTATTACCAGTAATAAATACACGTTTACCTTTGTATTTTTCCAACACTTTTTATTTATATTAAAAAAATTACCAAAATCTCCAAGGAGCCTTTTTGCTTTCCCAAAGGTCGTTGAGTTCGTTTTTATCTTTAAGCATATCCATCGGATGCCAAAAGCCATGATGTTTATAAGCATTAAGCATACCGTCTTTTGCCAAATTGGTTAAAGGTTCACGTTCCCAAACTTCAGAAGGATCACCTGCTCTAAGGTATTTTAAAGCAGCATTTTCACAAACAAAAAATCCAGCATTAATCCAAGTACCATCGCCCTTTGGTTTTTCAACAAACTGATTAACAGTACCATCTTGCGCCATATCAAGAGCTCCCCAACGTCCAACAGGTTGTACTGCCGTAAGGGTTACGAGTTTTCCTGATTTTTGATGACATTTTACCAACTGATCAATCTTTATATCAGCAAGTCCGTCGCCGTATGTAAGCATAAAAGGATCTCCATTGAGGTATGATTCGGCTTTTTTTATACGCCCACCCGTCATTGTGTTAAGCCCTGTATAAAGCATGGTTACTGTCCATGGTTCGGTACGGGTTTTATGGATTTGCACATCGTTGTTGGCCAAATCGATAGTAATATCAGAATAGCGGTGATAATAATTTAGAAAAAATTCTTTAATTACATGACCTTTGTAGCCGGTTAAAATTACAAAATCGTTAAACCCAAAATGGCTATAAATCTTCATTATATGCCATAAAATTGGATAACTACCAATTTCTACCATTGGTTTGGGGATACGTTGAGTTTCCTCTCCGAGCCGTGTACCAAGCCCGCCAGCCAAAATTAATGTTTTCATATTACACATTTATTTTGTGCAAAGGTATAACTTTTTAAACTAACTAATAACATTTTGAGGTTAATTTTTAACGAGGAAAATACGTCAAAGAATTTTTAAATTCTAAAATAATGCAATAATTTAGGAAAAATATTATTTTTGCGATATAAAAACTACAACAGCAAAATGAAAAACTTAATCATAACCTTAACAACAGCCTTAATTATTATGGCAAATCAAGTATGGGCGCAAAAAGATAGCCTTGCCAACCAAAACACCAACGTAACAAGAGCGATAAAAACCCTTGTGGCTGGCGACAAACTAAAACACGCACAAATAGCAGTGATGGCCGTAGATACAAAAAATGGCGATATTATTTGTCAACACAACCAAGATATGTCGCTTACTCCAGCATCTAATTTAAAATTGTTTAGCACTGCCGCAGCATTGGAACTATACGGTCCTAACTTTAAATATGAAACCGAATTGTTGTATAGTGGCAATATAGATTCCAACGGGTTACTAATAGGCGATATAATAATAAAAGGAGGTGGAGATCCAACCTTAGGTTCACGTTTTTTTACCAATAGTAATCCCAATTATATAAAACAAATGGCAGAAGCAATAAAATCTGCTGGCATAAAAAACGTACAGGGCAATGTTATTGGCGATGCAACTATCTATGGCGATGAAGTATTACCTACTACATGGAGTTGGGAAGATATTGGTAATTATTACGGAGCTGTACCATCAGGACTTAGCAATCACGACAACATGACTACCCTACATTTTAAAACCGACGAACTTGGAACAACAGCTCAATATACTGGCTGTAGCCCCGAAGTTAAAGGCATGATAATAGACTGCAGAGCCGTATCGTCAAATGTAACACGCGAAAATACCAATACCTTTGGGCTTCCATATCAGTTTTACAAAACAGTTATAGGACCAATGCCTCAGAAAAAAGACGATGTTACAGTAAGAACTATTATTCCTGACCCAGCCTTATTCATGGCACAAGAACTTTGCGATACATTGTCGTCTATGGGCATATCTACCCTTGGAAGACCTTTTAATGCCAAAAACAACAAAAAATACCTTGCCACAAAAGATTCGATTTCCAAGGTATCAATACTTAAAATAACTTCGCCAGCATTAAGCGAAATAATAGAACAAACTAATATTTGGAGTGTTAATCTATTTGCCGAACATTGCCTTAGCCTTGTTGGACTTAAACAAGTAAAAACCACTGAAATAAACTCTGCATGCGGCGCACTTATGCAATTTTGGAAGAAAAAAGGCATGGATATAGAAGGTATGTCGATAAACGATGGTTGTGGTTTATCGCACTACAACATAATAACCCCCCGACAAATGTGTTTTCTACTTACCTATATGCGCAACAGCAAAAACTACAATACATTTAATGCAAGTCTTACGATGTGTGGACAACGCGGAACAATGTCTGGTATGTGTAAAAACACTGCCGCATGGAAAAACGCTCGTGGAAAATCTGGTAGCATACGTCGCGTAAAAGCATACTCTGGATACGTAAAATCTAAATCGGGACGAGAATTGGCATTTAGCATACTTATTAACAATTTTTCAGGAACAAGTGCTGAAGCCAAAAACGATATGGAAAAAATTATATCTGCACTTGCCGATTTTAATTTATAACAACAAAATATATCATTTTTTTCAATGGACATTACATTAAAGACATCTGACGATATAGATTCCATAAAATGGAACAAGTGCATAAACGATTCGTTTAATGCAAGTGTTTGTGCATATTCGTGGTATCTGTCGGCAGTATGCAAAAAATGGGTAGCACTTATAAAAGACAACTACGAAATTGTAATGCCCATAACATTAGAAAACGATGTTGTAACAACGCCATATCTTACACCGTGGCTTGGGGTTTTTTCAAAAGATTTACTTTCGGCCGATGAACTTAATAGTTTTTTTATAAAACTCAAAAGCATATACAACATAAGGAGCCTAAAACTGAATAAATTTAACATTCCTGACAATAGCGTAATAAATTTTAGCAAATACCAAGTTTTTCAATACGACATGATAATAGCACACGAAACAAGGCAATTATTATATTCTAACAATATAAAAGATATGCTAAACACATGCGACAAAGAAAAACTAAGCGTAAAACCAACCGACAAACATAACGATTTTTGCAAACAAATAATAGAATATTTTGGCTACAACGAACCACATTCAATAATTCAAATATTTACCATTTGGACACACGATAGCCACGATACACTTATGTTGCAACTAAAAAACGACAAAAACGAAATAGTAGGGGGCGCACTCGTACTCGGCACTGGTACATCTTTGTATATTCCATACCTATGGTGTAAACGCAAATATAATCGCGATTATGCGCATCTAAAACTACTTGATGGCATATTAGAATATTATCAACAACGTAATCTAACGCTATATGTATTTACAAATCAATATGTTCCTATTGAAAATTACATATTAACAGAAACAAATGCACAAGAATTTGAATATTATGGTTACGAAAAAGAACCAAGCATAAAAAATAAATTACTAAACCTACTAAAAATGTAAAAGTCAATGATACACATTTTAGAACAACAAGATTCACCAACAAGCGTTTATATATCTCAAATACGCGACAAAGAAATACAAAAAGATTCCATGCGATTTCGCACCAACATAACCAGAATAGGCCAAGCACTCGCCATGGAAATTGGCAAAACGCTAAATTATAAAACCATAGAAACGACAACCCCGTTAGGCATTGCCAAAAGTCGTGTAATATCCGACCAAATTGTAATAGCCAGCATACTAAGAGCTGCAATCCCAATGCATCAAGGGTTTCTAAACATATTCGACAATGCAGAAAACGCATTTTTATCAGAATATCGTAGTTACAATCCCGACAATACATTTGAAATTAAGTTTGAATATATGTCGTCGCCATCAATCAATGGCAAAACCCTCATCATAGCCGACCCAATGTTAGCCACTGGACAAAGTATAGTAACGGCTATCAATGGGCTATTGCAAAACGGAACACCTCAAAAAATACACATAGCATCAATAATTGCAAGCAAACAAGGCATAGAACACATAGAAACAAACACACAAGGGCTTAACATAGAAATATGGACAGCAGCACTCGACCCGATATTAAACGCACACGGATACATAGTGCCTGGGCTTGGCGATGCAGGCGACTTGTGTTTTGGTCAAAAACTCTAACCTCAAAAAAATGAAAATAATATCATACAATCTCAATGGAATACGCGCGGCCATGGACAAAGGTCTTTGCGATTGGCTTAGCAACGAAAATCCTGACATTCTCTGCATCCAAGAAACCAAAGCTCAGCCAGAACAGATTGACGAATCGTCATTTAATACACTTGAATACGAATGTTATTGGTTTTCTGCGCAAAAAAAAGGCTATTCTGGCACTGGAATATTAACTAAACAGACACCCGACCACGTTGAATATGGAATGGGGATAAAAAAATACGATGACGAAGGACGTCTTATAAGAGCCGACTTCAAAGATGTTAGTGTAATAAGTGTTTACCACCCATCAGGAACATCTGGCGACGAGCGTCAAGATTTTAAAATGCAATGGCTTGAAGATTTTAGTAGTTACATTGAAACTTTAAGAAAAACACGTAACAAGCTAATAATCAATGGAGATTTCAATATTTGTAGGCTATGGATAGACATCAACAAGCCAGAAAAACACGAAACAATGTCTGGTTTTTTACCCGAAGAACGACAATGGTTTCAACGGTTTATTGATTTGGGATATGTTGATTCGTATAGGCAATTTAACAACCAAACAGACCAATATTCATGGTGGAGTTACCGTGGTGGGGCACGTGCCAAAAATCTTGGGTGGAGAATTGATTATAATATTGTAACCCAAAATCTTGCATCAAATTTGAAAAATGCTTTTATATTACCACAAGTTGTACATAGCGACCATTGCCCTGTTGGTATTGAAATAGAATTATAACAAACATAAAAAAGGGTGTTCTAAAATTAGGACACCTTTTTTTATATATTAAAACTTAGAAAAAATACTACTTAACTTCAGCACCGTTTTTCAACTCCTCATTTGGAGCAATAAAATGCAACGAGCCATCAGCATCTTGAGCGCAAAGAATCATTCCTCGACTTTCTATTCCTTTTATTTTTCTTGGCTCTAAATTTACAATCATAAGAATCTGACGACCTGCAAGATTCTCGGGTTCATAATATTCGGCAATACCACTTACAACAGTGCGAGTATCTATGCCAGTATCAACCGTAAGTTTTAGCAATTTGGTAGTTTTTGCCACTTTTTCGGCACTGATAATAGTACATACACGAATATCCATTTTAGAAAAATCGTCAAACGAAACATTTGGCTTTTGTTCAACAGGTTTAAAATCTGTCATTTTGTTATCGGCCTTTGTTTTTTCAAGTTTATCAATTTGTGCTTGTACCTGTTCGTCGGTAATCTGCTCAAACAAAAGACCGGGTTTGTTGATTTTGTGTCCAGGAGTAAGTGCCTCCACATTGCCAATATTATCCCATTCAACAAGATTGTCCACATTGAGCCATTCTTTAAGTTTTCCGCTTGTAAATGGTAAAAATGGCGACATCAATGCTGCAATATTAGCAGTAATCTGCAATGTTACATAAATAATCGATGCTGTACGTTGTTTATCTGTTTTATACACTTTCCAAGGCTCTTGCTCGGTTATATACTTATTTCCAAGACGCGCCAACCCCATAGCATTGTTCAAAGCCTCACGAAAACGATAGTTTTCAAGACTGGCTTCTGTTTCTTTGCGTATTCCAGCAATTTGATTAAGGGTTTCACGGTCTATCTGAGTAAGTTCACCAGCCTCGGGAACAATGTAATCGAAATATTTACCTGTTAAAACAAGCGACCTATTAACAAAATTTCCAAGTACAGCCACAAGTTCGTTGTTGTTGCGTTGTTGAAAATCTTTCCACGTAAAATCGTTATCCTTTGTTTCGGGTGCATTTGCTGTAAGAACATACCTGAGAACATCTTGTTTTCCGGGGAAATCCTCATTATACTCGTGAAGCCATACAGCCCAATTGCGAGATGTTGAAATTTTATCGTTTTCGAGGTTCAAAAATTCGTTAGCAGGCACATTGTCTGGTAGAATATAAGTTCCTTCTGCCGAAAGTATAGCAGGGAAAACAATACAATGGAAAACAATGTTGTCTTTTCCAATAAAATGTACAAGTTTAGTTTCTTTATCTTTCCAATAAAGTTGCCAGTCGTTTGGACGTAATTCTTTTGTAAACGAAATATATCCTATTGGCGCATCAAACCAAACATACAACACTTTCCCCTGTGCGCCCTCTACTGGTACAGGAATACCCCAATCGAGGTCGCGACTTACCGCACGAGGTTGTAATCCAGTATCGAGCCAACTTTTACATTGTCCATAAACATTGGTTTTCCATTCTTTATGGTCAGCAAGAATCCATTTTTCCAAAAATCCTTGATATTGATCCAAAGGCATATACCAATGCTTTGTTTGCTTAAGTATTGGTTCACTACCACTAACAGCAGATTTTGGATTAATTAAATCAGTAGGATCGAGCGAAGTTCCACATTTTTCGCACTGATCGCCATAAGCAGCAGGATTGCCACAATGTGGGCAAGTACCTGTAATGTAACGATCGGCAAGAAATTGCTTAGCTTCAACATCGTAATACTGCTGCGTTGTTTTTTCTATAAATTTGTTTTTATCTAAAAGTGTCTTAAAAATTTCTTGAGAGGTTTGGGTATGAGTATCACACGATGTACGCGAATAAATATCAAACGAAATTCCAAAATCTTCAAAAGCTTTTTTATTAAGTTGGTGGTATTTATCAATTATTGCTTGTGGCGTTGTACCTTCTTTTTTAGCACACATAGTTATCGCAACGCCATGTTCATCGCTTCCGCAAATATGCAACACATCACGTTTTTTTGCCCTCAAATATCTAACATAAATATCCGACGGAACATAAACACCAGCCATGTGTCCAATATGTATTGGTCCGTTAGCGTATGGCAAAGCCGATGTAACAAGGTATCTTTTATATTTTTTTTCTTCCATATACAAAAATTTTGTCGGCAAATTTATACAAAAAACTTTAATTATATACCCAACTTTACCAAAAATCAACGAAAAAACAGATTTTTAGCAATAATTTATCATACTAAAAACATAAAAATATAACCAAACTTATAATTTTAGTTTTGGGTTTTACTTTATATTTTTGCAAAAAAATTTAAAGTATGTACGATTTTTTCAACCATATAGATTCAGAGCTTGACTTTTTAGAACAAAACTCTGCAACACGCAATCTAAAAATATTGCCAGAAGGAATATTAAACTTTGCGTCAAACGATTATCTTGGATTGTCGCGTGATACAAATCTCTACTCACAATTTTTACAAGAATTACAAACACAACGTCCAAAATTTTCAAGTACATCGTCGCGACTTTTGAGTGGCAACAGCGCAATGCACGAACAATTAGAATATACGTTAAAAAAACTTTTTAACAGACCTGCACTTGTGTTCAACAGCGGTTATCATTGCAACCTTGGAATACTTCCTGCAATATGTACATTAAAATCTCTAATTATAGCCGACAAACTTGTTCACGCATCAATTATAGATGGCATAAGACTATCGGGATGCGACTTTCTAAGGTTTAAACATAACGATTTCAATCATTTAGAAAAACTTATAAAATCAAACATAGACAAATATTCAGGTATTATAATCTGTTGTGAATCTATTTATAGCATGGACGGCGACATCACAGACTTAGAAGCATTGGTATCGTTAAAAAACAAATACTCAGTTGCACTTTACGTTGACGAAGCACATGCCACAGGTGTATTTGGCAAAAATGGTCTGGGACTTGCCGAAGAATATGGTGTTATTGACAAAATTGATGTATTAATAGGTACATTTGGCAAGGCAGTGTCATCGGTAGGAGCGTTTGCCATTGTGCAAGAAAAAATACGTAACTATCTTATCAACAAAATGCGTCCTTTTATTTTTTCAACAGCTTTGCCGCCTGCTGTTGCAATGTGGACAAATTTTGTTGTAAGCCGATTACCCCAAATGAACGAACTACGCATCAACCTAAAAAAATTACAAGACATTTATTTTTCACAAACAGG
>FLNW01003741.1_pt1 | contig 10706 bp, 8 predicted proteins | sample 1140371 | NCBI WGS metagenome assembly FLNW01 (sample SAMEA3878170, study PRJEB12797) | bioreactor metagenome | biome: Moose rumen | place: Sweden | collected 2011-10
CCCTTAGCCTTGTCACCGTACTTCTTGATGAGTTCGTCCTGGATGTTGCGCGGAACCGGGGCGTACTTCTTGAATTCCATGGTGAATTCAGCCTTACCCTGGGTCATGGAGCGGAGATCCGTTGCGTAACCGAACATTTCGGAAAGCGGAACTTCTGCTTCGATCGTGGTTTCGCCACGTTCTTCCGTGGTACCGACGATGTTACCGCGACGCTGGGAAATGTTGCCCACAACGTTACCCTGGAATTCGGTCGGAGTCGTGATTTCGACCTTCATGATTGGTTCGAGAATCTGAGCGCCAGCCTTTTCGAAAGCCTGACGGAATGCCATACGGGCGCAAATCTGGAACGCCATATCGGAGGAGTCGACTTCGTGGTAAGCACCATCGGTGACTTCCATTTCGATACCGACAACCGGGAATCCGATGAGGGAACCTGCTTCCATGCAGCTCTGGAAACCCTTATCGCAGGACGGGATGTATTCCTTAGGAATACGGCCACCCACGACGGAGTTCACAAACTTGTACGTATTTTCTGCATCGCCTTCGACTTCCATCGGACGCATTTCGCCAACAACCTTAGCGAACTGACCCGAACCACCGGTCTGCTTCTTGTGCGTGTATTCGAACTTGGCTGCGCGGGTGATGGTTTCACGGTAAGCCACCTGCGGAGCGCCCGTCTGGACGTCAACGTGGTATTCACGACGCATACGTTCGATGTAAACGTCGAGGTGAAGTTCTCCCATACCCTTGATGATCGTCTGGCCGGATTCCTTGTCCACTTCGACCTGGAACGTCGGGTCTTCCTTCGTGAAGCGGTTGAGAGCCTTGGACATGTTGTCCAGTTCGTCACGGTTCTTTGCTTCGATCACGAGTTCGATCACCGGATTCGGGACGTGCATAGAAGTCATGTTGAACTTGTTCTTGCCATCGGTAAAGGTCGTACCGGATGCGCAGTCAATACCGAACAGAGCGACGATGTCACCTGCACCGGCTTCGGTGATATCCACCATTTCGTCTGCGTGCATGCGGACGAGACGGCCTACGCCCACCTTTTTACCGGTTGCCATGTTGACAATCGAATCGCCCTTCTTGATGGTGCCCTGATAAACGCGGATGTAGGTCAGCTGACCATAGCGGTCGTTGACGAGCTTAAATGCGTAGCAAACGAGCGGAGCGCTGTCTTCGGACTTGAGGACCACTTCGGCTTCGTTGTTGTCGATGTCGAGAGCCTTGTTTTCGACCTGAGTCGGATCCGGGAGGTAGTCGATAACGCCGTCGAGGAGCTTCTGAACTCCGATGTTCTTGTGAGCGGAACCCATGAAGACCGGGGTGAGTTCGAGGGTGATCGTCTGTTCGCGGATGGTCTTCTTGATGAGATCCTTGTCGATTTCATCTACGCCGTACTTGCCTTCCATAGCAAGTTCCATGATCTGGTCGTTGTAGTCTGCGCAGCAGTCGACGAGCTTTTCGCGGTATTCCTGGGCCTGATCCTTGAGTTCTTCCGGAATGTCGGTCACGCGGACATCGTCACCGTTTTCGCCTTCGAAGTAGTAAGCCTTCATTTCGACGAGGTCGACCACACCCTTGAGTTGGTCTTCGAGACCGATAGGGATCTGCATCACGATCGGCTTGTGATTGAGCTTTTCCTTCAGCATGACAGCGACGCGGAGCGGGTTTGCACCGGAACGGTCGCACTTGTTGACAAACACAACGCGCGGAACATGATAGCGCTTCATTTGGCGGTCAACAGTAATAGACTGGGACTGAACGCCTTCCACGCCGGTGAGCACGAGGATTGCACCGTCGAGCACACGGAGGGAGCGTTCCACTTCAATCGTGAAGTCCACGTGCCCCGGTGTATCGATAATGTTGATGGTGTCCTTTTCGCCGGTAATGGAATGAGTCCAGCTTGCGAAAGTAGCAGCAGACTGAATCGTGATGCCGCGTTCGCGTTCAAGTTCCATGGAGTCCATCGTAGCGCCGACGCCGTCTTTACCACGAACTTCGTGGATCGCGTGAATACGCTTTGTGAAATAGAGGATACGTTCGGTGAGGGTAGTCTTACCCGAGTCAATGTGGGCAGAGATACCGATGTTTCTATGGTGTTGGATATCTTTCATTGTTGTTTCCGTGAAAAGTTTGATAAAACTGGCGCCCAAAATAGAAAAATTTTGGACTTGGCTCAAGGCTTTATTTAAAAGGGGTCTTGAAACGAACCCTTATTTGGAAAAATCAGACTGGATTTGCGGATTTTCGCCGCTTTCAATGGTGCTGAAATACGCTTTGGCAATCTTTGCCACTCCGTAGGTGTCGAATGCGGCGTAAGCTCCGCTGCCCACGGCCCCGATGACGGGAATCGCCCGGCTAATCGCCTTGAAAGGGGACTTTTTGAGCAGTAAATGTGTGCTTGCGCGGACGGCAATATCCCTTGCAATCTGGAAACCGGATTGCTTGCAAAGACACCAAACGAGGGATTGCTTGGTCAAGTAGCCAAGTTTTCCGTAAACGGCGGCAATGTCGGCGACTAACTGCGCTTGAATGCGCCAGATGGCGGCGAGATCCGGCAGGGAAGAGATAATTCCCACGATTCCTCCCGGGGCAGAAAGCGTCGCGCTTACGACAGCCGCCTTGAGGGCCGCCGCTTCGGTCAGACGCTTGATTTTTTCGTCCGGGTTATCGAACGGAGAAAGCTCCGAGTTGGGAACTTCAGAGAAGTAATCTTGCAACTTGAGATGAAACTTCATAGGTCAACTAATAAACTATAAAAAAGTTTGCCGAATCGGATATGTCGGGATTGCTTCTCCTCGGAGAGGATCGTTCGACTGCTGAAATTTGCTGCAGAGTCTCGTAAAGCTTGCGTTTGCAAAGGCTCGGAATCTGTCTTTACGAGAACTATAGGGTCGAAACAATCGCAAGGACCGTTATAAAAAAGTCATTACGAGTTTTGCTGCAAAGCCTGAAATGGGGAAGTGAATTGCGTTCCCCTTGGCTTCGAAGACCATTTTAAGGATTTCTTCAATCCAAGGCTTTTCGCAATGGATTTTAGAAATGCGGAAATCGGCGCCGTCTGGAGTTTTTGTGAACTCATATTCTGCAGAAAAACGGATCGGGTATGGTTCCCCCACAAGCCCGATGTTTAATGCGCAGGTATGTTCGTTTGTATTTAAAGAAAGCTCGTGGATCGTCCCGAGCCGTTTGACTACGGGATGGTCCTGTAGAACTTTTTTGATTACGATGTCTCTTGCGCCGCCGAGCACGATTACCTCGGGAGCGTTAAAATGTCGATGCCGTCCTTGGTCTTCACCATGGTGTGTTCCCATTGGGCGGAAAGGCTTCCGTCCGCGGTTACAACTGTCCAGCCGTCTTTTAACGTTTTGATGTCGGCTTTACCAAGGTTGATCATCGGTTCGATTGTAAACACGTTGCCGATTTCGATCATGTTGTTGATTTCGCGGTTGGCATAGTGGAGAACGTTCGGTTCTTCGTGGAATCCGCGTCCGATGCCATGACCGCAGTAGTCGCGGACAACCGTGTAACCGTGATCTTCTGCGTACGGTTGAATGGCGCAGCCGATGTCAGAAAAACGGGCTTTAGGCATGGCTGCTGCGCGAATCCCTTCTTCCATGCATTCCTTGGTGACCTTGACGAGATCCTTTGCCTGATCGCTTACGTTGCCGGCGCAGAACATGGCGGAGCAATCGCCGTGGTAACCGGAAAGAATCGTTGTAATATCGATGTTCACGATGTCGCCGTCTTTAAGAATTGTGTCTTTGCTTGGAATGCCGTGGCAGACGACTTCATTGATGCTGATGCATGCGTAACGCGGGTAACCGTAATAACCGAAGTCTGCGGAGATGCCGCCGTGCTTGTTTGTGAAGTCGGCGATGAATTCGTCGATTTCGAGCGTGTTCACGCCTGGCTTGCACATTTCGCCTGCGCGGACAAGAGTTTCTGCGGCGAGGGCGCCGGCAGAACGGATCAATTCAATTTCCTTTTTGGTTTTGACCTTGATTTTAGACATTACTTATTTCCTTCGTGTTCTCGCAGTTCTTCTTTTTTCTCGTATTCCTTCCAATAGAACTTGTCGAGAAGGTAGGCGAGAACTTCCTTGTCTTCCGGATTCGACGAAAGCTCGTCCACAAGCGGCAGGAATCGGCGGAGACGTTCTTTTTTCATCTGACCGAGCACGCGCTTTTCGCGGTCGAGTTCCGCTGCGGTACGTTGACGAATTCGGTTTGCAAGATCTTCTTCTGTAATTGCCGGCATTTTAATGAACTGGATGCCGAAATCGACTGCGGTTTTTTGCAGTTCGATTTCTTCCACCGGTGTAATCAGCGAAATGGCGACGCCGCTGCGACCGGCACGTGCGGTACGCCCGCTGCGGTGCACGTAGACTTCGTGGTCATCTGGATGATCGTAAATGATCACATGGGTGACGTGAGTAACGTCAATGCCTCGTGCGGCGACATCGGTGCAGATCAAAATGCTTAGCTTCTTGTTGCGGAATGCGGCCAGGGTTTCTTCGCGTTGTTTCTGGGAAATGTCGCCAGAAAGTGCTCCAACGCGAAAACCGTAGTTGGAAAGTACCTGTTCAAGATAGCTTACATCGCGCTTCATGTTGCAGAAGATCATGCAACTGTCTGGATTTTCCCATTCGAGGACTTTGATGGTCATTTTGTCTTTGTCCATCACGTCGCACATGTAATAGCGATGTTCCAGATTGTTTGCGATGACTTTGTCGTAGCTCAAGGAAAGGAATCCGGCGTTTTTGCGCTGGAATTCGCGGGCGAGGCTCTTCACCGTTTGCGGAATGGTCGCACTGAACATGGTGCAGGCGATATCCTTTGGCAGGTAACGGCGGATGCGCTGCATGTCCGGGTAGAAACCCATAGAGAGCATTTCATCGGCTTCGTCCATGATGAGGTCGCGAATCGAAAGGAAGTCAACGTTGCCACGCTGCGCATGGTCGAGAAGGCGTCCTGGGGTGGCGACGATGATGTGAACTCCTTCGCGGAGTGCGCGAAGCTGAGGTTCATAACCGACACCGCCGAAAATGGCGACCGATTTGATTCCTGTACCGGCAGAGAGCAACTCGATTTCTTCTTGCACCTGTTGGGCAAGTTCTCGTGTCGGAACGAGAATTAGCGCTTGCGGAAATTTATGTTCGCGAACAATGACTTGGATGAGCGGGAGTACGAACGCTCCGGTTTTTCCCGAACCTGTCTTGGACTGCACAAGCATGTCGCGCGCGGCGAGCATATATGGCATCGTCTTGCGTTGAACGGGCATCAGGTCTGTCCAACCGTGACTTTCGAGAGTCGATTTGAGGTCGGCGGGTAAATCGTTAAAAGTATAATCCGGGAGTTTGTTTTCTGGCTCCACAATGTGGATCGGATTTAAAAACGGATTGACCGGTTTGATTTCTTCACTCATAGCGCAAGCAAAGCTAGCAAAAAATTAGCCAAAGCCAACTAAAAAAAAGGTTCCCGAATCTTTTCGAGAACGCAAAATGCCCGGCAGATTGGAATTCGAGTTACGATTTGAGAGAAGCTTCGTATTCGGCGAGAGCTTTTTCGATCGGCGGAATCACCTGATCGGCGATCTTTTCAAAGAACAGGCATTGTGTTTTGATCGTCACATCGCGATGACGTGCTGCATGCTGCTTAATCCAATCGGACACGGCGACTTGGCGTTCTTTGCTTGTGCCGGCAATCGCTTCCTTGATGGATTGGCTTTGGCCTTCCATGTAACGGCGCATGTCGAGCGGCATCTGCTTATAATAGAGATAGAGCTTCATGAGCTGGTGCATATTCAAGGCTTCGAGAAACTGCTTCATTTTCTCTTGCTTGAATGCGTAAAGGTCTGCGATGTTGTCTAGAATATACGGAAGAAAAAGCTGTTTTAAATAATCCAACTTGCCTTCTGCGTACGCTTTGTCAAAGTCGCGAAAAATCTTGCTTTGCTTATATTCGTAGTCGCTAGAATCTTCCATAATTACCAATCTATTTCTTTTATACGATGGTTCAATCTTTTTTCAAGACTAAAAATGCAAATTTTTCAAATTTTGTGCGGAAGGTCACATCGGAATTCAGCCGAATCAGACCATTTGTACCTGGGTGCAGAGCGTCTACGGGTTCATTTTTTGCGTTTTTCAACTCTGCAACGGATACTTCTTCGTGATTTTCCGGATCGAGCCAGTAAAGTCTTGAATTTTTGTCGATTCGGTTTTTGATTTGCACGAACAGGGATCCATCGGCTTCGATGTGATCGACTTGGGCTGCCACTGCGCCTGTTTTAGAAGGCTCCTGTGTCATTTCGTAATTCTGGGGCAAGGGGCCTTTGAAAAATCCAGGCATGCGTCCGCGACTATCGGTATCGGAGATCAATTCTCGGGAAACTAGAGGAATCGGTTCGCCCTTCATGGCTGCATCGATGGCTTTGCGATATGCGAGTACGACGGACGAAAGGTAATAGACGCTGCGTGTGCGCCCTTCGATTTTAAAACTTGAAAGCTTTGCGTTCACAAGATCCGGAATGGAGTCGAGTGCGCAAAGATCTCGGCTGCTCATGAAGTAGGTTCCCCACTTATCTTCATCGAGTCCGATGAGTTCTGCGGGCTTGTCTTCGGGAGCGTTCGTGCGTTGCAAAAAGAATTCGCCTTCGTGAGCTTTGTAATCGTCGGACTGCACTTCGGGGTTCGCATAAAGGCGGTATGACATGCGACAGGAATTGTTGCACATGCCTTGGTTCGCATCACGGTGCGTTGTCCAGTTGCTGAGCATGCAACGCCCGGACATGGCCATGCATACGTTTCCGTGGACAAAGACTTCGAGTTCAAGACCTGGACATTTTTCTTGGATTTCGAGAATTTCTCCTAGACGGAGTTCTCGGGAAAGAATGATGCGAGAAACGCCCATTGACTGCCAGAATTGGGCGGTCAAGTAGTTTGTGGTATTGGCCTGTACAGATAGATGTATGGGGATTTCCGGGCATTCTTTGTGAATAAACTGGATGATGCCCGGGTCGGCGACAATCAGGGCGTCCGGACCGAGTTTGCAGGCTTCGACAAGCGCCTTTTGAAACGGAGCGACTTTTGAATTTCGAGAAATGACGTTGCTTGTCAAATGGAAGCGCTTTCCTTTGGCGTGGCAAATTTCAATGCCTTTTGCCAGATCGTCCAAAGAGCGAAATCCATTTTCACGGGCGCGAAGCGAAAATGCTGGCTGGCCTGCGTAGACGGCGTCTGCGCCATAGGCGAGAGCATATTCCATGCGTTTTAAATCGCCAGCGGGCGCGAGAAGTTCAGGAGAATAAGAGCTTACCATTTGAAACCTAATCGCGTGTAAATCTTTTCGTCGTTAAAAAGAGTCATTTCGAGCATATAAAAAATGTAATCGCCGTCGTAGCTGATTGCCGGGGACAGAGAATATTGCATTTTGGCACCGTCGAGAAATTTTTTGGCTGTTTTGTAATGGCCGGAAGTCGGAGTCGTGTCGTTTATAGCACTGCCGTAATCGGTCCCTTTCCAAAGCCAAGTGTTTCGTAAGTTTAGGTTGAAACGCTTGGCGAAACGTCCGTAAAGAGCGAAGTCGATCGTTTGACTGTTGGGTCCGTTCGGGTTGCCGATCGGTTCACCGAGATGGGCGGCTTGGGCTGTGTTTGGGTGGAAATGGCTGTACACGTAGGGTTCAACGCGAGCGTATTCCGCGATGGCGCCTGCTTCGAGTTTGCGACCATAAATGTCAAAATCCTTGCCGATTTGTGTACCGGCCATCCAAGCCCATTTCGCTTCGATGTTGTCGTTTCGGATTAAGCTGATAGGACTTTCAAAATCGTCGATATAAAATTCGGTGTAAACTCTTGCCAGATTGAAAAGACGGTAGTTGGCGTCGAATGCGAGCGCACCGTTGTTATTGTCTTCAGAAAAGTTTCCCTTTTCCATAAAGAGCGGAACGATCGGAACAAAAAGCCAAGGCTTGTTTTCGTTGTAAAGAATTTGCGTTTCGCTCATACCCAACACGAGGTTTCCCAGATTGAGCTCGTAACGATGTGCATACAGATTGCGATCGTTTGTATTCTTGTTGCTCATACTGTTCTTGAAAATTCGCAAGTCGCCGTAGAGGCTTATGACAGAAAACGGCCCTACGTGGAATTCGAACGAAAGCGTATTGTAAGGGAGCGCGAATTGATTCAATGTTAAATTGTTGTAGTAGCCCGGTCCAAAGTGAAAAACGTCTCGGGCGAGCATCAAACGGCCGAATCCGAGATTTGCAGCAATCATGCCGCGGTAACGGGCATAACTTGTGTATTCCACGCCGCTGTTGTTTTCTTCCCGTTGAAATTCGACGAATTCCTTGTCGAAAGACTTGGGGTAGTTTGCCGTGTGATTTTCAACGTAGATGCGCGCGTCGAGCATGAATTCGACGGAATCACGGTAGCCTCGTAAATAAAGCCCACCGTCGAGTCCGGGCCAAATGGTATCGCCTAAAGTTTCTCCACCACGGTAGTCGATGCCGCCGACAAGACTTGCTGCAATCGCTTGGCGGTCATCCTTGTAACCGATCAGGGCGCGACCTTCGTTTGCATCGTAATTCTTGCGCCAGTTCGTGTCGCGTCTTGGATAGTAAAACATCTGTTCTGCATCGGTCGTCGTTAGACGGTGCATTTCAAAAAGCAGCGGGGTCGTTTCGAGCTGCTTTAAATTACGCATTCTTTCGCTTGAAATAATCGGTGATGCTGCGCTTGCAAAAGAAACGGCGAGAGCGATGAATGCAAGGAAAATTCCAAACTGTCGAACTTTTAGATTTAAAATGGGAGGCAAAATCATACTGGTAAAGGTAGAAAAGAAAGGCTTATTGGCATATTGCCTTGACGGCGAATTCAATCATTTGCGTACCAAGGTGACTCTCACGGGGAGTGACCCTCACCATACTGCAGTCGGTTATTGCCGCAGTCAAATACAGGTCAAGAATTGGGGGTACTATTATGATGACCATCAAATAGTCAATGGGTGTCTTCGACGGCGGCAGAATGCCGTGCAAAACACGGACATTAATTTATTCGGAATCTAGGAAGATTTTTTCGAGAATTTTTTCGTTTAGTTCGGGGGGGAGCCTGTCTTCTCCGATTGTGTGAATCGCCATGACAACAAAGAGTGCTGCGTAAGGGCGCACTTTTTTTTCGAATGCTTGAATTTCACTTTTGGAATCCGTTTCTAGATATTCGGGAAGGAATGCTTCCCAGAAGGTTTCAAGTTGCGTTTGCGTTAAATGAAGTAAGTCGTAAATTTTCTCCGAATTGTTGACGACTTTGCAATTGAAATAAAGAACTCCCAAATCGATTAGCGGGCATCCATAAGCGAAGTCGGCGAGATCGATCCAGTAGCATAGGCCGTCTGCGTAAATCATGTTCCCCATTTGGAGATCGCCGTGGACACATGTCGTTGCGGGTTCCATGGAGGCGAGTACTTGGATGATTTTGCTTTGTAAATCGTTTCTCAAGTGTATTTCGGACAGGAATTTTTCGAGAGTTTTTTTACGGGGTTCGAAAATTTCTTGATCGCATTCTGTCGAATGGAGTTTTTTGGTTTCCCTCGCAAATATTTTGGCATAGGCCGGGATGTTTTCTGGATCGTCGGCGCAAAGTCGGGAAAAGGATTTCTTTCCGACGATGCGTTCATAAATAATGCCAAGGCGGGTTCCGCATTGGACAAGGCTCAGAGCGTGCGGTACGCGAATTCCCATACTGCTGATGGATTTGGCCGCAGCATATTCGCGTTCCGAAGCCGAACGGTCTACTCCGTCGTTGAAGAGCTTGAGCATTAGACTTGAATCCGTCTTGTGGTAGAAACTTTCGGCAGTAGCGCCACCGCCAAAAAGATCCCAGTCTTCAAGTTGAATCGGCTTAAATTCGTAAGGCATCGTTCCCTCCCGCTAGAAATTTAGAAGACGATTTTTATTAATCTATATCGGATTTTTGAAAATACGATTGGCAAGGGAAGAAAAATCTTCAAAAGCTTCTGTGTCGAGTAATTCGCGAAAATTGAACGGTCAATTTCGCTTTTGGACTTTCTTTGAAGGGAATCCTCGGCTGGGCGATTGAGTTATAGTGATTTTTCTTCCGTGAACAGCTTTCCGATGCCAATGGCGCTCGCTTTATCGAAAATGCGTTTCGCCATTTCTTTGTTGGACGGGCGTTGGCCGTAGACGATATCTTGCAACCAGATAAGACCATCTAAGCCTTTTCCCTGATGCAGAATGTACACGTGGCAAAGGTTTCGAATGCCAACGGTAGAAGCCATGATGTCGAGATCTTTACCGGTGAACTGGGATGACGCGAGTGCGAAAGCGTCTTCGGAACAGGTGCGGATCATCTGTTCAATGTCGTCGATGGTTTTAAAGCCCATTTTATTGAAGATGAACAAGTACGAAGTGGAGCTGGCTTCTTGGATTTCCAAATGGAACGTTTTGGCGATTCGCTGGTTGAGAGATTCGAAAGGCTTTGTTTCGAGGTAACATTTAAAGGAATCCGCATCGAGCTGAACCTCGGAGAAGCGTTTTTCGAAAATGGCCTTGTGAATTTTTTCACGGTAGGTTCGAAGTCCATCGCGGATGTTTTTGAATTCGCTGTCGGCGACTTCGAGAAGTCCTGCCAAACGGTTCATGCTGCGCACATATTCGCGCGGAACGTCGAAATCGCTTTTGTAA
>FLNW01003341.1_pt1 | contig 10704 bp, 9 predicted proteins | sample 1140371 | NCBI WGS metagenome assembly FLNW01 (sample SAMEA3878170, study PRJEB12797) | bioreactor metagenome | biome: Moose rumen | place: Sweden | collected 2011-10
TGCCAGTTGTCCCGGTCTTTATATATCTTTGTTCCTTCAAATGCCCCGCTTTCTATGCTGACTACGCTGTTCATGATAGAGATTTTTCTAAGCATTTTACAGTTTTTGAAAGCATCTGCACCAATATATTCCACACTCTTCGGAATTGTAAGTTCTTCAATGCCGGTGCCTTCAAAAGCTGCATCAGCTATAAGGCGGGTCCCGGAGTTGATCGTATAAGTCCCCTTTATATGTGCATATATCAAAGCATCGCCGATATATATGGTTTCAAGTTCATCTGCAAGGACGAATGCCCAGGGTATTGTAGTACCGTTATCAATTGTCCGGATTGTCCAATTGTCCGTATTATTAAAATATTCGGTTCCTAGAAAAGCCTCTCTGCCGATTCTCTTTAAGTTCCCGGACAAGTTTATTTTTGAAAGTGATATGCAGTTTTCAAATGCACAGTCCCCTATGATCTCAACCGAATCTGCAATATCAACAGACTCAATAAGTTCATTATTCGCAAATGCTTTGTCATCTATTTTTTTAACAGGCATTGAGTCTATTTCTTCCGGTATTGTCACTTTCGTATCAGAGCCCGTGTATGACTCTATAACTATATATCCGTCATTTTCTTCATAAATGAACTGCGAAGATGAATAGGAATTTACGGGAAGAGCGAACAAAGACACAAATATAGATATTTGTATCAAAAGAGAAATAATCTTTTTCACTTTTCCACCGCCTTTCATCTTGGATTAATATATATTTTTACTTTCCAAGTATTAAACAAATCTGTGAAAATATGAGAAAAACAAAAGCCAAAACAATTCTGACTATATGCGGAGGCAACTTGATATCATCACCAAGCTGTTCTTTGTCTGTCTTATACTTCTTGAGTGCTACAATTGCAACTATGAGACCGATAAGGAAAAATACAAATGCAACAAGTGTCCATTTGATTGTAATATTTGCAAACATTTCTTATACCCCCGAATAAGCGGAAAATCCGCCGTCTACACAAATGCTGGTTCCGGTAATAAAGCTTGAGTATTCTTCATCACAAAGGAATAAAAGCGCCCCTGAAAGTTCCTTGGGTTCGCCGAGTCTTTTCATTGGAGTTGCAGCGAGAATCTTGCCTGTTCTTTCAGTCGGTGTTCCGTCCTCGTTCCAAAGAAGAGCCTTGTTTTGATTTGTTGAGAAAAATCCCGGTGCTATTGCATTGACTCTGATTCCCACCTCTGCAAAGTGAACGGCCATAAATTCAGTAAAGTTTTTAACTGCTGCCTTAGCTGCGGAATATGCAGGAATTTTCGTTAAGGGTCTGTATGCATTCATTGATGTAATCATAACAATGGAGCTGTTTTCTTTCTCTGCCATATCTCTGGCAAAAACCTGTGTAGGAATAAGAGTGCCGAGAAAGTTTAAGTTAAAAACAAATGATATGCCGTTTGAATCAAGATCAAAAAAGGTCTTTATATTCTCATCCTTTTCCAAAAGGTCAACCTTTTGGAGTGTCTCTTTTGTAGTTGTGCCTTTCGGGTTATTGCCGCCTGCTCCGTTTAATAGGATGTCACATGTACCCAGTTTCTCATTTATGATCTTTCTGGCATTTTCCATGCTCTCTTTATCAAGTACGTTGCATGCTACTGCGATTGCTGTTCCGCCGTCTGCATTTATCTCGTCTGCCACTTTTTGTGCAGCTTCTTCATTTAAGTCCAGGACTGCGACTTTAACTCCTTGCTTTGCAAGAGTCTTTGAGAATCCGGCGCAAAGCACTCCGCCGCCGCCTGTGACGACTGCTACTCTGCCCTTCAGGTTTTCATGTACCATTTTTTGCCTCCGTTTTTCTTTTCTCTATTTATTCATTGGGATCGTCATAATAATCCCAAAGTTCTTTTTCTTCTTCATCTGTCAATGGATGGCTGGGGCAAAGACTGACTGCCTCCAGTTTCATTCCTCGCATCCAAATCGACGGATCGACCCTGAGTGTATAACCACAGCAGCTCGGTGTCATCCATTCATGCATATGAGCCTGAGGAAGTGCATATGCAGTCATGAGTGCCATTATTATCCCGCCATGTGTTACTATCGCAGTGCTCTTGGTCTTTGAGGAAATAACTGCGTTGACTATCTTTTCAAAGCAGCCGCATATTCTGCGGTTAAAGTCAATTTGCTTATCTCCGAACGGAGCTGCCTTTTCCGGATTTTCTGCTCTCAGCCATTCTGCGAAATCTTCATCATCCTTGAGCTCATCCGCTGTTTTCCCCTCAAACTCTCCGAAGTTATACTCTATGAGATCATCTATGACTATTGCGTCCTTATTGGGATAGATTATCTTTGCAGTCTGCAAACATCTTTTCAAAGGACTTGAAAATACAGCATCAACATCCGGATAGGAGCCATACTCAGCTAAAAGAGCATTCAGCTCTTCTATTCCTTCGGGACAAAGTTCTTCATCTGTATGCCCTATATATCTGCCTTCAAGTGTGCCTTTTGTCAGGGCGTGCCTTATTAAGTGAATTTGATAGGTTTGCATAATCTCTCCCGTTTTTTAAATATAAATATACAAATTGTAAAATATGTGGTATATTGATAATACAAATTGTATAAGAGGTGATTTGATGTCTACCGCAATTCCAAGCAGACTTGTTAAATTAAGAAATGAAAAAAACTTAAGTCAAAAAGAAGCTGCAGCAGCTTTGGGTGTCTCCCAATCTCTGCTTTCGCACTATGAAAAGGGAATTCGTGAATGCGGCCTTGATTTTCTTTGCACTGCAGCACGTTATTACGATTCCACAACAGATTATCTTCTTGGTCTTACTGACAGTAAAATAGTTTTCGATACCGTATTTGAGTTCAGTGACCTTCCGCAGGATAATGAAGTCAAGACAAATACCATAATCCGTGCATGTGCTGCTCTCCTTAAAGAAATGGAAGAAGCAGGCAAGACTTATGGTGACAAAGTCCGCAAGATATATATTCTCATGGTCTTCAAAATATACCTGCGTGCCGTATCTCTCGGTGTAATGGGATCTGTTGATGACAAAGCAATAAATCTTAATGCATTTTTGTCCTCTTCTGCAATTGACAGCATCCTTGCCGAAATGAGTTCAAAAGATGCAAACAAAAGTAAAAAGCCAAGTCAATCTGTCCCGCTGAGCGTGAAAACCGTATCTGCCGAAGCAATTAATGTTCTTAAAGAGCAATACGAATCTGCTTTCAGCTTCTCAGACAAGTGATTTATATATATCACTTTTCTTAAGACCGGTCTCAGCTGCAACCGTCTTAGCAGCCTCATTGACACTCATACCTTTGTCTATAAGCTCACGGGCAAGTTTTTTTGCCTGCTCGGGGCTTATTTCTTTTTTATTATCAGTTTTGGCCGCTTCCAGGATTAAAACGTATTCACCGCGTGGCTCCCTGTCGTCAAAAAGGCTCGCAGCTACATTTGTATTCACTATTACTACCGACTCATGAATCTTTGTAAGTTCTTTAACTATTGCCATTTGCCTGTCCGGGAAATATTTGCCGAAGTCGGAAAGTGTTTTCTTTAATTTGTGAGGGGCCTCATAGAAAATCATTGTCCTTTTTTCGTTTTTTAAGGATTCAAGATGTTCCTTGCGTTCCTGCTTGTTTACACTGAGAAATCCTTCAAATGTAAATCTTCCGGCACTCATGCCGCTGATTGCAATCGCCGTCGCAAATGCTGTTGGTCCCGGGACTGACTCTATTTCAACCTCATTGTCCATGCATAGTCTTACAAGATCTTCGCCGGGGTCCGATATGCACGGCATTCCGGCATCTGTGACAAGAGCACAATTCTCGCCAGCAAGAATTCTGTCTGTAATTATCTGTCCCTTTTCTCTCTTATTGTGTTCAAAGTATGAAATCAGTGGCTTTTTTATTCTGAAATGATTTAATAACTTTGCAGTCACTCTTGTGTCTTCAGCAGCAATAAAGTCCACCTTTTGCAGGGTTTCAAGTCCTCTTGGCGAAATATCTGAGAGATTTCCGATTGGAGTGCCTACGACAAACAGCTTGCCTCTCATGTCAAATTCTCCCTGTATTTTTCCGTAATAGCCAAAATCTCATTGCTTAGGCTTCCGTCATCGTTTTCCACTATGAGCGGGCTTTCAACCTTAAGTCCCGCCTTGCCGCCTTTCCTGCCATTTACAAGAACAAGCCATGGCGCCGTATCTCCGCGTTTTTGCACAAAGCGTATGCTTTTGGGTTCAATTCTGTTTTCATGCATGAGAGTCATCACGTCAAAAATTCTCTCAGGTCTTATGCATATACAAAACTTTCCGCCGAATCTCAAAACCGCAAATGCACTTTTGCATATATCATCCATCTTGCATGCTATCTCATGTCTTGCTATGGCAGAAGGAGTATCTTCGTTCTTTATTCCTGTCCCCTCCGTCTTATATGGAGGGTTCATCGTTACAAGGTCAAAATACTCAAGAGGCAAAAAATATTTGACTTCTTTTAAGTCTCTGTTATATACATCTATCTTGTCCGTGTCATTAAGAAGCAGAGATCTCCTGATCTGGTCACATGCCTGCTCTTGGATTTCAACCGCAGATATCTCTCTTCCTTTTTTATCTCTCAGCCAAAGGAAAGGGATAATCCCGCATCCGCTTCCGAAATCACAAAGCTTATCATCCCTTTTTGCATTTGCAAATGCATTTAAGATCAAGGCATCCGTGCCAAAGGTATGCTCTTTGGAGACAATGACCTTAACATTGTCACCGAGCACTTCAATATGTTCACTTTTACTTAGCTGAACGTCTGACATAGATACCTCAAAATTTACTTAAACTTTTTTGATTTTAGGAATGATATATGAAATAAAGCACCAGAAAAGATGATAGATGATTATCTGGAATGCCCCTATTTGGTCAAGTCCCGAGAGGAAGGCCATAAGCGCTACCAATATAACGCCGACAACGGCAGCTATTGTTTGGACTATCTTGGTTACATTGATTATTGAGTTTATACCGCATGCTGCATTGATTGCCTTGAGCATTGTCACTACTCTGCCGTCATGAAGTATCTTTGCTTCGGATCTGTCCTTAAAGCCTTGTCTTACTTTCTGGAACATTTCTCCTGCAACCGGATTGATTATTTTTACTGTATTTGGAGGAAGTCTGAACTCTCTCTCAATGAATTCTTCTGTCATATTGGCATCAGATGTTCTGAAGAAAAGAGCTATACCGTCTTTTTCCACCCATCTAATGTATTTCGCGGTCTCGGCTTCTGATTTGTAAACAACAACGAACATAGCTGAAATAGTGCCTTCAATGGCCAGGTAGATTACGTTCTTGCCCTCCCCTTTGTATCTGTTCTCAAGTTCGTCATCATCTATTTCAACATTATGATGTTTAAGGAGTTCCCTGTTACCTACCAAAACCCTGTGATTATGTATCCAGCATGAACAGCCGAGTTTTTCCTCATAAGCCAGGCTCTCTACCGGAAGCAATAACTGATTTTTCCCGTCGATTACACCTTCAAAGACTGTAGATAAAACTCCGCCTGATTCTATGACAACGGAAGCTGTATACAGAATTGCTTCATCAATTCTCATCTTGTGATAAAGTTTGATGCCTTCAATATTGCATCCACCTCTTTGGAATGCATCCGAACAATCTATTATGATGCCGTTAGAGTTAATTGCATCTTCAACTGCGGCAAAGCCGTTTACAAGTGAGCCTTCCTCATTAAGGACCTTATTTGCATGTCTTAAACTTGCGGAAGCAGATATTACAGCCGAAGCCGGAAGACCCATTAGTATCACCATGGAAAATGTGCTGATCCCGGCATAAATGTTGTTGCCGACAAATCCTGCCACAAGGCCTATGACAATAGCAGCAATGATAATTGCGGGAATAGAATATTTATAGAAAGAAACGGTTGCATCCGCTGTTCTGCTGAGTTCAACGAACTTAGTGGGGATTGTTATACCCTTTGAGTATTTTATCTCCGGGTCACCCAGCATAAGTCCTCTTGCTATCTCATTCGCAGTTTCTTCATCATCTATATTTTCAACACTGTATATGTCCTTCTCTATATCTGATGCTATGTAGAAGTTCTCACGGTCGTTTTTGTTTTGAATAAGGTCACTTATAGCCTTTATCAGCATTGGCATCACACCGGCTGCAGTTACAAGGTGGGCAACTGATTCAACGCTATCTGTAAATGCGAACGAAACGCCGATTTGAATAAATGCAGCAGCTGCTGAGACTGCTATCAATGTGTTAATATTCGCCTGCTTGCTTCCAAGATTTACAAAAAAGTTCTTAAATGCTGATAAATTAATAAGGCAGCATGCAAAAAGGCAAACAAGCTGAACAAGAAGATATATGTTTTCATTATTGTTGTATATGGCAAAATTGCCGTTATTGAATCCTACCGATGTTGAGAGGATGCACATCACAAGTCCCAAAATTGCGGTTGAAATCAAACGGAACTTTATCTTTCTGCCTTCCGAATAGTACTCATCCTCAACAGCAACTGCATCCTTCGGTCCGAAATATTCTCTTGCAACGTGTATCTTCTGTCTCTTAAATCTCTTCTTACCCTTTGTATTTTCAGGATTTTCTTCTGGAATTTCAGGATTGTTTTCTTCGACATCCTGTTTGAAGATGAGTCCTTTGCTGACAAACTCTTCAACAGCCTTACGTCTTGCCTTTCTGAGTTCTGCTTCTGCCTCTTCTTCACTGAGTTGTCTTATTTCCTCCTCTTCGCCAAAGCCTTCCAGCATTATCTGGTTATCATCCTGGCTTTCGGCTTTTACTTTTATATCAGATCTGTCTTTTGTCTTTTCAAAACGCTTAAGTTCATCTTCTGCAGGTATAATTTGAGGAATAGGTTCTACACCATCAAGGCTGGATGCGGCATCCTCATTTCTCCTTACTATGACACCGGGAGTTTCCATTGTCTTTTCAGGTGCAGAAAGAATGATAGCTCTGTGTTCCTGTGTTTTTTCAAGATTTTGCACAGGCTTGTTCATGAAATGCTTTCTGTATTTTTCTTCTCCCATTATAGGGGAAGAAAGAGGCTCTGCTTCGCCTGTCATTGTTCTTGTTACTTTATTACCGAGATTATGTTCAATATTAGGATTAAACTCTCCATGTACTTTAACCTCATTGAACATTCTGGTTTTTTCCAATGATATTTGTTTTTCTTCTTTAAGGGGATCCTCTTTTTTCTCTTCAATCTCTTCTTCAGGCTGTGTAAACTTGCTTAAGTTTTCTGTCTCTTCAGATTTTTCTTCATCTTCTATGTCGGATTCAAGAATCTCTTCAGCAATTATTTTTGCATCATTGATTTCATAGTTAGATTCCTCTATTCTGCCATATTTGCTGGGATCTATTTTAGACTTTGTTGTGCTCTCTTTTGCTTTTTCCTCTTCCTTTGAAAAACTTTCATTTTGTAAAGCGCGATCAAAAGTCTTGCTTTCTTTTTCTTCGGCTTCAGGCTTTGTCTCTTCTTTTTTAGCTGCAAAAGTTTTTAGTATTTCATCTTCGCTCTCGCTTTCATGCTTTTTTTCTTTACTTTTGCTGCCTGAACTTATAGACATAATAAGGGCGTCAATGTCAATCTTTGATTCTTTTTCCTCATTGATTCCCTTATCCGTATAACTCTTTGTTGATGCCAATATATCATCTATCAATGAATCCGGTATTCTGTCTGCCATAAAACTGTCCCCCTGAAGATTTATTTTCGTCTGTATGAAATTTCGTACATTAATATGCCTGCCGCAACCGATGCGTTAAGGGAGTTTAGTCTTCCCTTCATATTCAATGAAACGATAAAGTCAGATTTTTCTTTTACAAGTCTGCCGACCCCGTCTCCTTCGGCACCGATTACCAAAGCAAGCGGTCCGCTGAAATCAACATCCTTTATATCTCTGCCGTCCATGTCTGCCACATATATCCATATTCCCTTTTCTTTCAGGCTTTCTATGGTTGATGCTAGGTTTGATACCCGCGCGACTTTCATATATTCAAGAGCACCCGCACTTGTCTTACCGACTGTATAGTTAAGAGATGCGCTGTGCCTTTTCGGAATTATTATCCCATGGGCGCCTGCAGCTTCCGCTGTTCTTATGATAGCGCCGAGATTATGAGGATCTTCTATGCCGTCGCATATCACTATAAAAGGGTCTTCATTTCTGTTTTCAGCATCCTGCAAAATATCTTCGATTGTTGAGTATTCATGAGAAGCACATTCCGCGATAATACCCTGGTGGTTTGAGTGGCTGCACATAAAGTCAAGTTTCTTTTTATCAACCTCTTTGATTACAACACCTTTTTCACGACATTCTGCAATGAGTTTTCCTATCGAGCCTGCCTTTTCTCCTCTTGAAACAAAAAGAGTATCAATTTCCCTGTCTGCTCTTAAAAGTTCTGCAACGGCATTTCGTCCGATTATCAGATTTTTCTGCCTTTCCTCGTTGTATTTATCGTATTTTTCCATTGCAGGTCTCCTCTAAGGCATAATAACACATTATTTATCATTTTATTATAGCAAGAAAGCATTGATAATACAAGATAAAATTGAGATTTAGGTCATATTTTCAGGCAAAAAAAGAACCGAAAAGTCATTTCAGCTCATTGCCGTTTTTTGCATATGCAAAGGCTGTGTAAACCAAGCGGAATACACAGCCCTGAAATTATATAATTTTATGTCAGTTCTTCAAGTCTTTTTTCATATGCTTTCTTTTCAAACTCAAGTTCATGCGGGATATATTCTTCATCGCACAATCTTATGAGATAATCACAAAATTCCGGATTAAGCGGCAAAATCGGACCTGTGTGATATGTTGAAAAGAAGTTATTCTTATGAATCCCTTCAATATCTGTATCGGGGTTCATCCCTGATCCATTCATCATTTTCAGGAAAGGATATTCAAGTTCTCCGTAGCTGTGGCTCAGCAGGTTCTTAAAGCCCACTATCTTCATGTTTTCAAAAGTTCCTACGGCATTATCGTTAAATCTCAATCTTGAAAACTGTTTTGCATAATGTCCGAAGAACTGAAGGCATTCAATTTTTGAGCCGTCCGCCCTTTCTATATATTGTCCGAAAAGTTCAAAAGCATTGCCGGTTGCTAGAGTGACTTTCTCACTGTCAATTCGGGCTGATATCTCTCCTTTATATTTTTTAAGTTCTTCAAGCTGCAGAATTTGAGCACTTTCCGTACACGGACCTATGAGGAGAATATCAATATCCTGACTTGCAAAAGCGGGTTTTTCATAAAGTGATGTCTCAAAAAGCTGAATATTGCAATCTGCCGATTTTAATTTTTTGCTCAGATATTCATAATTGCCCCTGTCTCCGAAAAGATTATTAAATTCGGGATAAAGGATTTCTATTTTCAGGTCTTTCATTTATTTATCTCCCCTTTCTCCCATTTTTGTCTTGATCATTTTAACAACGGATGTGGCATAAAGTTCGAAATATATAACTATCTTTCTGTCAGGAGATGCATCTTTACAAAGCTTGTCTGCCAGCTCCTTATAACTTTCAAACAAAAGAAGTTTATCAGTGGGTATTCCCTTTATATCAAGGCATTGAGCCAAATCATAGGATCTGATTCCGCCTATATATACATTTTTGATTTTTTCATCTTTCAATGGCTCAAAATCCGTGTCATAAAGCCATGATATATCCTCATGCCCGTGGGCTTTGTCATTAGAGTCCGTAATCAGCAAAACAACATCCATGTCATCTTGTGTGCTGTTTAAGTATTTTAAGCTTTGCGAACACGAAATCGGATTCTGATTTTTGGAAAGCATTGACGTAATCTCTATGTTCGAGAATTTTTCACTCTTAAATCGTCCGGTTTTTGATGATAAATCATCAATTCCCTTGATAATTGTGTCAATATCAATTCCTATTTCCCTACATACGCTTGCAGCGCCGGTTATATTGAAAACATTAAAGAAATTTCCTTTTTGGAAGGGGATTTCTCTTGCTGCTTTACCTTCTTCGTTGAAACAGAATTTTCCTTCTGAAAAGTCAACATCGGATGCATAATATTTGCTCTTTTCCATCTCAAATCCGCAATTGTCACATTTGAATTTTCCGATATGGTTATAGTGGTAATATTCATAATTAAGTTTTCTGTGGCACTTGGGACATGCTATTAGATCGCAAACTGTATCCTGACAGTTTTTGCTGCTTCTTTCTGTTTTTTCTACGGAATAATATATGCGTTTGCATACCTTTTCGCCAAGCATTCCGGATATGCCGTCATTAGCGTTAAGTATAAGGGTTGTTTCAGGGCTTAAATAGTCATTTATTTTATTGAATATGAACTCACTGTGCCCGTTTCTCATAATGGAATCCCTGAAGAGATTGGTGCAAAGAATATAGTCGGGCTTGAATTTTGTATATATAAACTGGGAAGATCTCTCATCTACTTCAAGCACAGCAATATCAGACTTTATACGGCCTGTCATTGTCGAGTCTGCAGCAAGCGCTGATGCGAGGCCCGGAGCCATATTTGAACCTTTTGAGTTATTAACTACACTTTTTCCGCTTTTCCGGATTATATTGCTGAGCAGATTGGATGTTCCAGTCTTTCCGTTTGTACCCGTTACACAAATTGTGGTTTGTGGCATCCTGAATAATGACAGACTGTCCGGACAAATTTTCAGCATCAGCTCGCCCGGAAGATTTGTTGATTTACCAAAAGGTTTCCCTATAAAATATATG
>FLNW01001348.1_pt1 | contig 10702 bp, 10 predicted proteins | sample 1140371 | NCBI WGS metagenome assembly FLNW01 (sample SAMEA3878170, study PRJEB12797) | bioreactor metagenome | biome: Moose rumen | place: Sweden | collected 2011-10
CCCCAAAACCCCCCAACCCCCCAAAAAACCTCACCCCTTAATTGTTCTACGGACAGCCACTGGCAGTCCGATCGAGCAGAGCTCTTCACTCCACAAGAGAGGGAAAAGCCCCACCCCAGGGAGTTCTACGGACGGCCATCGGCAGTCCGATCGAGCAGAGCTCTTCACCCGCCGTAGGGAGGGAGTAAAGGGAGGGAGGGAGTTAAGCACGACATTGGTTCGATAATGGTTCGACAATGGTTCGATAACGGCTCGGCCGTCAGCTATCAGCCGTCAGCTATCAGCCGTCAGCCGTCAGCTATCAGCTATCAGCCATCAGCCGTCAGCCATCAGCCATCAGCCATCAGCCGTCAGCTATCAGCTATCAGCCATCAGCTATCAGCTATCAGCCGTCAGCCGTCAGCTATCAGAACGGCGAACGGGCGGATGGCGAATGGCCGGTGTGAGCGAGCGCAGCGGCATGAAAACGAAGCGGGGCGCTGAGCAATCGGTTCGAAGGTCACTTCCTGCAATGCGGCGGTGTCGTTCTGTGGTAAGGAATCTGTCTGTTTCATCTCCTGCTGAGCCGTTTGTGCGGCGGCGCGAAGGGAATGGTAGATGGTGGCGAAGACGTAGGAGTAGAAATGCGGGTAACGACGCTGGCTGACCGGGACGTCGGTCATATCTTTGTACCAAACGGGCAGGGTGTACAGCTGGTGGAGGAAACGTACCCGCCACTCCAGCGCCTGAAGTGAGTGGTCACGCTCGATGGCATGTGCCATGCGCTGAGCTGTTTTGATGAGTTGGCGGTTGGCTACGCAGGCCGCGGACCACGTCTTGGGGAAGTGGTAGGTGTAGAGTTCATGAAGCCCGGGACGGTGGCGCGAGGGGCGTACAATAATACGTTTTTTGTGTTTGCGTCCGTCGGCGTTCATGTCCATGGCTTTGTGTACGGTGTCAATCCCCTCGCAGAAGGTGAGAAAGCGCACGGTTCGTGCGTGCGGCGTGGCTGAAGGCGGGAGAGACACAAAAGTGGCACAAGAGGTTTCCAAGGCGTCGATAATCTTAGTTTTGAGGTGTTTTGGCATGGGTCGTAAATGGTTGAAAAAGAGTAGGTTATAGGTGTTTGTGAAAGATAAAGTCTAGGATTGGTTCGAAGTGCCTCTAATGCGCCCACGATGCGGGGCTGATGTAATGAGGGTGATGATGCCGCATAAATGCGCCATGCGGTGGGGGAGTCAGGCAGGCGGGATTGCTTCGCGCGGTGGGTACTGGGCTGAAAAACGGGTACAAAGATACAAATAAATTTTGGAATATGCAAATTTTTTGATTAAAAAGGTCACTTCCAAAATCAGCAAAACCGCGTAATTGACTGATTTTGCCGTGGAGTAGGAGGATGAAAAAACGGCGGCAAAAATGCCGCCGAAATGCAAAATGAAGAAGGGATAGTAAATGAGCAAATAACTTTTATTTGAAATAATAACGCGCAGAAAGGCCAATTGCCCAATCAAACATATGCAGGGATACAGTGGACAATTTAGTCCAATAAGTCCCTGTGTTAACATTTGCGAATGTGCAACTATACCCCGGTCTAAAGTCAGCACTAAGAACAAGCGGAATTCTGTTGAACGCCCATTCAATACCAGCAATCGCATTAGCGCCTGCGCATCCCATCGGGACAGGTGATCTATATTCCAGTGCAACTCCCAATTGCACGCCTCCCCCGACAAAATAGCTAAAGACACCAGATTCCGGTTGTGCAATGGGAGCTTGGTACATAAGGTTGGGATTCACTCTGAAATTCCAATATCCTTCATTACGAGAGCTCCCGTAATAAACTCCGTCAACGTATGCGGCTCCCGGATTTACGTGCAATCCGAATCCCAAGTCTGCTTGCAGAGCAAAGTGGTCAGAGAAAAATGTTTTGTAGCTGGTACCATAGATGGTGCCGACGATACCACCAATCGAATGCTTGTACTGTGCGCTAACGGAAAGAGCGCAGATGGCAAAGGCCAAAGTGAATAATTTTTTCATAATGATAAAAATTTAAGTGATTAATGAATGTAGTTAATAAGAGAAAATCAATCTCCGGGTGATATTGGAACCATTCTGTTTTCGTCCATTCCAACGGCTAAGTTGGAGTTTGGTGTCCGAAACGGATTCAATAGTATAAACAACTTCCGATCCGCTTAACTCGCCATATGAGAGATTGTTTCCGCGAATGGTTAATTGATTTCCAGACACGCTCCAGCGGAGTTGGCGACGCCCTCCCGTTCCAAGGATTCCATTTTCGTAGCAAGTACCGTTAGAATAAAATTCTATCCAATAAGAACTATTCGTAGTCACATCATATGTCCGAGAATTGACCACGTTGTAGGCTTGCTGAAACCGCCAGCGTTTAACCAGCATTTGAGAAATAGAAACAGTATTGGTCTCTTTTTGCGTTTTAGCCGCCGGTTGTACAAAGAAACAGCCGGTATATCCTAAGCAAACAGATGCAAGGATAAAGAATTTAAGAAAGTTTTTCATTTTGCTTTACGAGTAACATTGGTGTTGTTATTTTTTAGGAGCGCCGGCAGTTCCGCCTTGGGGTGAAGATGGTGTTTCCGATTCTTTGTATTTTGAAAAGGTTAATTCCATCCAATAATCGTTAGTAGAACCTGTAAAGAGTTTCATAGAAGAAGAATTGATGCTCTTTACTTGATATGTATCCAATAAAGCAGTGTTATAGCGATTTCCATTAGTTTCGTCAATATAAAGCATTTCTTTATCTTCGTCTACCTTCCATGTCCCTTGCCACAGTCCGTTCGGCCTTTCTTCGACTCCTGAGATAGTTAGTTTGCCGGAGGAGTAGAAGTTCCAGATTCCTCCGTCATTATAGATATTCCCATTATTATTTTTTATTTGGTTGCACTGCCAGACTCCCGTTATTTGACTTTTTAAAGAAGGCTCCCACATAGGACACCCTTGCAGTGTTAATACAACGATTAACAGAGTTAAACATTTGAATAGATTTTTCATAATCGAATTATTTATAATATTATTGAATCTTATTTGCTTCTAATGTTGCTTTAGCATGTGAGCAGAAAACAACACTCTTATCGGGATAGGTCACCTCCACCCATGATGAATTATATCCCTCTGCTGCAAATTTTTTCATGTTATATTTAGCATTAACAGAATTCCACCAACAAGCAGCCTCATATTTCAAACCATTTTCCTCCCATTCCAGTTTGCTATTATAGAAATCAAGAGTACCATTTTTAATATAAGCATCAAAACTATTATATTTTACAATGGGATGATTTGTATAACTCTTTAGTCCCTCATCCCATTTGTAAGTCCCAGAGACTTCTTTGACTTCAGAAACTTCATTTCCTGTGTTAGAATTTCTTCCCTCAAAAGTAATTCTGATACTAAAGTTCCATGAGCCCTGCAATGATTTTTCGATAGATTCATCATTGCAAGAAACCATAAGACATGTAACTAAACATGCAGTGAAGCAATAAAGAATTTTTGTTTTCATAAATAAGTTAATTTAAGTGGTGCCTACTCTTTGTCGGATTTTCGGCTTGCTCCGCAATAAAGAGACATAAAAGAAAGCGGGACTGCATATTGCTGTTCCGCTTCATAGGGCTCTGGTATTGCCTTCACATCCGAACAAGCAACACGAGTCCACGCCGAATATGTATCTGTTACACGCTTATGTCCCAACACTCCTGCTATGGATAAACAAGACGTAAGCGTGTGGGAATACACACTCTCGGGACGCCTTGTGCTGCAATGTTTTGGATGTTGATGAATTTACCAGATTCTATGAAGCCAAAACAAAGCGTGTAAGACGCCTTTCATTATGTCATTGATTTGTTCTCCCTACAGTGGACCTATAGCGATGAAATCAAATACGAGTGCAAAATTACATAAAAAAAACGATACTTGCAAATGTTTTGACGAAAAAAATAAGAAAAGTACGCGTACGCGCTTGCGTATTCGAAAAAAAAGTTGTACCTTTGTACGCAATTTTTTGGGAAAGCCCCACCCCGGGGAGTTCTACGGACGGCCATTGGCAGTCCGATCGAGCAGAGCTCTTCACCCGCCGTAGGGAGAGAGGAAGATGAAAATTGAAAGGTGAAAGGCGGAAAGATGTAAGGGGATGGATGGAGGTGAGACACCGGCGGCAAATATGCCACCGAAATGCAAGACGAAGAGAAAGGTGACAGAAAAGAGGGGTAAAGAAAAGATGAGGGGGTAAATGACATGACCAAATGGTAAATGACCAAATGGTAAATGACATGATATTATTATCAAAAATATATACGTTATGATACTTGACAAACTTGAGAACGCCGACAGGTACTTCGATTGTGTACCGGGCTTTGCACAATTCATGAAATTCTACAACGAGAACGACCTTGAGGAGCTGCCTGCGTGCAAGATCTACCTTGACGGCAAAAACTTGTTCGTAAACATCAACGATTTCAAGGGCAAAGAGGAGTCCAAATGCCGCATGGAGGCTCACCGCGACTATCTGGATATCCAGATCCCTCTGGGTGATGACGAGGAGATGGGCTGGAAGGCGCAGGTGGACTGCCAGGAGGTGACCCAGGAGTACGACGAGGGCAAGGATGTGGAGTTCTACGCCGACAAAGCCACCGCCAGATTCACCGTTCCGGCAGGTCACTTTGCCGTGTTCTTCCCCGAGGATGCCCACCAGCCGGGTATCGCTCCGGGCAAGGAGTACAGGAAGCTGATTGTCAAGGCGAGAGTGATATAAAGTACAAAGGGACAAAGTACAATGTACAAAGGAAATACCATTTAAAACACACACAATTATGGCAACAAAGAAAGTTAAACATCTGCCGATAGTGGCGCGTGACCCGTACCTGAAGCCGTATGAGGGTGCTCTGCAGGGGCGCGCCGATTATGCAGTGCGCAAGGAAGCCGAATTGCTCGGGAAGCCAACCTCCAGTCCCTCCACAAAAGGTGGGGAGCAGGATCATGCATTAGCCGATTGGGCTTCAGGATACCTCTATTTCGGGCTGCACCATATCAAGGGACAAAGGGACGATGTACGATGTACGAAGGGGTATTGGGTGCTGCGTGAGTGGGCACCGAACGCCACGGCTGTTTATATCAAGGGTGATATGAACGGCTGGCAGAAGGACGAGAAATACCGTCTGCAGCCCGTAGGCAACGGCGTTTGGGAAGCGAGACTGCCGGAGGACGCCATGCACCATGAGCAGCTCTACAAACTGCTGGTGGAGTGGCAGGGCGGTTACGGCGAGCGCATCCCGAGTTATGTGCGCCGCGTGGTGCAGGACGAGCAGACGAAGATCTTCTCCGCACAGGTGTGGGACGAACCCGAATATGAGTGGAAAAACAGAAAGCCTACCCCAAACCCCTCCCTAAAGGGAAGGGCGAAAAAAGAGGAGGCATTGTTCATCTACGAGTGCCATATAGGCATGTCGAGTGAGCAGGAGCGAGTGAACTCGTATGAGGAGTTCCGGCGCGATGTGCTGCCGCGTATTGCCGGGTTGGGTTACAACTGCATCCAGATCATGGCTATCCAGGAGCACCCCTACTACGGCAGTTTCGGTTATCACGTCAGCAATTTCTTTGCCGCCAGCAGCCGTTTCGGAACGCCGAACGAGTTGAAGGCGCTCATCGATGATGCCCACGGAAGGGGCATGAAGGTGATTATGGACCTGGTGCACAGCCACGCGGTGAAGAACGAGCTGGAGGGGCTGGGCAATTTCGACGGCACACCGTACCAGTATTTCCACGACGGTGCACGCCGCGAGCATCCGGCCTGGGACAGCCTCTGCTTCAACTACGGCAAGAACGAAGTACTGCATTTCCTGCTGTCAAACTGCAAGTTCTGGATTGACGAATATGATTTCGACGGTTTCCGTTTTGACGGTGTGACCTCGATGATCTACCTCAGCCATGGACTGGGTGAGGATTTCAACGGCTACGGCAGCTATTTCAACGGCAACGAGGACGGCGATGCCATCATGTATCTGACCCTTGCCAACAAAGTCATTCACCAAGTCAAACCAGATGCTATCACAATAGCTGAAGAGATGTCGGGAATGCCCGGATTAGCAAGTCCTATTCAAGATGGCGGCGTAGGTTTTGATTACCGACTTGCGATGGGTATTCCTGATTTTTGGATCAAGTATATCAAAGAGGTGAAGGACGAGGACTGGAAAGCCGGACATATATTGTACGAGATGACCAACCGCCGTGAGGACGAGAAGACCATCTCCTACGCCGAGAGCCACGACCAGGCTCTGGTGGGCGACAAGACGATCATCTTCCGTCTGGTGGATGCCGACATGTACTGGCATTTCGAGCACGGTCACGCCAATTATATGGTGGACCGCGGTATCGCGCTGCACAAGATGATACGCCTTGTGACAGCAAGCACCATCAACGGCGGGTACCTGACCTTCATGGGCAACGAGTTCGGTCATCCCGAGTGGATTGATTTCCCGCGTGAGGGCAACGGCTGGAGCTACAAATACGCCCGCAGGCAGTGGAGTCTGGTGGATAACCCCAACTATTTCTTCTCGGATCTCAACCGCTTTGACGAGGCGATGATTCACCTGCTGCGGGAGAACCTGCATATAGAGAGCCCCACCTCGGCGGAGAAGAAATACGGCATCAGCAACCACCTGCCGTGGGTAATGAAATGCTGCGACAACGAGGGCGACCAAGTGGTGGCCTATACGCGGGGAGATTTGGTGTTCATCTTCAACTGGAACGGTCAACGGTCGTTTGCCGACTACGGCATCCTGGTGCCCGAAGGCAAATACCAGGTGGTGCTGAACACGGACGCGAAGGAGTTTGCCGGCTTCGGGCTGAGCGACGACAGTGTGGAGCATTTCACGCAGCACGACGAGCTCTACGCCAAGGACGGCAAGGGATGGCTGAAGATGTACCTGCCCGCGCGGAGCGCCGTGGTGCTGAAACGGATTACGAATTAAAAATTAAAAATTACGAATTAAGAATGAAAAAACTATCTGTTATTCTGGCATCTATGCTCCTGTTGGTGGGTTGCCAGAAAAAGGTGAACCTGAAAGCCGAGTGGGAGGGCGTTTATCAACGTGCTACGTCTGCTTTCGAGCAAGTCTCTACGCCTGACGAGGCGGAGGCCATCATGCAAAACCTCATAGACAGTGCGTATATATTGCTGGAGGAAAACATGGGTGCGGAATACTCCGACAGCCTGTTTGCCGATATGTATTATATGTTCTCGCCTGAGCAGAAAGAGGCACTCTTTGGCCGTATGAACCGCAAGATGCTGGAGTCGGAGACGATAGCTCCTATTCACAAAGTCTTCCTCCTGGAGCAAGCCACCTCTGCCAACAATCCCTACACCGACATTCTGGCACTGACACCGGAAGGCGACGAGTTGTCGTTGAGTGCGCTGGTAGGCGAAAGCGACTACGTGTTGCTGGATTTCTGGGCATCCTGGTGCGGTCCCTGCCGCCGGCTGATACCCGTGCTCAAGGAGATTTACGCGGGTCAGCCCAAGGGTCGTTTCCAGATACTGAGCTGCTCGGTTGACCGTGACGAGGACGCCTGGCGCAAAGCTCTGAAAGAAGAGCAGATGCCATGGCCTCAGGTGCGCGAGGAAGAAGGTATCTACGAGTGCTCCGACCAGTACGGCGTAACGGCCATCCCCACCACTATCCTGATCAACCGCGAGGGTGTCATCATCGCCCGCAATCCCGATGAGTCAGAGCTGGAGGAGTTGCTTTTCAGCGAATAAATGAAATTGTAAATGATTAAATTGTAAATACTTTATATGCGTGTAATTATTCAACCTTCGTATGACCTGCTGAGCCAGTGGGCGGCGAACTATGTAGCAAAACGAATCAATGAGTTTGAGCCCAAAGAGGGCAAGCCTTTTGTGCTGGGTCTGCCTACAGGCAGTTCGCCTCTGGGCATGTACAAAGCGCTGATCGAGCTCAACAAAGCCGGCAAAGTGTCGTTCCGTAATGTAGTGACCTTCAATATGGACGAGTATGTAGGACTGCCGGAAGAGCACCCCGAGAGCTACCACAGCTTTATGTGGAACAATTTCTTCAGTCACATTGACATCCGCAGGGAGAATGTGAATATCCTGAACGGCAACGCCGCCGATCTGGAGGCCGAGTGCGCGCGTTATGAAGAGAAAATCCGTAATATCGGCGGTATTCATTTGTTCCTCGGCGGTATCGGTCCTGACGGTCATATTGCCTTCAATGAGCCGGGTTCATCGCTGAGCAGCCGTACCCGCAAGAAAGAGCTGACCACTGATACCATCATCGCCAACAGCCGTTTCTTTGACAACGACGTGAACAAAGTGCCTAAGACGGCGCTGACGGTAGGTGTAGGCACCGTGATGGATGCCAAGGAAGTGCTAATCATGGTGAACGGTCACAACAAAGCCCGTGCGCTGCAGCACGCCATCGAGGAACCGATCAGCCATATGTGGACAGTGAGCGAGCTGCAACGCCACCAGCATGGCATCATCGTCTGCGACGAGGCTGCCTGCGACGAACTCAAACTCGGTACATTCAAATACTTCAAGGACATCGAGCGCAACAACCTCGACCCGAAAACGCTGTTGAAATTATAAATTACGAATGTTGGAAATCTATAATTCTTTAAGCCGATTCAAAGAGACTTTCAAGCCGCTGCACGAGGGGCATGTGGGTATGTATGTATGCGGTCCCACTGTGTATGGCGATGCTCATTTGGGCCACGCCCGTCCGGCGATTACGTTCGACGTGCTGTACCGCTATCTGATGCACCTTGGTTACAAAGTGCGTTATGTGCGTAACATCACCGATGTAGGGCACCTTGAGCACGATGCGGACGAGGGCGAGGACAAGATTGCCAAGAAAGCACGTTTGGAGCAGCTGGAGCCGATGGAGGTGGTGCAATATTACACGAACCGCTATCATCGCGACATGGCAGCATTGAACGTCTTGCCGCCGTCCATTGAGCCGCATGCCAGCGGACATATCATCGAGCAGATTGCGTTCGTGCAGAAGATCCTCGACCGCGGCTATGCGTATGTAGCCAACGGAAGCGTGTATATGGACGTAGAGAAATACGCCAAAGATTACCCGTACGGCAAACTGAGCGGAAGGAACCTGCATGATATCATCGCCGAGACGCGTGAGTTGGACGGACAAGCGGAGAAAAAGCACAGCTATGATTTTGCCCTCTGGAAGAAAGCGAGTCCTGAACACATTATGCATTGGCCGAGCCCGTGGAGCGAAGGATTCCCCGGCTGGCACATGGAGTGCTCCACGATGGGCACCAAATACCTGGGCGAGCAGTTTGACATCCACGGCGGCGGACTCGACCTCATCTTCCCTCACCATGAGGCGGAGATAGCGCAGAGTTGCGCCGCGCTGGGTAAGGAGTCCGTCCATTACTGGATGCACAACAACATGATTACCATCGCGGGCAAAAAGATGGGCAAGAGTTACAACAACTTCATCACGCTGGAGCAGTTCTTCACCGGCAATCATGAGTTGCTCTCCAAGCCTTTCGGCCCGATGGTCATCCGTTTCTTCATCTTGCAGGCCCATTATCGCTCCACGGTGGACTTCTCCTCCGAAGCCCTCGAAGCCGCCGAGAAAGGACTGCAGCGCCTGCAGGAAGCCTATGCGCGCCTGATGAAGATTCAGCCGTCAGCTGTCAGCAATCAGCCATCAGACCTTCGCCAGCGCTGCCAGGAGGCGATGGAAGATGATCTGAATACGCCGTTTGTGATAGCAGCGTTGTTCGACAGCGCCAAGATGATCAACACCGTATGGGATGGCAAGGCGGCAATCAGCGAGGCAGACCTCAACGAACTGCGCGAGGTTTGGAAGACATATGCTATTGATATCCTGGGGCTGACATTGGACAGCAATAGCGATCAGCCGTCCGCCGTCAGCTCTCAGAAGTCAGCCGCCTTCAACGGCGCGGTAGATATGCTGCTCGGTATCCGTTTGCAGGCCAAGCAGAACAAGGACTGGACTACTTCCGACCATATTCGTAACAGTCTGACCGAACTTGGATTCCAAATCAAGGACACTAAAGACGGATTTGAATGGAGTATCTGAGTGAGTTGATTCATCAATGCAAAACGCACAAAACGGTGATAATCATCGCTTTGTGCGTTTTGGTGGTTGTTGTAGTATGTGTTGTCAGATGTTCCGGCAGCGACGGAGCGGCATCCCGGGAAGGGCAGGAGATAGTGGAGGATCACATGGTCAAATATCCCGGCCGAACGTTCAGTTACAAGGAGAAATTCAATGACCTGCAATCGCGTCAGTACGCCGTAGCATCGCAGATTGGTCTGCCTCATCCGCCCAAGGACAGAGAAGATGCCGCCACTATGAAGAAACGGCTGGTGGAGGTGAAGACTACGGATAATTATATTGTGGACAATCTGACGCACTCTGTGCCGTATCTGATTCCGTCTGCAGCACGTGAGTTGGACGAGATAGGCGCTGAGTGGGCGGATATATTAGCCCGCAATGGTTTGCCGCATTACCGGTTCCGCGTCACTTCTATTCTTCGGACGCAAGAGGACATTCGTGCGTTGCAGAAGAGTGGAAATATCAATTCCGTCACGCAGTCCTGCCACTGTTTCGGCACCACCTTTGACCTCGCGTACATGCATTATGACAAGGCAACGCGCACGCGCGACTATGTGCACGAGGACAACCTC
>FLNW01002335.1_pt1 | contig 10682 bp, 7 predicted proteins | sample 1140371 | NCBI WGS metagenome assembly FLNW01 (sample SAMEA3878170, study PRJEB12797) | bioreactor metagenome | biome: Moose rumen | place: Sweden | collected 2011-10
AATTAATAATTCTGCCGATGAAACAATAAAATTGGCTAATTTTATTCAAAAAGGACAAAAAAATGCTTTGCAGAAATATTTGGTTGGATTTGCTAAATATTCCGAAAATTTTTTCAACGATATTATTGGTACAATGTATCTTAGAGAAGATAATATTGCCAAAGCTATTGATTATCTTAAACTTGTTCCGTTGAGTTTTGTTTCTAATCAACATATTGCACCTTACATGGCATTAAGAAACTATACCCAAGAAAATTGGTTTAAATATCAACCAGTAACTTATACTCAAGAAAATGACGAATATTTGGGTAAAGGAATTTCTGAAAACAAAAAACTTACATTTGCTAACGAAATATTGTCGTTAAAAAATCGCTATTCAAAAGCCAAGGGTGAAGAACGAAAAAAAATAGCGTATGATTTGGCTGTAAGGTATTTTCAAGCCTCAAGACTTGGTAATTGTTGGTTTTTAACAAACTATTCGTGGAGTATTTATGAAACCGAACCTCAATACAAAAACGAAAAAGATTTTGCAAAAATTGCAATTAACTATCTCGAAGAAAGTGCCACATCGACTAATGCTGATTTGCAAGAAAAGTCGTTGTGTGGACTTTCGTATATTCCCGTAGGAAAAATGTTAAATTGCTATTATGACGAAAAACGAAATTGGAAATACGTATGCGATGTTGATAAAAATTCTCGACAATATCAAGCTGCAAAACGCTTGAAAACATTTATAACAACACATAAGTCCAAGTATCTCGGCAAATGCGACATCTTGGACAATGTGAATTAAAATTTTATGTTTTCATTTTCTTTTTCTTGGCTGCCGGAAACAATACGTTGTTTAGTATAAGACGGTAGCCAGGAGAATTTGGATGGGCATCGAGGTCGGTAGGCGGGTCGCCTACATAATGGGTGTAGTCGGCAGGATCGTGACCGCCATACCAAGTCCATGTGCCTTTGCCAATTTCGCCATGTATGTATCGGGCTTCGTTTAAGGCTTTGTTTTCGCCCATAATTAAAACGTTAGATTTTAATACGTTTTTGTTGTAACTTGTAGTTTGCCCCATAAATCCATCAATTACTGCTACGTGATTTTGACATAGCATTGTTGGTACAGGATCCCATTTGGCAGAAAATTCAAAAAGCGTAAAAAAATCATCGTTTTGATTTACTTTTCGTGTGCGTGTTGCATCAATATCGGAATATTCATATACATTAGGATTCATCTCAAGTTTGAAATCCTTGAAAGCAAATGTTTTAGAAAAATCTAATTTGTTTTGGCAATCTGGTTCAACGGGATCGCCATCAAACATAGGATGACAAATGTCGGTATTTTCGGCTGCTAATGCTATGTCAAAACTGTCTGTGGCACTGCACATTGCAAACATGAAACCACCGTTTTCTACAAAGGCTTTGATAGTTTTGGCTACGGCAAGTTTTAGTTTTGAAACTTTTGTATATCCCATTTTTGCAGCAAGTGCTTCGTATTCGCGCACTTGATTTTTATACCATGCTGCGTTTTTGTACATTGCGTAGAATTTTCCGTGTTGACCCGTAAAATCTTCGTGATGGAGATGTAGCCAATCGTATTTTTGTAGTTCACCATTAAGTATTTCTTCGTCGTAAACCACGGTGTAAGGTATTTCGGCGTATGTAAGAACAAGCATTACGGCATCGTCCCATGGTTTGTATGTTTTGGGAGCATAAACTGCTATCTTTGGTGCTTTTTCAAGTGGTACACGCTCCATATTAACATCGTTGCGAGAAATTTCAGTTAGTATGTTATTGGCTTCTCCATCTGATATTTGCTTAAAACTTACATTGCGAATGCGGCATTGTGCTGCAACGTCGGCATCGTAGTCGGTCATAAAACTTCCCCCCCGGTAGTTTAGCAACCAATCGGCAGTTTGTCCGTGTTCAATTATATAGTAGGCTATGCCGTATGCTTTGAGATGATTGGTTTGGCTTTCGTCCATTGGTATTAGTATTTTCATACCGAAAGCTTTTACACCCAACATTATAAGCAATAAAAAAAATATTTTTTTCATGGTGTATTAATTATATGCCCGAATGTTGTAATTTTTGTCAAGTTTTTAAAATGGAGCTTCTCCACTGAAGTCCTGAACGGGTGCTTGTACAGTGGTTACTGGTGTCAGTTCTGTGTTGCGTTTGCTGCCTACGGTCTGCATCATTACTCCATTATCGTCTATTGGTGAAATTAGACCTTGACTATCCCATTCTTCAAAACGTGCAAACTCAGCACGGAAATGCAAGTTAACATCGCATATTTCACCGTTTCGGTGCTTGGCTATTATTATTTGACCAAGACCTTCGGTAGAATTACCTTCCTCGTCTTGTAGTATTCCAAATTTTTCGGGACGGTGGATAAAACAAACAATGTCGGCATCCTGCTCTATTGCACCAGATTCGCGAAGGTCGCTCAATTGTGGTCGTTTGTCGCCAGCACGCATTTCTACGCTTCGGTTCAACTGCGATAGTGCTATTATTGGCACGTTGAGTTCTTTGGCTATAGATTTTATACCACGCGAAATGGTTGACACCTCTTGCTCTCGATTATTGCGAACTTCTGGTGGTCCAGTCATGAGTTGTAGGTAGTCTATTATAACAAGACCTATGTCGTGTTGCATTTTTAGACGGCGACATTTTGCTCTTAATTCAAATAACGATATGGCTGCGGTGTCGTCGATGTAGAGTGGTGCATCTTCAAGATTTTTTATCTTATAGTCGAGTTGTGTCCACTCGTGAGGTTCAAGTTTGCCACTTCGTATTTTTTCGCTTGAAAGTTCTGTTTCCGAAACTATTAAACGATTAACGAGTTGAACTGCCGACATTTCCAACGAGAAAATAACCACAGGAACTTTTAGATTTACGGTCATGTTTCTTGCCATTGATAGCACAAATGCTGTTTTACCCATTGAAGGACGGGCTGCAATAACTATCATGTCGCTACGTTGCCAACCTTGTGTAATACGGTCGAGAGAACTAAATCCAGAGGGAACGCCACTTAGACCATCGGTGCGTTTTGATGCCTCCTCAATTTGCTTAATTGATTCTTTGAGAACCTCGCCCATGCTTTGGGTTTCGTTTTTTATGTTGCCGTATGCAAGGTCGAATATTTCTTTTTCTGAAAAATTGAGCAAATCGTCAACATCAATACCAGGATCAAAAGCACGATTTTCTATTTCTGCTGCAACTTTTATTAACTCGCGTTGTATGTATTTTTGAGCTATAATTCTTGCGTGAAACTCCAAGTGTGCTGCCGAACCTACTTTGTCGGTTAACGATGCTATGTAGTATGCACCTCCAACTTCGTCAAGTATGCCTTTAGCTCTTAGTTGCTCCGTAACTGTGTATATGTCTATTGGAAGATGTTTTGTTGACAACTCAAGTATGCATTCGTAAATGCGTTTGTTTGCTTCGCTATAAAAACTGTCGGGTTTTAGAATGCTCATTACATCTATTTCCGAACCTTTTTCGAGCATTATTGCACCAAGAACAGTTTCTTCGAGTTCTAATGCTTGCGGCGGTATGCGACCATACTGCATGTTGAGGTCGTCAACTTGCTTACGTTTATTTTTATAGTCTGCCATTTTTAGACTTCCTTATATACGCCCATGTTGGCAAATTTTTCAAGTCGTTGTTTTAGTAACTCGTCAACTGGTATTTTGTTTAACTCGGCAAGTGTGTCAATGATTTTTTGTTTTACAATTTTGAAAGTTTCTTCATGGTTGTTATGAGCACCTCCATCGGGTTCTGGAATTATACCATCAATGAGTTTGTTGGCGTACATGTCTGCTGCTGATAGTTTTAGAGCTTCTGCTGCTTCGCGTTTAAAATCCCAACTTCTCCATAATATGCTTGAGCAACTTTCGGGGGCTATTACAGAATACCAAGTGTTTTCCAACATGTAAACTCTGTCGCCTACGCCTATTCCTATTGCTCCGCCGCTTGCCCCTTCGCCAATAACTATGCATATTACTGGTACTCGTAACTTAAACATTTCATATATGTTGCGTGCTATTGCCTCTGCTTGCCCGCGTTCTTCTGCTTCAATGCCTGGGTATGCACCGGGAGTATCAATTAGGGTTATTATGGGTTTGTTGAATTTTTCGGCAAGTTTCATAAGTCGTAGTGCCTTTCTGTATCCTTCGGGGTTGGCCATACCAAAATTGCGATATTGACGCATCTTTGTGTTTACGCCTTTTTGTTGACCTATTACCATTACCGATTGCCCATCAATGCGTCCAAAACCTCCAATCATTGCCTTGTCGTCGTGGCATTGACGGTCGCCGTGTAGTTCTATAAAATCTTCAAATATTGTTTCCATATATTCGAGTGTGTATGGACGCATTGGATGGCGTGATACCTGCACTCTTTGCCACGGACTTAGATTCTGGTAAATTTCTTTGCGCGTGGCAATTATCTTGCCTTCAAGTTCTTCTATTGCGCTGTCTATATCAACGCTGCCTGCCGCCTTTATTTCTTTTGCCTTGGAAAGCTGCGCTTCTAATTCTTCTATGGGTTTTTCAAAGTCGAATAATTCCATATTTTTTGTTTTTTCTAAAAATAATAATGCTGCAAAATTAAGTAATAATCTTTGATTTTGCAAGGCAATGAAGTTTTCTTTTTATTTATAGTGTGTTACAATTTTTTTGTTAATAGTGTGTTTAAAAATTATTATTTGTTGTTAAGATAATCGTTAAGTGCTTTTATTGCCTTTGGATAAAGCAGAAACAATGCTACAACGTTTATCCAAGTTGTTAGACCTACTCCTATATCACCAATTTTCCATGTAAGATCGGCTCCGTTTGTAGAACCAAAAACTACAGCCGATAACAATACAATTTGTCCAAAGCGTATGCAAATTTTTTCTTTTCGAGGATTGTCGGGCGTGCCGCTGTGGTGAAAAATGTAGGTTAGTGCAGATTCTGAATAAAAATAATATGCCATTATGGTTGTGAAAACAAAAAATACAAGTGCAATGCCAACAAATTGTGCTCCAGTGTGGTTGAATACTGTATTTACTGCTGCTTGTGTGTATTGAGGGTAGTTTGTACCCAATTCTAGTGCGTTGGTTACGATTATTGTGTTGGTTTGGCTGTCTATGATGTTGTAACATCCCGACGAAAGTATCATTAGAGCGGTTACTGTACATACAAGAAGTGTGTCGATATATACAGAAAATGCTTGAGCAAGACCTTGTTGTGCAGGGTGTGGAACGTCGGCTGAAGCTGAAACTATTGCTCCTCCACCTTGCCCTGCTTCGTTGGAGAAGATTCCGCGTTTTACACCCATCATTATTGTAGAACCTATTATTCCTCCGCCAAGCGCACCTACACCAAAGGCTTCTTTAAATATTATGGTAATAATGTTTGGAATGTCATTAATGTGAAAAAATATTACAATCATTGCTAACGTTATATAACCTAATGCCATAAAAGGTGTTACTATGGATGCAACTTTTGATATTCGTTTTATACCTCCTATTACTACAAGTCCAACAAGTGTGGCAAGTACTAATCCAGCGTATATTGGAGGAATGTTAAAGGCGGTTTGCATTGCAGAACTTACACCGTTGGCTTGCACTGCTGGCAAAAGTGTGCCATAACCAATAATAGTGGCTATGGCGAATGTTATTCCTATTTTTTTGTGTCCAAGTCCGATGTGTATATAGGCAAATGGTCCACCGCGAAACACGCCATTGTGTTTGAATTTATATATTTGTGCGAGTGTGGATTCTGTATATGCAGTGGCAGCACCAAAAAATGCTATTAGCCACATCCAAAATACTGCACCGGGTCCACCAAAACCTATTGCCGATGCTACTCCTACTATGTTGCCAGTTCCTACGCGTCCTGATAGGGCTATACAAAAGGCTTGGAATGATGTTATGCCTTTGGAAGTTGCGTTGTTACGGCTGCCGAATAGCGATTTTACCATTAGTCCGATGCGTGTAATCTGAATAAAACGGGTTTTGTAACTTAGGAATATTCCAGCTGCGATGAGTACTACTACAAGTACTGGACTCCATATTATACTATTGATAATGTCGATTATTTTTTCTAACATTGGTTGTTGGTGGTTATTGATTTTTGTGGGCGTATGCAAATAAGTGTCGGAACACTTCTTCTATTTTGCTAACAAGTACAATTTCTATGCTGTGCTTTATGTTGGCTATGTTTTTTTTATGGCTTTGCGATAGGAATATGCGTTTGAATCCAAGTTTTTCTGCCTCTGCTATTCGTTGTTCTATACGGCTTACTGGCCTGATTTCGCCTGTAAGTCCAACTTCTCCAGCAAAACAGGTGAGGTAGTCGATAGGTATGTCGAGGTCGCTGCTAAGTACGGCGGCAAGTACGGAGAGATCCATGGCGGTGTCGTTTATTTTTATTCCGCCTGCTATATTTAGAAACACATCTTTGGTGCTTAGTCTAAATCCTGCACGTCGTTCTATTACAGCAAGTAGCATATTGAGCCTTTTGTAGTCGAATCCTGTGGAACTACGTTGTGGTACTCCGTATGCTGCCGTGCTTACAAGTGCTTGCACTTCTACCATAAACGGTCGCATACCTTCTATGGCGGCGGATATTGTTACTCCTGAAACGTTTTCGTCGTGGTTGTGTAGTAGAAGTTCACTTGGGTTTTCAACTTGTCGTAGTCCATCGTGCAACATCTCAAAAATGCCAACTTCGGATGTTGTACCAAATCGATTTTTTATTCCGCGTAAAACTCTGTAAACATGTGTACTATCTCCTTCAAATTGAAGTACTGTGTCAACCATGTGTTCAAGTATTTTTGGACCTGCTATGTTGCCTTCTTTGTTGATATGGCCAATAAGTACCACGGGAACGTTGTATTGTTTGGCGTGACGTATGAGCAAATCGGCACATTCGCGTATCTGCGTTATTGTGCCTGGCGATGATTCTACGTTTTCTGTTCGTAAAGTCTGTATGGAGTCTATAACCACCAATCCAGGATTGTATTCTTTAATGGCTGGTATAATGTTTTCTACAGTAACTTCGCAAAGTATTAGACATGAGTCTGTTGTGTGATGAAGTCTATCAGCACGTAGTTTTATTTGTGATGCGCTTTCTTCGCCTGATACATAAAGTGTTCGTTGTGGAATGTTGAGAGCAATTTGGAGCGAAAGAGTAGATTTGCCTATGCCAGGCTCTCCACCAATAAGTACCACCGAACCGGGTACTATGCCGCCTCCAAGAACTCGATTGAACTCTTGATTTTTTGTGTCAATGCGATTGGTTTCGGCTATCTCTATATCTTCTATTTTAAGTGCTTTGACTGTTGATGTTATGCGCGATGTAGTTGTTTTCTGTGTGGCAGTTATTTCTTCTTGGTAAGTATTCCATTGCCCACACGAAGGACATTTACCTATCCATTTTGAAGTGGTTGCTCCGCAGTTTTGACAAACGTAAATTGTTTTGGCTTTCATATTATTTTTTTGCGTTTTTATCGCATATTTCAAACACCGTGGGTGGGTCGAGTTTTGGAAATGGAACAAATTCTTTTGGCTCTTGCAACGTGCTTATTGCTTTGTGATAGAGAGTGATGTCGTGCCATGTTCCGTTTTTGAAAGCTGCTTTGGGAAGTATGCAAAGCGGTTTAAATCCTCTACTGCGGTGTAAACTCTCGCCCATAAGGTTTGGGCGTGTTACGTATGCGAATATGTTGGCTGTGTTTTGCAATTTGAGTAGGTCTATTAGTGTATTGTAAAGATAAGACCCACTTTTTCTGCCTTGAAATTTTTTGTCAACATAAACTGTTGTTCTTGCGTCCCATTGGTATGATTGATAGTCGCGAAACGTTTCTGCGTATGCAAACCCAGTAATTACGCCTGCTTTTTCGCAAACGAGCCATGGATATCTTTGGGTTACATTTTTTATTTTATCGGCTATAAATTGTGCCGTGGGTTGTTGAAAATCTAAATAAAATGGTGTGTCAACATACTGCGATAGTATGTCGGCAAATATTTGAGAATCTTCTGTTGTTGCAAGTCTTATGTACATCTTTTATATTTGCTTTTTGTTGACGTTTTTTTGTTTATTGTTTGTTGTTAATCGTCAATTGTACACCGTTGCCTTCGTGTTGCAAACGGTATTTTTTTACAGCTTCCAAAAATGCCTTGGTGCCATCGTTAAAATCGCGGTAAATATCGTAAAAATTATTTATAATCTCATCAATTTCTGTCCCAAAATCGAAAACTGTTGTTTTAAAACGGTTTATGTCAACGTTCATCAACTTTACCTCGTCGTATTTTCTATCTGCATATTCTATTATATTAAAAGGTGTTGGGTCGAAGTCAAAATTGCTGCCAACAAGTTTGAATTTGTCGAAATACGATAGCGGATTTTTGTTGGTGTTGAGTAATTTGGCTACGTTATCACTTGCTTTTAGAAGTGATACACATGGATTTTCACCAGCTGGAACTGTGTTTACGCTTTGTACAGTAAAGTCTGTTGGTCTAAATGCTGCTCCGTCTATGGATTCGTTTATTATGTCGGCAATGGCTGATATTTCGCCAGAAATGGCTGCTATTTTGTCGCTATATTCGTATGCTTGTTGAGATATACAAAAATAATCGTATCTGTTGAATAGGTATATGTCTATTTTGCCGTTGTTTATGTACACAGGTTGTTTAATGGGACTTCTGTTGATGGGTGTTTTTAAAAAAATACGTTTTTTTAATTTTAGTCCTATTGGGTCAAAATCCATGTTGGGTGCATTGTTTACCTCAAAATTTCGTTTAAGTTTGTTGCACCTAAAATACATTGATTTTCCATTGGGAGACATACCCGTAAATTGTGAATATCTTATAACTATGCTGCCGAGATTTTCTAATGTTTTGAAAACACTAACGTAAAATCTTGTTTCGTTCATTCTGTATGCCTTAGCTACTCTTACAATGTGATTTTCGGAGGGACCACAGCCATCGGCAAACACACCTGATTTCTGCCAATTGGCTTTTGGTGGTATTTCTTTTAACGTTAATGCATCTTTTATTACTTTTAATATATTGCGTTGCCAACTTATTGCGTAGCATTTGTTAAAATAAAAAGTGTTTGGCGATATTTTATTGAGTATTGTTGCGCCATAGTCAAGTTGTTTTTGTGAATAAGTACTCTTTTGTTTATATCCGTTTACAGGTTGTTCGTTGATGTATCTAACGTACCTAACGTTTGAAAACATAAAGTCGTCTTGGAATATAAGACATACTTTTTTTCCTGTGGCGGCTAACAGCAAGGCGGTGAGTGCGGCGGTAAAATCCGCGTTGTAGAGCACAAAATCAAATTTTATGCTTGATGTTTTAATCACCGATTGTTCAAGGTCTAAATGTTTCATTTTTTTTTGTTTTCTTTGCCAAAAATATGAATATCCTGCAAAATATAGAAAATAAAGATTGCAATGAAAACAAATTTTTTTTATAATTGTTTAAAAATCAGTTTATTAACTTTTTTAATTGGTGCGATGTTTTTTTCGTGCGCACGTGTTGGTTCTATCGGTGGTGGCGAAAAAGATACTTCTGCACCAGTAATGGTAAGGTCTAAACCCAAAATTTATTCGGGAGATTTTGATGGAAAAAAGGCAAAAGTAAAATTCGACGAGTTTTTTACACTCGATAATATTGAAAGTAAGTTTTTAATTTCGCCACCTCATGTTGATAAAAAACCAAAGATAAAGGTGAAAGGTAAAAAAGTTATTGTTAAGTTTAAAGAACCACTTAAACCTGATACTACTTATACTTTGCAGTTTTTTGATGCAATAAAAGATTATAACGAAGGAAACATATTGCCGGGTTATGAATTTGTTTTTTCTACTGGCAGTGTAACCGATACTTTTGCTATTGCGGGGCATGTTTATGACGCAAAAACTCTCGAAAAAGAAAAGGATATGCTTGTTGGTATTTATGGTGAGAAAGATGGTGTTATGCCAGATGATAGTGCGTTTATAAAGTACAAACCCGATTTTATTACCAGAACAGATACAGCTGGTGCATTTAAAATAAACAATATTAGACCAGGAAAGTATAGAATTTTTGCTCTCGCTGATATTAATGAAACTCAAAAATTTGACCTTGAAAACGAGAAAATTGCATTTATGGAGGCTGTTATAGAACCAAAGGCTGAAAATATGCACAAAGAGGATTCGTTGCGAGCTGGAACTATTCTACATTTGGGTACGTATGGTCATCCAATACTTGATACGCTTAAAACCGACAGTGTTATAGTGCAAGACATACTTTACACAACGCCTAATAACCTTAAACTTTATGCTTTTAACGAGATTAAACTTGTTCAGTACATTACAGAACGTTCTCGCGATATGAGAATAAGGTTTAATTTATATTTTAACAAACCCGTTGAAACAAGTGATAGCGTTATTATAACTTATGTTGACGATACGCTAAAAAGCCCGCAAATGTTTTTCAACTACAATCATACTCGTGATAGCCTTGTTGTTTGGCTTACCGATACAACCGATATTTACAACGATACATTGCAACTTAGGGTTTCTTTTCCTACTCTTGATAGTCTTCAAAATCCAATTGTTGAAACAGACACGTTGCCGTTGAAATTTGTTGTAAAAAAAGCATCAAAAAATAAAAAACAGCAGCAAAAACCTGTTGATACGGGAATAGATTC
>FLNW01001349.1_pt1 | contig 10616 bp, 9 predicted proteins | sample 1140371 | NCBI WGS metagenome assembly FLNW01 (sample SAMEA3878170, study PRJEB12797) | bioreactor metagenome | biome: Moose rumen | place: Sweden | collected 2011-10
GGGATCCACTACATCTTTGACGCGGACATCAAACTTGCCCACCACTCCGCTACCATCGTTGGCAGTAGCCACGATGGTAGTTGTCTCGGAGAGTTGCCCATGAGTACCCACACCGGTGACTACTCCCTGTTTGTCAACGATAGCAACTGCTTCGTTCTCGCTGGACCATGTGACAGTGCGATAAGTAGCTTCCTCCGGCAGGATTGCGGCGATCAGTTGTAATTGGTCTCCGATAAAAATACTATTCCCGCCATCTGCTGTAGATACCTCAATAGAAGCAGCTTTGACGAGCGTCTCGCTTACCTTGACGCGTAGCGAAGCAGACACACCGCTGGCGGAGTACATACCAGTAGGAGTCACAGAGATAATACTATAGCCCAAACCGGCTCCGCTTAATGCCTCGATTTGCCCATTGGCATTGACGCTGACATTGCCGGGATTGCTGGTGGTCCAGAGCACTTCCGTAAAAGTAGCCGAATCCGGAGATATATGCCATTGCAGGTTCACTTTCTCCCCCACGATAAGCGGCAGAGTCGTAATGCCGGTAGCGGGATCGTTATAGAGGAGTCCGGCCTCACGCTCCGGCAGGACAATCTCCACCGCAGAAGGGCAGTAAGCAGGATCTACATCAGGAATGACCGAAGGTTTCTCACAGGAAGCCAGGGAAAGTACCAAGGTACCAAGTACGATGTACGTTGCTATTTTATTTATATTCGTTTTCATGATTGAATAGTTGACGTAGTTTGTATGATTTGCGTTGTTTGCATATTACCATCCGGGGTTCTGCTCCATGGCGGGGTTGAGTTGCAGCTGATCTGATGGCAAGGGATAGAGGTTGCATTTATAGTCCCACTGGCGTCCGGTGTATAGGATTATGCAGCCATTACTGCTCTTGGCATACGGGCAATTGGGCCAGTTGGCTTCGAACCATGCATTGTATAATATACCCTCCTGATCCATAGGCATCTCCGTTTTGGCTGTTCCCCATCGTTTGAGGTCGTCAATACGCATGCCCTCCAGAATGAATTCCACAGTGCGCTCGCGCCGGATCTCCTGACGCATATCCAAACCATTGGCATCCACCAAGGCATTGCTCAGCGGTGTCATTGTCGGGTTGGACCGTTTGCGAACCTGATTGAGCGAACGGTTCAGGTCTCCATCATTGATAGCGCCATCGTATTCATATTTGGCTTCCGCCCAGTTCAGCAATACCTCTGCGTAGCGCAGCACAGGCCAGTCCATCGATTCATAATTGTCAGCCACTTGGCGCTCCACGCCCCATTTCTTATTATGATAGCCGGAATTGCCAGCAGCACTGTTGGTAAGCGAATTAGCCAAATCAGCGTCTGTCCATGTAGTGCGCCATTTGCCGTCGTTGGTCCAGTAGTTCTCACCATGCTGCAGCATATTCATCAGCATACGGTTGTCACGGTTCTTGAACTCATCATTGGGCAGTGTATAGCCCATAAAAAGCGGACTCCTGTCAATCGGCAGACCATCCTGGCAGAGGTGCATATTGGCAAACTTACGGGTATAATATACGATGTTGTTGGTCATCGCATGCGTGATATTGAGTGCCAGTTTGTCTCCTGCGCGGTGGCGACGGGTAATGATATATTCCCTGTTGGCGGATTTGTTCACATTGGCGGGATTGCATTGGGCAGCGTCCTCCAGGATGAACATATAGCGATAGGATTTCTCGCCCAGTGTAGCATTAGTGAAAAGCTGGTAGCGGGCGTTTGTCATCACTTTCTCCGAACTGGTAATAGCTTTGTGCAACAGGTTTTTCACCCGCTCGGAATTGGTAGTACTGTTCACGTCGCCGGTCTGCCAGAGGTCGGATTTATGAAATTTCTCCCATGTACCTTCATAGAGAGCGACGCGGCCTGACATAGCATAGGCAGCATCTTTGCACAAACGTCCCTCCTCACGCGGTTGTTCCGGCAAATAGACCGCAGCACTGTCCAAATCGGCGAGGATCTGATCCACCACCTCCGTACGGCTGTCGCGCGGACTTATCAGTTTGTCGCTATTGAGGTCAAGCGGCTCGGTGAGCAGGATTGCGTCGCCGTATATCTGCACCAGTTCGAAATGCAGGTAAGCACGGAAGAAATATGCCTCTCCCAGCGGAGCAGCCACCTTCGACTTGCCGAAATCTTCTGCATTGCGAATCAGCAGATTGGTGTAATAGATGCGTTTGTATAAAGTGCCATAATTAGCATCCGTAGCAGGACGTGTGAACGTGCCCATACTATAGACATTTTCGGTGGCTGTACAGATAAGGTCGGAACGGAAGTCAGAATGTACGCCATCGCTCAGGCCGTTCTGGTAATCCGAGGCCTGCATATCACGCAGCCAGCTATAGAACTGGTTAGCAAAGAGTTGGAAATTGTCCGGGGTATTCCATATCTGGTTGTCACCCATCTTGTCTTCCGGCTCAAAATCCATACAACCCGGAAGAAAGGTACAAAGGAACAAAGTACTAAGTACAAAGGTTATTTTCCTATACATTTTCATAATCATGTCCTCCTGTCATTAGAATGTTAAGTTTACTCCTACCGTCAGGTTACGGGTGAAGGGATAGAAGGCGGTGCCGCCTTTGGAGAGTTTAGCCTCCGGGTCAAAACCATCGTTGATTTTGGTGAACTCCCATAGATCGGCTCCAGTGACATATATACCGAAGCCGGTGACGGCTTTCTGTGCACCAAGCCAGTGACGCGGCAGATTAAACCGTAGCGACACCTCTTTGAGACGGATATAACTGCCGTCTTGTGCTGTGAGTGACGATGCCTGATAATTATATTTATTGATATTGTTGTCCATCGTATAGGGAGTATAGTAGGCATCCGGGCGTTCCGGACTCCATGTTCTGCCGATGGACGAAGTAGTACTATTCTGATAAATGCTGCGGAATGGTACAACCCAGTTGTTCATATCATACGCCGAGCGGCATACGAAACGGTTGGCGGCTCCTTGGAATACCACATTGAGGGTGATAATCTCTTTCCATCCCACATGGGCATTGAATGAATAACTGATTTCCGGGTTGTCGGAACCCAAGTAGATGTAATCCTTCTCGTCCAGCACGCCGTCACCGTTCTCGTCATAGAACATATTATCGCCTACGCGCAAGTTGCTCGGCATACCGATTCCATTATTGGGATAATAGAGTCCCAAATAGGCTTCCAGTTGCTCTTGGTTCTGGATCTTGCCGCCATAGCGCATACCGAACAAGCTGTTCAATCCATAGCCAACCTGGGTGCTGGAATAGCCGCTGGTGCGGACGGAGGTACCTTCGTACTCCACCAGTTCGTTGCGTGCCCATGTGAAACTACCGCCGATGCCGTACGACCAGTCCCCTGTTTTGCCGTCATAATTGATTTGACCATCCACACCGTAGTCGCGGAATTTGCCGGCATTGGCACTGGGTGCATTGTCTCCTAATGTAGCCGGTTTGGTCACGCTGATGAGCATATTGTTGTTTTGCTTATGGAATGCCTCTACCGTACCGGTGATGCTATGTTTACCGAACTTGAAACCAAAATCAATAGCAGCATTGTAGTTGCTGATTCGCTCCCACGTGCGGACGCGGCTGGCGAAAGTACCGTTGGTAGCGATATAGGACAGCAGCCCGTCACCCACATAAGCACCGGTGTTGGAAGATGTGTTATAGAGTTGTACACCGTCGTAATAGCCGATACCCGACTGGTTACCTACTTGCGCATAACTGTAACGGATTTTGAGATTGCTGAGCCAGTCGGTTTTCATCCATTCCTCTTCGCTCATGCGCCAACCTACACTCACGCCGCCAAAACTGTTCCAGCGGTTTTCCGGCAGGAATTTGGACGAACCGTCCAGACGGTAATTACCCTCAATCAGGTAGCGTCCCTTGTAGTCATAATTGGCACGTGCAAAAACAGAAGCAATAGCATATTTATACATGCTGGATTGGGAGATTGTCACATCTCCGGCACCATTGATGGTCTGAATGCCGCGTTGCACATCCTTAGCCTGCACCCCGAAGTAATTGTATTGCTCATATTCGTACTGGGCACCGACTGTAAGGCTGGTGGTATGGGCAGAAGCCCATGTCTTATGCGCATTGAAATAACCACTGGCGGAGATGAAGTCCTTGCGGCTGTGCGTCTGGTTGTAATAGCTGTTCTCCTGTGTCGGACTGAGCAGCGTAGGTATCTCGCCCGTAATATTATAATATTGTATCGCGTACGAGGCGGTGTTACGTTGCGCCTGGTTGTTGGTATAGCCGAAATTGACATTCATATCCAGCCAATCGGTGATCTTGTAGTTGAAGGTCTCGTTGATAGATATATTGCTGACGCTCAGTCTGTTGTCACCGCCCTCTTCTACCTTAGCCACAGGGCTGCCCCATGTGCCCCATGCATAGGGCTTTCCATTTAGTGCTGCCATAGGCAGACCCGGCATAGGCATAGAGGTAGTAAGCGCCGAAGCTATCTCGGTAGGAGCCACCTGCTCCTGACGACTATAAGCCAACTGGGATGTCAGGCTGATGTCCTTGGTAAACTTATAGGTGTCGTTCACACGGAAATTGATTCGGTGGTTGTTGTTGTGCCCATATTTGAGGTTAGAACCGTCATAGTTATATGCCAGCGAGACACGATAGGTGTTTTTCTCGCTTCCTCCGCTGATGCTCAGGTTATGCTGCGTTGAGTAGCCGGTGCTGAATAACCCGCCGAGCCAGTCGGTATGGGAGAACACAAAATCCGACACATCCGTAAACGCCGCGGTCCCAAAGGGATTAGCAGAACGGGTAAGATCGATATACTTGCCGTCATACAGTTGAGCCAGTTGCGCATAGGTGTACCATTCACGCCCTGTGTTCTGGTCGTTCTCCAGCGTTTGCATCACGCCTTCCGCCCACTGCATGTTATTCATCATCGTGGGCTGTAGTCCTACAAACTTGGAGGTGACCGAACCGCTGTACTCCACCTTGACCTTGCCCTCAGTGCCATGCTTGGTGGTAATCAGTACTACGCCTCCGGCGGCACGGCTACCATAGATAGCAGCAGCACCATCCTTGAGGAAGTTGATTGACTCAATGTCGTTGGGGTTGAGGTTGCGCATGTCGTTGACAGAACCTGATGCCACTCCATCTATGATGATGAGCGGTTCTGTCGAGTTGATAGAGACGGCTCCACGGAGGTTCATCGTCCAGCCCTCATCACCCGGAGCGGAACTGCTGCGCGTGATGATCACACCGGGAACCTGTCCCTGCATTGCCTCCAAGGGGCTGGAGAGAGAACCTTTAGATTCAAAGGCTTTGGCTCCGACCACAGCTACAGAACCGGTTAGAGACTCCTTTTTCTGGGTACCGAAACCTACGACCACCACTTCTTCCAGCACTTCGGTGTCTTCTGTCAGAGTGATCTTTTGCCCGTTGGCAGCACCGGCTGTCATCTCTTTGGGTTGCATACCGATGTAACTGAACTGCAGTTCAACGTTCAGATCAGCCACATCCAACATCCAGTTTCCGTCAAAATCCGTGATAGTACCGACGGTAGTGCCTTTCACAACGATGTTTGCACCGATGATCGGCTCACCCGTTGCGTCCACTACCACACCTTTCACTGTCACTGCTGCGTTCGCCGATATTCCAAACAACAGGAACAACGGGAGCAGTAATACACGGTTGATTAATTTGTTTTTCATGTTTCGTTTATTATTGAAAAGACGACAATGATTTGAAAATGCTTCTATCAAAAAACGGTGCAAAAGTACAAAATCTTTTTCATATGCACAAGTTACATTAGTATGCGAATGGTGACAGTTGCTTCGATTGAAATAGACAATAGATTAAGATACTTATTATCAATGTGTTACAGATTAAAAATAGACAAGTACCAACTAATTGAGCAGCACAAGAGGATTTGATTTTCCTGCGGCACATAAGTACCTAATAAGAGCATAATAAGGGTATAGCAAGGGTATAGTAAGGGTATACGATTAACGCGAGGTTGGCCGGCTTTGGTTACACCCGCATTTAGCGTGTGTCGGGCAGACCTTCGGCGTTTGTGTCCTTGTGTAAAAACATGACACAAAGACGAAGGGCGACACGCGGCAACAAACGTCCTCACGTGGAGAGAGGACGGCGAAGCGCGCCAAGTGGGCTCTGCCTACACCGCAAGCACCAAAACAAAACAACCCCGCATGTCATGCGGGACAATTGACGAAAGAAGGGAAATGCGCTAACGGAGATAGCGCGCACAGAACACAGAGGAATGAAACGGAGCAAGAAACAATGCTTGTCATAACAAAGAGAGCGGATATAGAAACACGGCAGGTTCGATGCCTTCCGTGTTTCACACTATCTATACACGCGCATATACGCGCACGTTTCAATATAAGGTTTTGCGCGACTGCGCGCACGAAGAGGTTGGATTTGTATTGTCCGAGCGTTCTTTCTACTTTTCATCCTCAACGGCGCACTTGAACGCAAAGGCATCATCAACCGAATGAAGAAATACCGTGCCGATGACGGTCGTATTATCCACGAAGGCATACAGGAAGGCTATGCCGTTCGCCATCCGCGCGACTACAAGAAGAACCCGCCGCAGGGGGCGGAACTGGAGCATATCAACCTCTTCCGCCAAGCCTGTCTTATGACCAAAGAAATCCTCTATGCAGAGAAGCCGGAGACCACACCTGCCGTGACCGTCTTTCCTCCTCGCCCTAAGTATCTCACTAAAGAGGACGCTCTTGCCCTGCTTACCGACTACCGCCAGCGTTACAAAGCTCAACTGCCTTCCACACGCGGAACACGTCCCGACCCGCAAGCCCCGATAGACAAAACCACCCATTCCCCGAAACGTTATTTCCGCTTGGACAACTTCTTATCTCGCACAATATGCTCGAACGATTCTTTCATCCACTCCATGGTCTATCAATCCCTCAAAGCCCGACAAACCGCACAAAAACGGACAGATTAGCGCATAATTCCGTACAAAAAGCAGAAATTTGACAGATTTCTCTCCAATTATTTGCACAAATGCAAAAAAAGTCGTATCTTTGCAGCCGAACTTGGATAGATGTGTATTTATGATGCAGTTAGTCAACAACAACGGCACCGTGCTTCTAGAACGAGAGAAACCGCGTGCATTGAGAACCAACACCTTGACCCTTCGAGCCAAGCGTTTGTCACATGGTATCAAGAAAACCGTCCGTCCTGCGCTTATGAGCAAGGAGGAGTTTTTCAGTAACGTCATCAACAAGGCAGCGAATGGCAACATTTAAGAAGGAATACCAGAACGTGGTGGAGAACGTGCTCACAGAGTGCGACATCTACACAGCCGATGGACATAAGTTCCATACAGAACGTGCCATGTGGGACACGGGAGCAGACACCACGATCATCTCTTCCCGAATTATCAAGGAACTCAATTTGCAACCGTACAAGCAAGGTGGTATCGCCGGAATCGGCGGTGCCACTGGTTCTAATGTTTATCTCGTCCATGTGCTGGTACCGACTGGAGATGTAGTTACTTACGTCGAAGTGATGGAAAGTGACTTCGAAGATATTGATGTACTCATCGGTATGGACGTGATTGTCTTCGGTGATTTCTTATTGACCAACGCAGACAACAAAACAACGTTCCAATTCCGCACTCCATCCGAAGGAGGAGTAGAGTTATAACCGACCGTCCCTCTCTATGACGTTAAAAATAGAGACACTGGCACCGACAGCGTAAAAAAGCGGTGACATAAAAGGCGTTTATTGACGCTTGTTTTGGCATCGTAAAATCTAGCAAATTTGAAGCCCCGAAACAAGATAGTGCAATAAGCGTCCTCGTGGGTATGTTAATATCCGTTCGCGCCCTCATAGGGCGGGAGGGTTAAGCATATCGGGCGTGGACGTTATTGTTTATTCTTGGCTAAGGGTTTTGCTAGAACCGTACGATGGAGAATAAGCGTGGATAACATTCACGCTTTTAATTTTGTATATACCAATGCCCGAAGGTGTAAGAGGGCGCTTAATATATCAAACTTATGAACCAAACTTTTTATCTTCGCACTCGCAGCATTAGGAATGCTCGCATGTACCGGTCAAAATGATCCATCTGTTTCCTCTGTAAATGGAGAACTCCAAGGAGTATTTTCCATCAGTCCGATCAAGAAAATCCATTTTTCGCAAGGTAACCTCCAGTATCAAGCCAGTACAAAAACTTGGCGTTTTGCCGAACACCAATATGATACGATTGGTGCAAACAATGTAAAAGTCTCTGCTAATTATGATGGTTGGATAGATTATTTCGGATGGGGAACGAGTGGTTTTAATAGTAATTATCCTCATAAGACAGGCTTTTCTGTCCAAGATTATGGCATAGGAACTGATGATATCTCCGGTACTAATTATGACTGGGGTGTCTATAATAAAATTTCTAATGGAGGCAATAAAGCTGGTAGTTGGCGCACAATGACTCGGGACGAGTGGCAATACATCTTCTTTGATCGACCCAATGCAACTCAATTATTTGGTTGGGCTACTATGAATGGAATATACGGAATAATCCTTTTACCTGATGATTGGAAGAAACCGGAAGGAATAACATTCATATCACATCAAGAGACACGTTATGATCAAGACGATAAGATGCATGGTGGTATGCTTTATGACGATAATGTGCTCATTTTGAAAGAATGGGTAGAGATGGAAAAAGCAGGAGCAGTCTTTTTGCCCGCAGCCGGATGTCGTAGTAGAGGCGATCATAGTATTATATATTCGCCTAAATCGGGGACTGGAATGTATTGGTCTTCCACATATGCTTATTTAATGTATTTTGACGCATTTGGCTTTGAATTTGGTTTGTTAGACCTTTCTGAAGGTGGTAGTATTGATTACGATGGACTTTCTGTCAGGTTAGTAAAAGAGTTAGAATAGTTTAAAGATAAAAATCATGAAAGAGATTGAACAGAAAGAAAAAGTAGCACAGTTTAACAATGGTGCTAACAAGAAAGTAGTAGTGGCTATTTCAAGAACAGATAAGCACAAACAATCATATTCCATAAAAGAAGCAGGTATAGAAATTGATCGAGGAGATGAAATTTTTATTGATTTGTCCGCGTGTTTCGAACACGTGATGAAGGCACATGGCTATGACAAATATCAAGAATGTGCAGAAATATCAAGTATATATTATCTTGACGATAACACGAAGTTAATTATATACGAAGCAAATAAACAACGTGCAGAAATAGTGGCTATTGTTATTCATCATCAAGTAGAAAATATGCGTAAAACTTATTCTGCGACCACAAGCCACCCTGTGATTATAGATGATGTTGTTAAGTTCTTGAAAATAGATCCTGATGCGCAAAACATTAATCGTTATAATTACTATCAAACTGAAAAACCATAAAATAAAGCGTAGGCGAAATATCCTACGTAGATGAGCACTCATTGCAGTGCAATTTAAGATGATAGTATTAACCTCTAATTTCACGATTTATGATGAAACTAAGTTATAACTTTCATTTTAAAGGTGACTTAGACTTAGAGCGTATGATAACTTTGGCTGCTGCCTTAGCTACTCTGCACATGCTCTTTTTCTAATGTCATCGGGAGGTGGGTGGGAATTTTTAATAACTATCAAAATAACTATATTATGACAGAAGAACAAAAGAAATGCTTAAAGGGGATAGATGATGAGGCACTCTATCTTCAATCAATCCAAAAGGGTAATTCAGACATGTCGAATCACGTTGCTGTTATATGGGATTATACAAATAAATTGAGGAAACTATTACAATAAGAGCAATTATGAGTAAATATTCTGAAATTAAAAAGGATTTTGTAAAGCGGACACTTGATAATCTTAAGCACGCAGAAACATCTGGAATACCCTATGAGTTTACCAACTTGGTGAATAACTGTTTTGGACTTATCGTTTTCCCGAAAAGTTTTCAAAATAACGACTCCTTGAAGGCACAATTCCCTGAGCATTATTTCAAGTATGGTTTAACGATTCAACGTGTAGAGAAGATTCTGGATTCAGACGAGTCTCTCGGAAGTATCATTATTCATTTACGAAATGGACTTGCCCACGGTCTTATTGAGCAAGAGGTGCAAAACGGAGATATTGCAGGAATTCGGATATGTGACAAAAAAAATGATAAAGGTGATATTCATACAGAAATCCATTTAACAGTAGAGGAATTACACAAGATAGCCCTATTTGTTGCAGAAAAAGTACAACCTTAAGAATAGGTGTTTATCTCTATATCTTCATCCCTCGTAGGGAGAAGAAATACACTCTTACAGGGCAAGAGGTTAAGTAAGGGTATAGCAACCATATACAAAAGCAAGTGGCTGAAAGGTCACTTGCTTTTGTTATGTAGTAATCTTAATAATCGGCAATTATACAAACCAACGCACTCTCGGATGGGAGTGCGTTGAGTTTTCTATCAGCGTTAGCGCTCTAACAACAACGTGTTCTAACCTCTGACAGCCGAGGCGTTCTGCTTACGCTTCGTCTTCCACAGCGGCTTGGGCGGCGGCGAGGCGGGCGATGGGGACACGGAAAGGTGAGCAGGATGCGTAGTTCATGCCGACACGGGCACAGAACTTGACGCTGGAGGGTTCT
>FLNW01002336.1_pt1 | contig 10590 bp, 7 predicted proteins | sample 1140371 | NCBI WGS metagenome assembly FLNW01 (sample SAMEA3878170, study PRJEB12797) | bioreactor metagenome | biome: Moose rumen | place: Sweden | collected 2011-10
CTTTATGTGTTATTCTTGGCAATAAATCAAAACGGTAAAATACATAAAATTATAAGACACAAATTTGAATTATTCTGCTATAAGTTTAGACTCAACACACCACCTAAACATCACGCATAGCCTACAAATCAGGTTTCAACGAATTAAACAGACAATGCTTTGGATGCATAAATAATTACCATCTCAACCATACAGAAAAACTGCACTATTGGGGGTTATTTTTGTGGCGTAATCCGAAAAGAATAAGTTGACTTTTTTATTTGCATTCACAAAAGAAGTTGTTAACTTTGACTCATAACTAAAAAAAATATAATTATGCGATTCAACATTACATTGCGTGTAAACGCACAAAAATTTGGCAACCGACTGCCGATAAATTATCAGTACGAAATGTCGGCTGCCATTTACAAAATTCTATCCTCTGGCAGCGACGAATATGCTCAATGGCTGCACGACAACGGCTTTAAACTTGAAAATGGCAAACAGTTTAAGCTGTTCACGTTTTCGCACCTAAACATACCTAAGCGGCGACTTCTGAAACAATCGAACCAATTGGAATTGCTTTCTGACCATGTGTTTTGGCAGATAACATTTTTGCCAGAACATTCCACACAGAATTTTATTGGCGGACTATTTCAAGACCGGGTTTTTGAAATTGGCAACAAGGTTTCCAAAGTTCAATTTGAGGTGGAAAACATCGAACTTCTTCCGCCGCCCGAATTTCAGAAGACAATGGTTTACAAAACTTTGTCGCCAATTTCGGTCAGTTACATTGACGATTTTGGCCGCGATTGTTATCCACAAAGTCCCGAAGAATTTGCCACTGCCGAATGGGTTCGGGAGCGACTTTTGTGCAATCTTCTCGACAAGTATTCTGCAATTTGCGGCAATGATTTTAGCGGCGATGCCTATCTTGACATGATGATGTTAAGTCCTGCAAAATCCTCGCTGATAACCATCAAATCTGGCACACAAGCCGAAACCAAAGTACGTGGATTTTCATGTAATTTTGCCCTCAACGCTCCGCCTGAACTTCAGCGCATAGCCTACGAATCAGGATTGGGCGAACTCAACAGCCAAGGCTTCGGATGCTTGGCATTAGTTTAACAAAAAAATTCACAACTCTGCAAAAAGGCTGCATAGTTGCGGATTATTTTTGCAGCGAGATACAGATAAAATCATTAACATTTTGTTTGCAATTTGGAAAAGATTTGTTGAATTTGCAGGCGAAAATAAAACGGAAAACTTATGAGTTTAGATACAGTCTTAAAAATAGGAAAGGTACTCAGAAATTCAAACAATAGTTTGAAGCACTTTAAATATGTAAAACCGTGTCCGAGGGACAAGAAGGGTAATTATCCTTTGTGTCTGTCGTTTAAAGTCAATGACGATTTTTCTATTGATTTTAACAGTGTTTCTATTATCCCTGAAAATCAAAGAGATAAATTGTATTATCTGACATTTAAAACATCAGATAATGATGGTCTTGTTAAGTATATCTATGGCGATATTTATTACGCTGTTTCGTGTTCTGTAAAAAAGAATGGAGAGTTAGAACCATCCGAAGGAGGATACTACCGGTTGCCAAATCCTAACCATCCTAAAAAAGCATATCAAAATAGTTCATTTGTTAGAGGAATTCCTGATTTTGATAATATTATAGGAAATCAAGCATCTCAACCAACACTATTTTCAGACACAGCCCCAAAAATCAATCAATTATTTTCTATTAGAACCAAAATAAAGGATTCTATAAAAATCATTGAAGATATTTTAAGATATTCTTCAGCCGTTAGGTATTACTTTGATAGTAATATAAAAACTCCATTTGCTGATTTTATGTGTGACACAGAAGAATTGTTTAATATTTCTGTCGAGTATAACTATAAAAAAACTTCAAAACATAACCTTAACTTGTTGAATATAAAAGAACTACCTGTTAATAACGACATAATAAAAAGTCAAAAGCTGTTCAACTTATCGAATAATCAAATCTTTATTCACTTTGATTACAAAGGCAAGCATTGGTACGAGTTTAAAGATTGTTTGGATGCTGTATCAAAGAAAATGTTTGAGGAATTTGTTGATAAAATAGGAAATAATGAATTTGTGTTTAAGAAAACTTTATACAAAAACATCTGTTCAGGAGATGATTCAAATGATATTCAATTTCCAAAGTTTTTAAACACATATAAGAAAAATGTTAAATCATTTTCAGAAGATGAAGTGAATTATCTATTTTATGGAAAGGATTATGCGGATAAAGGTAAATTGATTTCAAAAGATATTAAATTGATAGTATTACCTTTTGGCGATAATTTGGAAGAAGATGACTATATGGATTTTTTGGAGAAACGTAATGAGCGAACTATTATAGAATCAAACAATGAGTATAAATGTAGTTTCTTTGATTTCGTTTTTTCGGAAAATCCTAAAATAACGGTGTTTGATGTTATTTTAACGAAAAAAGGAGGCAAATCTCCCGATTCCGATTTGGTGGAAATCTCAGAAATTGAGAAAAGCAAACTAAGACGCACTAACGAAAGAATTTCTGAAATAGCGCACCGTATATATAAGGAACGGGCTGACGAAATTAAAACAGAAAAAGAATTAAACTCATTGTCGATAGAATATTCATTCTTGAATATTTTGGGCAATCCGTTTTATGATGAAAAAACAAAAAAACTCAAAATAGTTGAAAACCCAAAATATCAGTCGCACCTGTTGAAAGTGCTTCCGCTGATATATCTCGACAACTACGTTAATGATGACGTATTGTTGCCTGCGTTTATTCAAAATGTGGAAAGTTCGATTCGTTCGGATGACAACAAATTCGCATTTTTGAAATACGATTTGAAATTTTTGTATGGCATTCAAAATTCTAAAACCGATAAGTATATGGAAATAACGCAATCTGAAAGTTATGGCATAGGGTTGTTGTTGGGTAGTTTGGCCAAAAACCTTAGCCTCGAGATCAATTCTTTTGAAAAGAATTACGTTGGTAACCTGACCCGCAGAATCAGCACAATGGACGATTTCATCCGTCTGAAAAACGACATTGAACAAAAACTGATAATGCACGATAAAAGCAAATACACGTTCCAAACTTCATACGAACTTGCTCAAAAAGTCAAAGAGTTCAAGTCTCAGTATGATAAAGAAGAGTGCGCTTTCGGTTTCTTGGAAAGTTATTTCAAACCGATTCCTAAGTCAGAAAACAATAAGTAACACAAAACTCAATAAATATGAGCAACGAAATTAAAAAATCAGAAATCCTGTTCTTGTACGAAACCTCGTACAACATTCCTAACGGCGATCCGTTTACAGGAGAGCAACGCTACGACGAGGAAACAAAGAAAATCCTTGTCAGCGATGTGAGAATCAAACGTTTCATCAGAACATATTTGGAAGATGTCAAGAATCTTTCAATCTATGTCAGCGAGAAAACAGGTGCAGGCAAAACCGATTCAAAGAACGTTTTGAAGTGGCTTGCTGAAAACCAGAACGAAAAGAAATCCACAGACATCGGCGAAATACTAAAACAGCAAATTGATGTGCGTTTGTTTGGTGGAATTTCAACTCTTGAAGATAAACCTAAATTTAAAATTGATGGTAAAGACAAAGAATTCACCAATGGACACGTTCAATTCACAGGACCAGTTCAATTTGCATTGTTGAATCCATCGCTCAATGAAGTTGATTTGAGAATGCACCAAAACACAACTCATTTTACATCGAATGAGAATAATGCGCAAGGTTCTATCGGTACAACTACGCTTGTTCCCTATTCTGTAATGCAGATTCACGGATGGGTTAATCCAAAAGTCGCTGAAACAACGGGACTTTCAGAAGAAGATTTGAAACTGATGTACGAAGGTCTTTGGTACGGCACAAGCGGCGAGGGCAGTTCGTTTTCGCGTAGCAAGGTTGGACAAAATTCTGTCCTTTTGGTCGAAATCGTTTACGCAGAATCTAACAAAAAGATTTACGGTGCAGACAGGTTGGTTTCTATCAAGCCCAAAGACGATAAAAAGGGCGAAACAATCCGTAGTATGGACGACTACGAATTTGATTTCTCTAAATTGATTGCATTGAAGAATGATGAAAGGATTGCAAAAGTACGCTACTACACTGAAATTCCTGAAATAGAGAACAAACTGAAAGGCGACAAATTTGAAAAGATGGAACTATGAAAGGTTTTCAATTAGAAATAAAAGGTAATTGGGGACATTTCAAACGACCGGAGACAAACAACAATCCGCTTTCGCACGATTTGATAACCAAAACTGCCTTGATTGGAACGATTGGGGCAGTTTTAGGTGTCGAACGACAAGAAATGAAATCATTGTTTCCGCAACTGTCGGAAGATTTGCTTTACGGTGTGCAGTTGCTGCATCCTGTAAAAAAGATTTCGTGGGGTTTTACAAGCCATACCGCTATAAATCCTACGGCTGCGGGTACGCCGAAATATTTTGAGTTTCTGCGAGAACCAGCTTTTGCTGTATGGATTGCATTGCAAAACGAACGGTCAAAAAAACTGTATGACAGTTTTTTAGATGCCGTAAAAAACGAAAATGCAGAATATCCGCCCATTTTGGGTTGGCATAATTGTCTGGCGGAACTAACGTTTGTATCATCGGGAGAATTTTCGGATGAGAAAAATGGCGAATTCAAAACAGGTGGGTTCGTTGTTGCAGGATACAAACCTAAAATCGAAGGAGAATTTAGAATAGGGTTTGACAAAATGCCAACGTACCAAAATGATGATTTTTGGAATCTTCCCGATAAATATGTCAACATTATTTACCCCGATTATCCGCACGAAATTACGGTAGAAGGCAAGTATTATGTTTACAGCGATGGTAAAATAACAAAAAAATTATGTCTGATATAACAGCATATAAATCGCATCCCGACAAAACGTTGGTAAAGCATATCGAAGGTGTTGTGAAGAATGTCAACAGCCGCACTTGTTCCAAAATTGCAGAGACTGCCGCTGTTTTTCACGACTTGGGCAAAATTAATCCCAACTTCCAAGCAAAGTTGGAAGGTAAAACGCCCAAAGGATATTCTAATCACTCGCTTTTGTCGGCGTATGCTTTTTATTGTATGGTGTTGGCAGACAAAGATAAAAAGTTGTCACCGAATGAAATAATTGGATTAATTGTTTTGATAGCCAAGCATCACGGCAATCTTCCTGACTTTTGTCCATCAGGCAATGACGGATATATTTTGTCAAGAAACGAAATAAAGGATTTGTTTCCGTTTCTAAAAAATATCGATTTGCCTATATACGATTATGTCAACCATTTTTACCAAGTATCTGATTTTAGTAACTTTATAAAAGATGAAAGAGTTCAGAAATGTTTTTTGGAACGAATAGTGTTTGTTCCAAAAACAAACCCAAAACCCTTATCATTTTTCCTGACAATTCAATCAGCGTTTGCCAATTTGGTTCAGGCAGATAAGGCTGACGCTGCAAAATTCGATTTCTATGTTGCAAATGATAAAAATGATGTAATTGCATTTTCGGGTGTGTTTTGCGATACGCTTGAAGCATTTTTGAAAACATTGAATCAAGATTCTGATTTAAACAAACTACGAACACAAATACGCTGCGAGGCTGTTGACAACATTAACAATTTGTTGCCCAAAGACAAGAGAGTTTTCGACCTTACAAGTCCAACGGGTTCAGGAAAAACATTGATGTTGCTATCGTTGGCGGCAGAAATTATCAAACAGAAAGGTTCAAAGCGAATCATTTATGCTTTGCCCTTTTTGTCAATTACCGAACAAGTGGAAAAGGAGATCTTAAAAATATTCAAAGGATACGAACAATACATACAACGTATTGATTCAAAATCTGTTAATCCACGTTTTGACGAAATTCAAAACGAATTGGACTCTATGCCTGATGAAGAAAAGATTGAGGAATTAAACGCCTTAGACTTTAAAGAGGATACTTTTTCATATCCATTAATAATTACCACATTTGTAAGATTTTTTGAATCGATTTTAAGCAACAGAAATTCTGTTTTACAAAAACTCCCGAATTTTTCAAATTGTGTTTTCCTTTTGGACGAAATTCAGGCTCTGCCACCGAGACTATATGGATTCTTTGTCGCATACTTGTCAAAATTCTGCGAAATGTTTGATAGTTACGCAATTATATCCACGGCTACTCAGCCAAATTTTGAATTGCCCGATTACGACAACAACATAAAAGCTTTTTTTGCTGATTACGAAAAACCCGCCCCATTGCTGCCGCTGAGTTATTTCAAAAACGAATTGTTTAATAGATACGCCATCACATACAAAGCGAAAACTATTGATATAAATTCGTTAACCGAAATGGTAATTGAAGAAGACGATTCAGTATTGCTTATTTTGAACACGATTGACGATACAAAAGAAGCCTATAATCTATTGTCTGATAGGTTTGACGGAACGCTAATTCTTTTGAATACTCATTTTACACCCGATGACAGGAAGATAAAAATACAAGAGGCGAAAAACAAACTCGCATCAAATGGAAAAGTTATAGTTATTTCCACTCAATTGATTGAGGCGGGAGTAGATATTGACTTCCCCATTGTTTACCGTGATTTTACAACAGTAGCAAGTATTGTACAATCGGCAGGACGCTGCAACCGAAACGGCAAAATGCCACAAAAAGGCAAGGTTGTTCTCTTCAAACTTATGAGCAATAACAAAATGCGTTATGAGTTGATTTTCAGAGGAAACGACAAAGTTTGGATTAACTATACATCCAATGCTTTTGTAGAAGACTATTATGAGGAGAAATCATTATTGGAAGTTCAAAAACTGTTTTTTGATCAAATCCAATCAGAAACAAAGTTCGCTCATTACGGTAAAAACATTGAAAATGATTTTTTGAAAGACATACAATCGTGTATGTTTGAGAAAATTGGGAATTTCAAACTTATAGAAGAAGAATATTTCGGAACGGAAGTACGTTTTTATGTGGCTGAGAATGACGAAGATTCAAATTTTGAGGAGTTGTTGGATAAACAAAAACAATTGATAGAAATGCTCAAACAAAGACCAAAAGTTGACTTCACAATTATAAAAGCCAAGAAAAAAGAAATTGAAAATCACTTGAAGAAAATGGCAAACCGTATTGTTCAAGTGCGTTTGAAAAAAGGTCAAAACGCTCCGCTTTCAGAAAGCGAAAAGTATTTTGATTTACAAAAAATTAGTCCGTTCAGTTACTCTATGGAAAAAGGAGTGGATTTGGACAATGTAGAATATATATTATAGGCTTTAAAACCTATACCCAACGAACAAAGTAACATAATAATCTACAATACCATCGACGGCAAGGCATCGGTTGCACTATACGCCAAAGATGGAAAAATTATGAAAAAAATCCGCAACTCTGCAAAAAGGCTGCATAGTTGCGGATTACTTTTGCAGCGTGATACAGATAAAATACTAACATTTTGTTCATAATTTGAGAACAATTTGTTAAATTTGCAAGCGGAAAACACATTAACAGCATATTATGAGATTATATATACATACAACACCAAATACTCAACTGATACCGACCAATTACCATTCAAAATTGGTTGGCGTTTTGCATAAATGGCTTGGTAAGGATAATGATGACCACGGAAAAATTTCGCTTTACTCGTTTTCTTCTTTGCATAATGCAAAGTTTGAAAATGGTAAGATTACTTGTCAGCATGGAGCAAAGTTTTTTATCAGTTTTTATGATGCAAACAAGGCCAAAAAAGTTGTAAAGTCAATACTTGAATCTCCAGAAATGTTTGCCGGTATGATTGTAAATGATTTGACCATCGAAGAAGATAAAGACTTGTCTAATCGCGAGGTTTTCCTCTTTGCGAGTCCGATATTTGTAAAGCGAACATGTATTGGTGAAAAAAATGGTAAAGAATTTACTTTTAATGATTCAGAGTCATCAACTGTTATGACAGACACCTTGAAGGCAAAAATGCAAGAAGCGGGTCTTGAACCTGATGATGATTTGGAAGTTAAATTTGACAAATCTTACCAACAGAAAAAAAGTACAATTTTTTGGTATAGGGACATAAGTATGCGTGTCAACAAATGTCCTGTGATAATAAAAGGCAGTCCCGAATCCAAGTTGTTTGCTTGGAATGTGGGCATCGGCAACAGCACAGGAATTGGTTTAGGTGCAATTTATTAAATCTTGAAAAATATGTACGCAGTAAAATATACAGGCAAATTCGGGTTTATTAAACCGTGGACTGCCGTCCGAGACGGTGAAACTTTCAGTCAACAGTTTTTGACACCTTCAATTATAGAAGGAATTGAGAAAAAATTGTTTCCTGAAATGTTGGAACATCAAGGCGTTATATCAAAAATAGTCAGGCACAAATTAAAATATTCGGCAGTTGATACCCAACAAGAAGTAACGCAAACACGAGGTTGGAAAGTTACAAAAAAAGAGATGTCCCGCGACCGTTCTATTTTGAAACGCGGCGTAATGCTTGACCCTGTTTTATATTTGGCTTTCAATAATTTGGAAGATGCCGAAACTGCGGCTAAACAGCACATCTGCCTTTGCAGAAACGAGGATGTCATGCTGCCCGATTCGGAAATTCAGGAATTGAGCGAAGAACAATTTGCTGAATTGGAAGGCTTTGAACTGAGGTTCGGACAATCTGACAATTCCTTTCTTGTGGGTTACAACCGCTTCGACAACAACTCGCCAATGTACGGTTGGATTGAATATAACGGCAACAAACTTTTATAAAAATGGCTGACAAATTCAACTACATATTGGCCAAAAGCGAGGACGACGGCGCGATGCCGCTGACGGAACATCTGAAAAGTGTTGCCGACACAGCCGTTGTGTTTGCCCGATATGCTGGATTTGACACCGATACGGCTTACAAAGGTGCTATTCTTCACGACATTGGGAAAGTTAGCCCTGTGTTTCAAAAAACATTGAAACATGGATATATACCGCGGCCCGGGTTTGTGTTCAGACACGAAATAGCCTCGTTGTTTTTTATTTCGTTGCTGCCAGAAAAACAACGCCCTGCCATAATAGACATGATTGTGGCGCATCACAAATCAATTTACAAAGATGTCCGCGAAAAAGGCTTGCTCGATTTGGATGGAAATATGGATAGTTTTGCGCGACATTCTGAAAAGTTTGACGAATGGAGCCAAACTGCTTTGAATATTTTAAAAAGTTTTGGGTTTGAATCACATCCAATCAGCATAGACGAAGCAAAAGAAAATTATGATTTTGCCGTTGATTATTGCAGCGACAAGCAATTGAACTGTTCCGAATGGAAAGGACTTTTGATGGCGGCAGACCATTTTGCATCGGCATTGGCAGAAAAAATGGATTACACTCTCGACAAATTATTCATAAAACCTGACTTGACGTTTTACAACCGCCGCCATCATCTCTACCCGTTGTCGCTGATTTCGACCAACGACCCACGAAAACACACTTTGGTAACAGCCCCCACAGGTGCGGGCAAAACCGACTTTTTGTTGCGGCGTTGCCGTGGAAGGGTGTTTTACACGCTGCCATTTCAGGCGTCAATCAACGCAATGTACGACCGAATCAAGAGCGACCTGAAAGATACAGACACGCAAGTCTTTTTGCTTCACGGCGCGTCAAACCTCAAAGTAAAAGAGGGAAAAGTGGAAGAGCGTATAATGCAACGGCACATCGGCGCATCAATAAAAGTGATGACGCCGCATCAAATGGCATCAATAGTTTTTGGTATCAAAGGCTATGAAGCGATGTTGCTTGATTTGAAAGGTTGCGACATCATCTTGGACGAAATTCATACATACGCGAGTGAAATTCAGGCGATTGTATTGAAAATCATTGAGATTTTGAAACATTCGGGCTGCCGGCTTCACGTCGGTACTGCCACAATGCCCAAAGTATTGTACAACAAGATTTTGGAACTTTTGGGCGGCAAAGACGAAGTGTATGAAGTAAGTCTTTCCGACGACGTACTCACAACATTCAACCGCCATATCATACACAAAATATCAAGCGTTGACGATTGCTATCAATTGATTGCCAATGCTGTTGACGAAAACAAGAAGATACTTGTTGTTTGCAATCAGGTAAAACGTGCGCAAGAACTATACGAAAGGTTGTCGGATATTTATCCTGATATTGACAAAATGTTGATACACAGTCGGTTTAAACGTTGCGACAGAGCAAAATTGGAAACAATGCTCAAAGATGATTTCAATCAATCTTCAGATGCGTGTATCGTGGTTTCCACTCAGGTGGTTGAGGTGAGCCTCGATATTAGTTTCGACGTAATGATTACCGAATGTGCGCCGATTGACGCTATGATTCAGCGTTTTGGGCGAATCAACCGAAAGCGCACGGAGGCAACAATCGGGAAATATAAGGACATTTACGTGATTAAACCGCCCGAGACCAAGGAAGATGCGCGGCCATACGATATGGCGGTTTTGCAAAAGAGTTTTGACGTTTTACCCGACGGGAAAGTGCTTGAGGAAACATCGTTGCAAAATATGATTGACGAAGTTTACCCTGAAATATGTGTCCCCAACATCGACTGTTCGGGCGCG
>FLNW01003342.1_pt1 | contig 10565 bp, 9 predicted proteins | sample 1140371 | NCBI WGS metagenome assembly FLNW01 (sample SAMEA3878170, study PRJEB12797) | bioreactor metagenome | biome: Moose rumen | place: Sweden | collected 2011-10
TCGGCTTTACACCGGCTCCTGCTGCAGATTATGAAGTAATCAATGTCGATGAAGTAAAAGAAGAAGCAGAAGAGACTTTAGATACAGGATTCAGTTTTGTGAATGATGAAGCTGAAAAGATTGAAGAAACAGTTGCTGAAAGCCAGTTCGGATTTACAACTGATGCAACAGAAGAGACTACGGAAGAAACGATTCAGGCTACAGAAGAGACAACAAACTCTCAGGACAGCTCCATAGACGGAATGGCTGCCAAATTTGCAACAATATCAACAGCTGCAGCAGTTCAAGGTGAATTGAATAAAGACCAGATAAAGGAAGCAGCAAAAACTCAAAAGACAAAGGCTTGCCTCAGTTGCGGTACTGAAATGGCACAGGATATTGATTTTTGTCCTAATTGCGGAGCTGCAGTTCCGACTTTCGTTATTATGGGTACTCCGACAATAAGAAGCAAATCAAAGAAGAGAAAATTGTTCGGAAAATAAAGAAAATATATATCTTGCCCTCTTGCCGGATTTGGTAAAGAGGGCATCTCTTTGCCCTAAAATATTTTTGCAATTATTGATTTGTGCAAGATAGTTTGATATAATCCTATGGATAAATTAATTGGAGGTAGTTAACCCATGATGAAACTTGTTTTGGTTAGACATGGTGAGAGCCAGTGGAATCTTGAAAATAAATTCACAGGTTGGCACGATGTCGATTTAAGCGCAAAAGGAATGGAAGAGGCAAAGGCAGCCGGCCAGCTCTTAAAGGCTGAAGGATATGATTTTGATATTTGTTATACTTCTATCTTGAAGAGAGCTATTCACACTCTTGATACCATGCTTACAGAGATGGACAGAGTATGGCTCCCGGTTATAAAGGACTATCACCTGAATGAAAGACATTATGGTGCATTGCAGGGACTTAATAAGTCAGAAACAGCAGAAAAGTACGGCGAAGACCAGGTTAAAATCTGGAGACGTTCATTTGATATCAAACCGCCAGCACTTACAGAAGATTCTGAAGAAAATCCGGCGAATCAGGAAATGTTCCGCGGAATTCCGAAAGAAGATCTTCCTCTTAATGAATCTCTTGAAACAACAATTGAAAGAGTTGTTCCGTATTTTGAGAGTACAATTAAGCAGAGCATGAAGGAAGGCAAGAGAGTTATTATTGCTGCTCACGGAAATTCACTTCGCGCACTTGTTAAGTATTTTGATAACCTTTCTGATGAAGAGATTATAGGGGTTAACATTCCTACCGCATCTCCGCTCGTTTATGAGTTTGATGATAACTTCAATGTAATCAAGCATTATTACCTCGGAGATCAGGAAGCACTTGCTGCTAAGATGAATGCAGTTGCAAACCAAGGGAAAAAACAATAAAGAAAGAATTTTCTGGGCGGATTCGCCGCTCTGAGTTTTTAAAATCATATATATAGTCTTGAATTCTTTTGTCAAAATAGGGTATAATAAGACATAGTGAAAATTAGGAGGTAGTAACTATGGCTAACAAATATGCAGGCACACAGACAGAGAAAAATTTACAGGCAGCTTTTGCAGGTGAATCCCAGGCAAGAAACAAATACACATATTTTGCTTCCAAGGCAAAAAAAGACGGTTTTGAACAGATTGCTGCACTTTTCCTTAAAACAGCAGACAATGAGAAAGAACATGCAAAGATGTGGTTTAAGGAACTCGACGGAATAGGCACAACTGCAGAAAATCTTGCAGCTGCAGCAGACGGCGAAAACTATGAGTGGACAGATATGTATGAAGACTTTGCCAAGACAGCTGAAGAAGAAGGCTTCAAGGCACTCGCAGCAAAGTTCCGCGCAGTAGCAGCTATCGAGAAACATCATGAAGAAAGATACCGTGCTCTTCTTAAGAATGTAGAGACTCAGCAGGTATTTGAAAAGAGCGAAGTAAAGATCTGGGAATGCCGTAACTGCGGTCATATCGTTGTCGGCACAAAGGCACCGGGCGCTTGTCCTGTTTGCTTACATCCTCAGAGCTTCTTTGAAGTAAATGCAGAGAATTATTAATCGGAGGTAACTCTAATGTTCTTTTACAGATGTAAAGGATGCGGAAACTTTGTAACATTCTTAACTGAAAAAACTGCATGCACACCTAAATGCTGCGGTGAAGAAATGACAGAAGTCAAAGTAAATACAACTGACGGCGCAAAAGAAAAGCACGTTCCTGTAGTTGTAGTTGCAGGTGATATCGTCCAGGTTAAGGTAGGCGAAGTAGACCATCCCATGCTTGATAATCATTATATCCAGTTCATTATTCTGGAAACAAATCGGGGATACCAAAAGAAAGACTTAAAGCCCGGAGATGCTCCGTGTGCAGAGTTTAAACTCGCAGACGGAGAAAAGGCAATAGCTGCATATGAATATTGCAATCTTCACGGACTTTGGAAGAAAGAAATATAACTTGAAAATGCCTTGTGTAAATCTTTGCACAAGGCATGAATTTTATTGACAAGACAAAGCTTAAGTGATAAAATCAATAAGGCGTTGAATGGAAACAGTAGATAGTTTGAACTTTACAGAGAGAAGTCGTTTGCTGCAAGACTTTATTTTCATTTATCGAACCGGTCCGGGAGCTTTAAGATATAACCTGAATAGGGAAAACTTAACGATTTGTCCCCGTTAAAGGACAAGTGGGATTTTCTCACGCTGAGAGCAGACTAAAGTCTGAATTTAGGTGGTAACGCGGTTTTTAATCGTCCTAAGTATACTAAAAGGTATATTTGGGATTTTTTTATGCCATATATATACCACGAAAAGGAGCAAAGAAAATGAAACTCAGTAAATTGGTGGGTATGAGATTTAAGGAAAGACCTGCAGATTGTGTAATAGACAGCCATGCTTTCTCTTTGAGGGGCGGCTATATAAAGCAGGTGTCAAGCGGTATTTTCTCACTGTATACTCCGATGAAGAGAACATGTGACAAAATTGAAACTATCATAAGAGAAGAAATGAATGCATGCGATGCACAGGAAGTTCTTTTCCCTGTTGTATTGCCGGGAGCACTTTGGGAAGAGTCGGGAAGATACCAGAGTGTAGGTGAGGAACTTCTCAGATTCAAAGACAGAAACGACACCAATATGGTACTCGGTATGACTCATGAAGAAGCTGCAGTGCATCTTGCAAGAGAATACGGACAGACATATGCAAATTACCCGTTTTGCATTTATCAAATACAGACAAAATACAGAGATGAAGCAAGACCCAGAGCCGGTCTTATACGTGTGCGTGAATTTACAATGAAGGATGCATATTCTTTCCACACATCCCAGGAAGATCTCGAGAAATATTATGACAAAATGGCAAATGCATATTTCAGAATATTCCAGAGAGCCGGAATACCTGATGTCATTTCGGTTAAGTCGGATTCCGGTATGATAGGCGGAAATGTATCACATGAATATATGCTTCTTGCCGATGCAGGCGAGGACTCAATAGTGCTTTGTGACTCATGCGGATACAGTGCAAATATGGAAGCTGCAGATACCACTGTTGACAACAGCGGCTGCTCCGGCATGAAAGAACTTGAAAAGGTATATACACCTGATTGCAAGACAATAGAGGATGTATGCTCATTCCTCGGAACCCCCGTAACTGAGTCATGTAAGGCAGTAATCTATCAAATCAATGCAACAGATGAGTATGTTATAGTATTCCTTCGCGGCGATTATGAAGTTAACGAGACCAAACTTACAAATCTCCTTAAAGAAAAAGTCCATCCGGCCGTAATAACTGAGGAGTCAGGCATAGTTGCAGGCTTCTGCGGTCCGTATATGCAGAATGCAAAATGCAAAATCATATATGATAAATCTCTTATGGGAATAGAGTCTCTTTGCGCAGGCGCCAATGAGAAAGATTATCATTATACAGGCCTTAATATTAAAAGAGATATGGGCGATGTGGAATATGTAGATGTCAGCAAGATACAAGACGGCGGCATTTGTCCTTCATGCGGCAAAAAGGCAATACGCATAAGCAGGGGAATAGAAGCCGGCAATATCTTCCAGCTCGGTACAAAATATACTCAGAGCATGGGAATGACATATACAGATGAAAACGGAGAAATCAAAACACCTATTATGGGCTGCTACGGAATAGGCGTAGGAAGAATGGCTGCATGCATAATGGAAGCAAGACATGATGAAAAAGGTCCTATCTGGCCTATAAGCATAGCACCGTGGCAGATTCATCTTTGCTGCATGAGGGCAGACAACCCTGAATCCAAGGCAGAAGCAGACAGAATATATACTGAGCTTCAGAATCTCGGATATGAGGTCATATATGATGACAGACAGGTTAGCGCAGGCTTTATGTTTGCAGATGCAGACCTTCTCGGTATACCTGTAAGAGTTGTTGTAGGTCCCAAAGCACTCGCAAACGGAGAAATCGAACTTTCCACCAGAGACAAGAGCGTAAAAACTAATGTTAAAAAGGAAGATATCATATCCGAAGTCGAAAATCTTGTCAAGAATCTTTACTCTGAGATAGGCTCAAAAGTTCAGGCAAGAATATAGTCAAAAGATAGTCCGTCAGTCTTGACTGCCGGACTAAAAAAATATATAATAAAAAAGGTCAAAAAACGCAAAAAAATTCAAAAAAAGGAGCAATATTCATGAAAGAATATCTTGAAATTGAAAAAGTTGTAGGTCGTGAAATCCTTGATTCAAGAGGAAATCCTACAGTAGAAGCAGAAGTTTATCTTGCTGACGGTACTATCGGCAGAGGTACAGCACCTTCAGGCGCATCAACAGGTGAGTTTGAAGCACTTGAACTCAGAGACGGTGACAAAGACAGATACCTCGGCAAAGGTGTACAAAAGGCAGTTAATAATATCAATACGACACTTAATGATGTATTGACAGGCATGGATGCAAGCGATACATATGCAATCGATGCAGCAATGATTAAGGCTGACGGAACAAAAGATAAGTCGAACCTCGGTGCAAACGCTATCCTTGCTGTTTCAATCGCAGCTGCAAGAGCAGCTTCCATCTCACTTGATATACCGCTTTACAGATTCTTAGGCGGCGCTCAGGGAACAAAACTTCCTGTTCCAATGATGAACATCCTTAACGGCGGCGCTCATGCCACCAATACAGTTGACACACAGGAATTCATGATCATGCCTGTAGGTGCTCCTTCATTCAAAGAATGCCTCAGATGGTGTGCAGAAGTATTCCATGCTCTTGCTAAACTCTTAAAGTCAAGAGGACTTGCTACTTCAGTCGGTGACGAAGGCGGATTTGCTCCTAACCTTTCTTCAGATGAAGAAACAATTGAAACAATCCTTGAAGCTATCAAGAATGCAGGCTATGAGCCGGGCAAAGATTTCATGATCGCAATGGACGCTGCATCATCAGAGTGGAAGAGCGAAAAAGGCAAGGGATTCTATCATCAGCCGAAATCTGGCAAAGACTTTACAACTGATGAACTTATAGACCACTGGGAGAGCCTCGTAGACAAGTATCCTATCATCTCCATCGAAGACGGACTTGATGAAGAAGACTGGGAAGGCTGGGCTAAGATGACAGCCAGAATCGGTAATAAGGTTCAGCTTGTGGGTGACGACCTCTTCGTTACAAATACAGAAAGACTTGCAAAAGGTATTGCAAACGGAGCAGCTAACTCAATCCTTATTAAGCTTAACCAAATAGGTTCTGTTTCCGAAACACTTGAAGCTATCAAAATGGCTCATAAAGCAGGCTATACAGCTATTTCTTCTCACCGTTCAGGCGAGACGGCTGATACAACAATAGCAGACCTTGCAGTTGCACTTAATACTTGCCAGATCAAGACAGGTGCTCCTTCAAGATCAGAGCGTGTTGCTAAATACAACCAGCTTCTCAGAATCGAAGAAGAACTCGGCGCTGCTGCTGACTATCCTCAGATGAGCGCATTTAATGTTAAGAAATAACTGAAAATGATATATATAGGGAGAGACAGCATGTGAAGTTGTCTTTCCTTTTTTTATACTTATCACAAATGATAAAGTATTATATATTTTTTATATAAAAAACTTGAAACTGCTTTTTTAATTTTATATAATTAATAAGGGATTAAATCTTTATTAAAACGGAGGTGAGGACATAATGAAATATAATCTGGCTCAGATATTTATATGTAACGGAATAGGTGTCATACTTACTTTCGGTATAATGGCTAAAAGTATATGGAAACTTAAGGACAAAGATGAGAGCCGTTATCTCCTCTTTATGTCCTTCTTTGTTTTCGTTTCATGTATCTTTGAACCATTATCATTTTACGTTGACGGTCAAGAAGGCACACTTTATTATGTCCTGAACTATATATATAACTCATGGCTCTATCTGGCGAATATTATTGTTGCTGCTATTTGGGATCTTTTCATAATCACATATCTGAAATCAGGCAACAGAAAATTGACAAAAGCTATTGTGATTTTCTTCACTGGCAGTGGATTTATCGGTTTATTCATCAATGCAGTACATCCATTCCTTTTCAAAATTGACAAGGATACGAATGTCTATCACAAGGAGCCTAATTATTCTTTATATGCGATAGTCGCTGCAGTCTTTGTCGTAGTCTCGCTTGTATTTTATTTGACAAGTAAGAACAGAAAAGAAGGCTTCAAATCATTGCCGATTTTGCAAAGCGTATTGCCGGTCTTTATAGGACTTGTAATACAAAACTTACAATACGGTATTTCAATTGCATGGACAGGCGCAGCAGTAGCACTAATGATATTGGCAATATCCATGCAGATGGATACAATCTATATTGATAAACTGACAGGAGTATACAACAGATTCTTTTTGGAAAAGTTGCAAATTTCACTCAGTAAACAATATGATTTTTGCCTTCTTATGATTGATATAAATGGCTTTAAGCAAATAAATGACCAATATGGGCATAACGAAGGTGACAGAGCATTGAAGGATGTTGCCGACATACTTGTTAAAACCATGGACGACAGAGACACTGTCATAAGATATGCAGGAGATGAGTTCATTGTTGTTATCAACATCGATGATCTTGTAGATGCCCATACCTATAAGAATTTATTAAATATACGCCTTCAGAGATTCAATGAAGAGCAGGGAAGAGAGTATAAGCTTTTCGTATCCATAGGGTATTCCATCTTCAATCTGAAAACATCCACCATAATGGATGCGATGGAAGAAGCTGACAAGAACATGTATAAGGAAAAAGAGGAATTTTACAGTCGGCACGACAGAAGGAAAGACTGATAATAAAAAAATATAAAAAGGAGGGAAGACGGTGGCAACGGAACATAACATGCAGGAAATAATTCTTGCAAATCTGGTCGGCATTTCAATGCTTATCTGTGTGCTTTCAAAAAGAGCATGGCAGATATACAGAGAACGTGAATCAAAATATATTCATTACCTTGTTAACTCTGTGCTTCTTGCATGTATATTAGAACCTGTTTCATTTTATTTAGACGGGTCTGAATACTTATTCTTCCGTATAATCAACTATGCTGCGGTTTCCATCCTTTTCATCCTGAATATATCAATGGGTGCCATATGGTTTTTACTTGTCTGCAGACACATATATAACAGGGATTACAAATTCCTTTTTAAGATAGTAAACGGTATTGAGATTTTCTCGATAATACTTACGATAATCAATTTCTTTAAGCCCATTTTATTTGGCATCGATGAAAATGGTTACTATTTCAGAGGAAGCCTTTATACAGCATATGTAGTGCTGGTATTTGCATATATTATAGCCGCCAGTATCATATTCTTTATCGCACGTATCAGGGGCGGCCAATTTAAGTGGTTCCCTGCAGTCCAGCTCGCAATACCGGTTGGCCTTGGTACCTTTATTCAATATCATAACTACGGCATATCCACGATGTATCCGAGTATTGCCTTAGGTATTACACTTCTTGCCTTCATTATCCAGAGTGAAAATATATATACGGATAAAATGCTAGGAATTAAAAACAGATATTATCTGGACAGAATGGGAGACAAGACACTTCGTAAGAATAAATTCTATATAATGTTTGTTGATATCAATAACTTCAAGCACATAAATGATAATTTCGGACATGCTGTCGGAGACAGAGTCCTAAAGCAGGTAGCTGATATTTTAAGAGCTGCAGTGGGTAACAGAGGAACAGTTATACGTTATGCAGGCGATGAATTCATCCTTCTTATTAACACAACTGATGAAGAAATTGCTAGAACAATGAAAGAGATAATCTGCAATAAAGCTGACGAATATAACAAGAATGCAGGCGCTTCATATGAACTTGCTCTGGCTGTGGGATATTACATGGCTAATACGAAGAATGAGTCTTTGGATGATGCTATAGCCAAAGCAGATAAGGCAATGTACAGAGATAAGCAAAGATATTACGAAATACATGAGAGAAGAAGTATCAAATGATGGGAAAAAGTGAAATCATTATAACTATAATTGCATTTGCGTTGTCCATTTTTCATCTCCTTATATCCATATTTCAGTTTTCCGGGAAAGGGATTCTTATTAACAATGCATATCTTTATGCATCAAAAAAAGAAAAAGAATCTATGGATAAAAAGCCTTTATATATCCAGTCAGGAATTACATTTTTGCTTTTGTCACTTGTGTTTTCCTGCGTAGGAATATATATTTTGTCGGGCTATATGAAGTTATTCTTGATTATAGAATTCTTGCTTTTGCTCGCTATCCTCATATATGCAATAGGTTCCACTATCAAAATGAGAGAAAGAAAAAAACAATAATTTGTGCAAAAAAACATATCAGTTTTCTTGAAATGCATTATTGTTGAGTATATAATAAAATATATTATTTCGAAAGGTTATGATATATATGGAAAAGAAAAATATCGACTGGGGCTCACTCAGCTTCAGCTATATACCCACAGATAAACGTTATGTTGCAAACTATACAGCAGAAACAGGCAAGTGGGATGAAGGAAAACTTATTGATGACGATAAAATCGTTATGAGTGAAGATGCAGGCGTTCTTCAATATTCACAATCAGTTTTTGAGGGACTTAAAGCATATACTACCGTAGACGGACATATTGTAACTTTCCGTCCGGATGAAAACGGAAAGAGACTTTATTCATCTGCAGAAAGACTTGAAATACCTCCGCTTCCTGTTGAGCAGTTTATTGATTCTATTCGTCAGGTTGTCAAAGGAAATGAGACATGGGTACCTCCATACGGAACAGGCGCCAGCCTATATATCCGTCCGTATATATTCGGTATAAGCCCGGTTATAGGGGTTTCTCCGGCAGATGATTATCAATACAGAGCATTTGCTACTCCTGTCGGCCCGTATTTTAAGGGCGGTGCAAAACCGATTTATGTACGCATAAGTGATTTTGACAGAGCGGCACCAAGAGGCACAGGACATATCAAAGCAGGACTTAACTATGCAATGAGTCTTCATGCAATAGTTGATGCTCATAAAAACGGATTCTCTGAAAATATTTACCTTGATCCTGCAACAAGAACAAAGATTGAGGAAACAGGCGGAGCTAATATACTCCTTGTGGATCAGGACGATACGCTTGTAGTACCGAAGTCAGATTCCATTCTTCCCTCAATCACAAGAAAGAGTCTTGTATATGTTGCAGAACATTATCTCGGCATGAAAGTCGTTCAAAGAGAAGTTTATCTCAGCGAACTGAGAGAAGGCAACTTCAAGGAAGTTGGTCTTTGTGGTACAGCAGCAGTTATCTCACCTGTAGGTAAGATAAACGACCACGGCTACGACATCGAAATCGCATCAGGTATGGATGAGATGGGACCGTGGATGACAAAACTTCGCAAGACTTTGCTCGGAATTCAGGAAGGCGAAATCGAAGCTCCTGAAGGATGGATTGAGGTTATAGAATAAAGCAGTAGGAGGATGAAAAAATCCTCCTATATTTTTCAATAATGCTGATTTCTGTCTTGAATAACTTGGACCGGCCTTCAGAATATGATATAATATTTTTAGTTGAAATCTATCCGAAACCGAAAGAATAAATAACAGGTGAAGAATATGAAATCCGATAAAAATAAGACAATTGATATATCAGCAGAAGAGGGCAAAGTTTACCTTGCTAACTGCCTTAATGCGGACTCGGATCTTTCCCTGGATTCCATAACCGACAAGACCGTAATGGGAGACAGTTTTTCTTTGATGGAAAAACTTCCGAGAGGATTTGCAGATCTTGTCATTGCAGACCCGCCATATAACCTGGATAAGGAATTTCACGGGAACAAGTTCAAAAAAACTGATGATGACACATATGCTGTATATACGGAAAAGTGGGTAAAAGCAGTCCTGCCTCTTATGAAAGAGAATGCATCCATATATGTCTGCTGTGACTGGCAGTCCTCATCTGCCTTATATTCTGTCCTCAAAAAGTATTTCAAGATTCAGAACCGTATTACATGGCAGAGAGAAAAAGGCAGAGGAGCCATGCATAATTGGAAAAACGCAATGGAAGATATATGGTTTTGCAGTAAAAACAATAATTATACTTTCAATGTGGAAGATGTGAAAATCCGCAGGAAAGTTATAGCTCCGTATAAAG
>FLNW01001350.1_pt1 | contig 10527 bp, 11 predicted proteins | sample 1140371 | NCBI WGS metagenome assembly FLNW01 (sample SAMEA3878170, study PRJEB12797) | bioreactor metagenome | biome: Moose rumen | place: Sweden | collected 2011-10
AAAAAACACTTTCTCTTCCTTAGCCTAACGGTCTTGATGACGATGGCATGCACGAAAAAGGCGCCGTGCCCTCAAACATACTGCAATCCTGTAGATATGGATTATACCTATATGATCTACAATTCGGATAAAAACCTCTCCTATCGTTCGGGAGCCGATCCCGCCGTCGTGCGTTTCAAGGGTGAGTACTATATGTTTGTAACCCGCTCAATGGGATACTGGCTCTCCGAGGACTTGCAGCACTGGACGTTCATCCGTCCACAAAGTATATGGTATCCGCAAGGCAGCAACGCTCCTGCTGCGCATAATTACAAAGACTCGTTACTCTATGTAACTGGAGATCCGTCAAGGCATATGAGTATCCTGTATTCTTCTGATCCGAAAAGCGGCGTATGGGAGACTGTTCCGGCCATTCTAACGAACCTTCAGGATCCCGATCTTTTTATAGACGATGGTGGACAGGCGTATATGTTCTGGGGGTCATCCAATGACTTGCCAATCAGGGGTATGAAACTGAATCGGGAGAATCGTTTTCTGGTGGATGGCCCAATAGTGCCGCTGTTTGGGACGGATAGCACGCTGCATGGGTGGGAGCGTTTTGGCGAGAATCATAGCGATCACATCATCGGGGCGTATATAGAAGGTGCGTGGCTGACAAAGAACGATGGAAAATACTACATGTTATATGGAGCACCCGGCACAGAATTCAACGTCTATGGCGATGGCGTTTATGTGGCAGACAACCCCTTGGGACCATACTCCTATCAACTTCATAACCCTGTGTTCTATAAGCCCGGAGGGTTCATCAACGGTGCCGGCCATGGCAGTATGGTTCAATATGAGTTCGGTGCATGGTGGCACTTCGGAACGATGTCGCTCTCTGCCATAGTAAACTGGGAAAGGCGAATTTGTATGATGCCGGCTTTCTATGATGATGAAGGCATTTTGTATAGCGACAACTCATATGGCGACTACCCGCATTTCGCGCCCTCAGAGACCGATAAGAAAGGAGCCTTCGCAGGATGGATGTTGCTTTCGTATCGCAAACCCGTATATGTCTCGTCTCAACAGGAGGGACAAGCCGCAATGGCAGAGGGTTTTAATGAATGGAATCGCCCTGAGACATCACCTGATTTCAGTGCCGCCAACCTTACCGATGAGAACTGCAAAACATACTGGCTTGCGGCAACGAATACGGATAAAGAATGGGCGGTCATTGATTTGGAAGATCAGGCAACAGTGCATGCCATTCAACTCAATTACTACGATCATCAGGCAGGTCTGTACGGACGCGTGCCGGGCTTGTGTCATCGGTTTACGCTGGAGGCCTCGCAGGATAATGTACATTGGCGGATGATAGAGGATCGCAGCCGGTGCAACATAGATGCTCCCAATGCGTATATCCAGCTGGCAGAGCCTGTAACGGCACGTTATATCCGCTATAGTAATATACATGTGCCATCCGAAAGCCTCGCGCTTTCCGAGATCCGTGTCTTTGGAAAAGGAAGCGGTGAAGCACCTGAACCGGTGACAGGATTCCATGTGTGTCCGGCTCCGGATGGCAAAGAAGCGAAACTGACATGGGACGCGGTTGCGAGGGCGCAGGGATATAACGTACGCTGGGGAATCGCGCCGGATAAGATGTACAACGCATGGCTGGTGTACGACCAAACAGAACTGACGCTCCGTTGCCTCAATGCCGGCACGCCATATTGTTTTAGCGTAGAGGCTTTCAACGCGAACGGTATATCACCTTTAGTTTTTGAAAATGCGGATTAGCACCGTAGGACCTGCTTTCATAACAGAGCGCTTTCGTCCTCTCCATTCAATCTGTTGCAGACACGTTTGGCACGGTATTTGTTTCATGCCTAATGAGCTCACAAAAAAAGTTATTAATCATTCATTATTCATTGGTATGAAAAAGTTATTAGTACTGGCGCTGGGCGCCATCCTTGCGGCTAACATCAGCGCGCAGGAAGCCAAGGCGGAAAAGGCCGAAGGCAAGAAAGTTCAAAAGGAACGGAAGATGTCGAAAGACGAGTATAAGAAACACCGCGAGGCCTGTATTGAACAGGATATCAAGCATCTGAGCGAAGAATTGTATCTGAGTGAAGAACAGACGGAAAAGTTCGCCAAGACATACCGTGAGTATAAAGCCGAGCAGGTGAAGCTGGCAGAGAAATATCAAAAGCAGTTTGTCAAAGACGGCCTCAACGAACGTCAGGCTGAGACGGCTGTCCGTTTCCATGGACCGAAACATGGTAAGGGCGAACGGCCGGACGGCCGAATGGAGATGAAGGCCGAAAGTCAAAAGAAAGAAGAAATGAAGGAACCGCGGCACGGCAAGATTGAGAAACAAAAAGAATTCAGGGAATACAAATAGTATCTTTCAACTGTGAGCCTGATGTTTTTCTATCAGGCTCACGCTGTATTTACGCAACCGGTTGAACCCTACCAGAAAAACAATCATCAGTATTCCCGCCACAGAATTGTGTACCGTTCCCAGGCTCATTAGCACGCCGTCGTATAGTCCGTGCGCCAATACCGGCATGAACCATGCCATAAACAGGTACTTGCGTCTCAACTTCGGGTTGCCAAACGTAGCCTGGGCATAGAAGAATCCCATCAGCACCCCGAAAAAGAAATGCCCCGGCACGGCGAACAGCGCGCGGCTGATTCCTACGGAGACCCAGCTGCCATCCTCTACGCCCTGCATAAGGTAGCCGATATTCTCCAAGCCTGCAAATCCCAGACCAATGCACGTCGCATAAACAATGCCGTCCAGCCGCTCGTCATAATAGGGGTTGCTCCTCAGTAAGAACCACAACATCAGCATCTTGGCGCTCTCCTCGGGAATACCTGCCATCAGAAACGCATTCATGAAAGCTGTCAGCCATCCTGTTACCTCAATCTTAGGCACAGGTGCCAGTGCAAAAATCACCAGCAACCCTGCGAGCGCCCCGTAACACAAGGCTTTGAACAGCCATCTCAACGGCTCCGGCTGCTTCATATCCTTTATTAGGGTGTAAATAAACAAAAGTACCACCGGTGCCAGTGCCGCTCCTACAATCCAAAACATAGCCGATTATTCGAATGTAAAGTCTGTTTTCTCTTCTCAGTTATCGGTTTTCACCTTTCACCTTTCACCTTTCACCTTTCACCTTTCAATTTCCCTAACAGGAAACTCGAAATAGGTATCGGGGAAGGGCTCGTCTGCAAGCGTGAAATGCCACCACTCGCTGTCGATGGGTTCGAAGCCGTGACGGAGCATGGCGTTGCGCAGCACCAGACGGTTCTCCGACTGACGGTAGAGTTTGCATGGGTAGTCGGGGTGGCTCTCCACACCAAACCAGTCGAAAGGCGAGCCCATGTCCAGTTCCTTGCCCGTAGCGGCATCCAGAAGCGTGAGGTCCACCGTAGAACCGCGGCTGTGGCTCGACCGCGCGTAGATGTAGCCTTGCTCAAAAAGAAGGGATTTGTCCACCATGGGATAGAATATCTTCTTCATCATCGTGTCCTGTACGTTCTCTGCCCAGCGGATGAAATGGTTGACAGCGCGCTGCGGACGGTAGGCGTCCCAGATTTTCAGCCGGTAGCCGTTCGCTTTCAGTTCATCGCTGACCACCTTCAGGGAGTCCGCTGCGCGGCGGGTGATGAGAGCGACGGGTTGCTCGTAACCGTCAATACGTTCGCCTACGAAATTATACGTGCTGTAATAACGGATCTCAAGGACGGCATCGGGAATGATGTTGGTCAGGTTGACAAACGCGCTGCTATCCTGTTCGGGACAAGGAGCGGGGTTTTGCCGTGAGCACGCGACGAGGCATGCTGCTGCGGCGAAGAGAATGAGAATTTTTCGGGTCATGTGTCGGTCCTCCAGAAGTGAAAAAGCGGTGCAAAGGTACGAAGATTTTTCGGAATATGCAAATTTTGAGGCGGAAAAATGCGGAGGATGCGAAAAATACCGTGCAACGGGTGCGGGGTGGGTTCCCTCCGAAATATAAGGAGATAAGGCCGAAAAATCAAAAAAAGGTTTGACGACCAGATTTCTATGCCATTAATGCCCATTCCGAGCAAGTTCAAATGGCCAAAATGTCCTATAAATGTCCTATAAATTATGCAAAATGCATTTTTTTTTGATTTTTCTTGCTAAATTATTTGGTCATATGAAAAATTTGTTGTATCTTTGCAAACTTTTTCGCGCGAACTGAGCCTCATACGCACATGTGTATAGAGAACAAGCGTGTAGGCAACGCGCAGAAGCATATGGAAACATTTATAAACAATTAATTTAACAAAACAACAAAATGCCTACAATTCAACAATTAGTTAGAAAAGGAAGAGCAGAACTGGTGGACAAGAGTAAGAGCCCGGCTCTTGACAGCTGTCCGCAGCGTCGTGGCGTCTGTGTACGTGTGTACACCACCACCCCTAAGAAACCTAACTCCGCAATGCGTAAGGTAGCGCGTGTGCGTCTGACCAACACCAAAGAGGTGAACGCTTACATCCCCGGAGAGGGACACAACCTGCAAGAGCACAGTATCGTCATGGTACGTGGCGGCCGTGTGAAAGACCTCCCGGGTGTTCGTTACCACATCGTTCGCGGTACATTGGATACCGCCGGTGTAGCCAACCGCTTGCAGCGCCGCTCCAAATACGGAGCTAAGCGCCCGAAAGCTAAGAAGTAAACCGAATGCTGAAAGCTCTTTTAAAACTAACTAAATGTTCCATATTTTGGGACGAAACAATGGGTTGAGGGTTGAGTAAGGGGTTACGGGTTAACCGCTGAAGAGATCGACAACCAAACAAAAATTATTTGAAACAATGAGAAAAGCAAAACCAACAAAACGTGTGATCCTGCCGGATCCAGTTTATGGCGAAGTGATGGTGGCCAAATTCGTGAACCACCTGATGCTGGACGGTAAGAAGAATACCGCATACAGCGTATTCTACGGCGCATTAGGCGTAGTAGAGAGCAAAGCAAAGAACGAGGAAAAGAGTGCTCTGGATATCTGGAAGCAAGCACTGGACAACATTACCCCGCTCGTAGAGGTGAAGTCGAAACGTATCGGAGGTGCTACCTTCCAAGTGCCGACCGAAATCCGTGCTGACCGCAAGGAGAGTATCGCAATGAAGAACATGATCAATTACGCCCGCAAGCGCGGCGGTCACTCGATGGCTGAGAAGTTGGCAGCGGAGATTATGGATGCATACAACAACCAAGGTGGTGCGTTCAAACGCAAAGAGGATATGCACCGCATGGCTGAGGCTAACCGTGCGTTCGCACACTTTAGATTCTGATAATTTCGGCATATCGAAATATCGAAAGTACAAGAAAGATTATAACAAATGGCAAAACACGATTTAAAATTAAACCGTAATATTGGCATTATGGCGCACATTGATGCCGGCAAGACCACTACGTCTGAGCGTATCCTGTTCTATACGGGTCTGACGCACAAGATCGGTGAGGTGCACGATGGTGCGGCTACGATGGACTGGATGGTTCAGGAGCAGGAGCGCGGTATCACGATCACTTCCGCCGCTACTACGACCTATTGGAACTATGCAGGCAACAAATACAAGATCAACCTGATCGACACTCCGGGGCACGTTGACTTCACAGTAGAGGTAGAGCGTTCGCTTCGCATCCTTGATGGTGCAGTCATGGCTCTGTGTTCCGTGGGCGGTGTACAGCCGCAGTCCGAGACCGTATGGCGTCAAGCGGACAAATACAGCGTGCCGCGTATCTGCTACGTGAACAAGATGGACCGCAGTGGTGCCAACTTCTTCGACGTAGTGCGGCAGATAAAAGATGTCCTCGGTGCAACTCCGTGCCCCATCCAGATTCCTGTAGGAGCAGAGGAGACGTTCAAAGGCGTGGTTGACCTCGTGAAAATGAAAGCCATCATCTGGCACGATGAGACCATGGGTGCCGAGTACGTGGAGGAGCCTATCCCCGCCGACCTTGTGGCAGAAGCCGAAGAGTGGCGCGACAAGATGCTGGAGACGGTATCTGAGTTCGATGACACGCTGATGGAGAAATACTTTGACGATCCGAGCACGATTACCGAGGACGAGATCCGCGTAGCTATCCGCAAAGGTACGCTGAGCATGAAGATTTTCCCGGTGATCTGCGGTAGTTCCTTCAAGAACAAAGGCGTTCAGACGATGCTGGACGCTGTTTGTGCATATCTGCCGAGCCCGCTGGATACAGAAGTAATCAACGGAACAAACCCCAACACGGAGAAAGCAGAGGTGCGTCATCCTGATGATGCAGAGCCACTTTGCGCCCTTGCATTCAAAATTGCCACAGACCCGTATGTAGGCCGTCTGTGCTATTTCCGTGTCTATTCGGGTCACCTGGATGCCGGATCGTATGTCTTCAATCCCCGTTCGGGTAAGAAAGAGCGTATCAGCCGTATCTTCCAGATGCACTCGAACCACCAGAATCCTGTTGAGACCATTCTTGCGGGCGATATAGGCGCGGGCGTAGGATTTAAGGATATACGCACGGGCGATACGCTCTGCGATGAGAACAAGCCTATTGTGCTGGAGTCCATTGAGTTCCCGGCACCGGTGATTGGTATTTCTGTAGAGCCGAAGAGCCAGGCAGACCTCGACAAATTAGGCGTAGGTCTCGCCAAGTTGGCAGAGGAAGACCCGACGTTCACCGTTAAGACCGACGAGCAGACAGGTCAGACCGTTATCTCCGGTATGGGTGAGTTGCACCTTGAGATTATCATCGACCGTCTGAAACGTGAGTTCAAGGTAGAGTGCAACCAAGGGCGTCCGCAAGTGGCTTACCGCGAGGCTATCAGTGCTCCGGTAGAGCTGCGTGAGGTATATAAGAAACAGTCCGGTGGCCGTGGTAAGTTCGCCGACATCATCGTTCGCGTAGAGCCGGCAGACGCTGACTTCCCCGGAGGTCTGCAGTTCGAGGATGTGGTCAAGGGCGGTAATGTGCCCAAGGAGTATATCCCGAGTGTGCAGAAGGGTTTCGAGCTCGCTATGAAGAACGGTGTTCTCGCCGGCTATCCGCTGGATAGTTTGAAGGTGACGCTGCTTGACGGTAGCTTCCACCCCGTGGACTCCGACCAGTTAAGTTTCGAGATTGCTGCACAAATGGCGTTCAAAGAGGCTTCGGCGAAGGCCAAGCCAGTACTCATGGAGCCGATCATGAAGATCGAGGTCGTTACTCCGGAAGAGAGCATGGGTGATGTCATCGGTGACCTGAACAAACGTCGAGGCCAGGTAGAAGGTATGGACACCAGCCGCACTGGTGCACGTATCGTCAAGGCGAAGGTACCATTGGCAGAGATGTTCGGTTACGTAACCGCTCTGCGTACCATCACCTCCGGTCGTGCTACGAGCTCGATGGAGTTCAGCCACTACGAAGCAGTTTCTTCCTCGATCGCCAAGACCGTCCTTACTGAGGTAGGCGGTAGAGTAGACTTGGTCTAAAAAACAAGGGCTTGTATGTGCGCAAGCGTGCGCACGTACACGTTCTTAAAATAAAATATAATTATAATCAACCCTGCGGGGCGTGGGTCATCTAAGCAAATGACTCTTTAGGTTATCTGCGCTCTGCGAAGTATTAACAAAATAAAAACAACAGTATTTATTATGAGTCAAAAAATCCGTATCAAACTGAAGTCTTTCGACCACAACCTGGTTGACAAATCAGCAGAGAAGATTGTCAAGACTGTGAAGGCTACGGGTGCCGTTGTAAGTGGTCCTATTCCTCTGCCGACGCACAAGCGCATCTTCACCGTCAACCGCTCGACGTTCGTTAACAAGAAGAGCCGTGAGCAATTCGAGTTGGCAAGCTACAAGCGTCTGATCGACATCTACAACAGCAACAACAAGACCGTTGAAGCGCTGATGAAATTAGAGCTGGCCAGCGGTGTGGAAGTAGAAATCAAAGTTTGATAAACAAAAGACCGTTTCCATCGGAGAGTGATACCAAGGGTATAGCAAAGGTATAGCAAGGGTATACGAAAACTGTTTACAAACAATTCGGAAACACCGACGAGATACCGACGAGATACCGTAATAATTAACCCGATGGCGAGAACGGAGAAAACAAATCATTAACAAACTAAAACAAACTAAAGCAACAATGCCAGGTTTATTAGGAAAAAAGATCGGAATGACTTCCGTCTTTGGTGCCGACGGCAAGAACATCCCGTGCACCGTTATTGAGGCCGGTCCTTGCGTTGTGACTCAGCTGAAGACCGTTGAGAAAGACGGTTACAAAGCCGCTCAGGTAGGCTTTATGCACAAGAGCGAGAAGCACACCAACAAGGCCGAGGCAGGCCATTTCAAGGCCGCAGGCGTAGATCCTATGCGCCATTTAGCAGAGTTTGAGTTCGACGGAGAACTGACTCTGGGACAAACAATCACAGCAGCAGACCTGTTCGAAGAGGGCATGTTCGTTGACGTCATCGGAACCAGCAAGGGCCACGGTTTCCAAGGTGTCGTCAAGCGTCACGGCTTCGGCGGAGTAGGTCAGAGTACGCACGGTCAGGACGACCGTCTGCGCGCGCCTGGCTCGGTAGGTGCATGTGCATACCCGAGCCGCATCTTCCCGGGTACCCGCATGGCGGGTCAGATGGGCGGTGACCGCGTAACGGTGCAGAACCTCGTCGTACTGAAAGTAATTCCCGAGTACAACTTGATCATGGTCAAGGGAAGCGTACCCGGTGCTAAAAACTCAATCGTCATTATTAACAAGTAATTAGTTATGGAACTTAGTATTTTTAACCAAGCCGGTAAAGAGACCGGAAAGAAGATTGCTCTGAATGATGCTATCTTCGGCATCGAGCCTAACGACCATGCTATCTACTTGGACGTTAAGCAGTTCCTGTCGGCACAACGCCAGGGCACAGCGAAAGCAAAACAGCGTAGCGAGAATGCTCACTCGACCCGCAAGCTCGGTCGTCAGAAAGGCGGCGGCGGTGCACGTCCGGGTGATTTGAAGTCTCCGGTTCGCGTAGGTGGTGGTACCATTTTCGGACCCGTACCCCGTGACTACGATTTCAAGTTGAACAAGAAAGTGAAACAACTCGCCCGCAAGTCGGCTCTGTCGCTGCGCGCAAAACAGAATGAATTGCTCGTATTGGACGCTCTCCATTTCGACGCACCGAAGACCAAAGCTATGGTAGAGGTATTGAACGCTCTGCAGGTAGCCGGTAAGAAAGTGCTGTTCGTAGTAGCAGACGCCAATCTCAACGCCCGCAAGTCCGCCGCTAATATCCAGCGTGTGAACGTAGTGAACGTGAACGAGCTGAACACCTACACTATCATGAACTCGAACGCTGTTGTCCTCACTGAGGCTTCCGCAGCTGCACTCGAGGCAACTTTTAAAGCATAAGGAGGTAACATTATGGCAATTATTATCAAACCTATCGTCACTGAGAAGATGACTGCCGCCGGCGAGAAACTGAACCGTTACGGTTTTATCGTAGCTCGCAATGCCAACAAAGTTGAAATTAAGAAAGCGGTAGAAGAAATGTACAACGTGCAGGTAACGGATGTGAACACGCTGATCCGTGCTCCGAAAGTTAAACAACGCTGGACGAAGAGCGGTCTGTTGCGCGGTGCACAGCAGGCGTACAAGAAAGCGATCGTTACACTCGCACAAGGTGAAACAATTGATTTTTATAGCAATATCTAAAAATGGCTGTACGTAAATTAAAGCCCACAACACCGGGGCAGAGACACAAAGTTATAGGTGCGTTCGAGACAATTACCGCGAGCGCTCCTGAGAAATCACTTGTGTTTGGCAAGACCAAAACCGGTGGTCGCAACAATGTCGGTAAGATGACAATGCGCTACATCGGTGGTGGTCACAAACAGAAGTATCGCGTAATTGACTTCAAGCGCAATAAAGATGGTGTTCCCGCAGTAGTAAAAACGATCGAGTACGATCCGAACCGTAGTGCACGTATTGCACTCCTGTTCTATGCTGACGGCGAAAAGCGCTATATCCTTGCACCGAACGGACTGCAAGTAGGTCAAACTGTAATGTCGGGAGAGAACGCTGCTCCCGAGGTAGGCAATGCACTGCCTATGTCTGTAATTCCTCTGGGAACGCTCATTCACAACATCGAGCTTCGCCCGGGTCAGGGTGCCTGCATGGTACGTTCCGCCGGTACGTTCGCTCAGTTGTCGAGCCGCGAGGATAAGTATGCTATCATCAAACTGCCTTCGGGCGAGCTTCGCAAAGTGCTTGCTGCATGCAAGGCTACCGTTGGTGTAGTAGGTAACTCCGATCACGCTTTGGAGAAGAGCGGTAAGGCAGGTCGTAGCCGTTGGCTCGGTCGTCGTCCGCGCAACCGTGGCGTTGTAATGAACCCTGTAGATCACCCGATGGGTGGTGGTGAAGGCCGTCAGAGCGGTGGTCATCCGAGAAGCCGTAAGGGTCTGCTCGCTAAGGGTTACAAGACACGTCACCCGAAGAACCAGAGCAACCAGTACATTATAGAAAGACGTAAAAAGTAATAAACCTATTAAAGTCAAATT
>FLNW01003343.1_pt1 | contig 10474 bp, 8 predicted proteins | sample 1140371 | NCBI WGS metagenome assembly FLNW01 (sample SAMEA3878170, study PRJEB12797) | bioreactor metagenome | biome: Moose rumen | place: Sweden | collected 2011-10
ATAGGACTGCCCGGGACTCTTATCGGATGGGCAACCTATCTTGTAATACCTAAGCTTAAGAAAAAATTTGATAACCGTCAGATCGTTTTTCTTAATGGAATCACAAGACTTTCTGTTGCCACACTCGTCTTCTTTATAGGTCTCGGTCACTACAGCAGTGTTAAAGTTATACTCCCATTGCTCATTATACGAAATATAATATTCAGTTTCTTTGATACCATCAATATGGTTATCCCCACCGAAATGATAGGTGATACTATTGACTATATGGAGTGGAAGACAGGCGAAAGAAATGAAGGTGTCTCCTTCTCTGTTTTGACCTTTATCAGCAAGTTAACAGGTTCTATTTCCACTTCTGTTGCCACCGCCTTATTGCCGATAATAGGCTTAAGCTATGTTACAATAAACGGAGAACAAACCGCTGTTAAAGGTGATCATACCGATATGCTCATCTGGACATTCTACAGCCTTGTTCCTTACGTTTTAGGCGTCCTAAGCATCATACCATATTTCTGGTACAATCTTACAGGCGATAAACTTGCACAGATACGCAGTGATTTAAAAGAAAGATATGAAGATCTTTCTCAGCAGGTATCGGGAGGTGAAGTCGTTGAATAATAAATGTCCAAAATGCGGAGAAAAACTAAATCCGTTTTATTTAAAGCAAAATTGTCCTCATTGCGGTGTTGATATCTTATATTACAAGCTTGATGAGAGACTTGAGGCAGATGCAGCAGAATCACTTCGCCAGGAAATGAAACTAAAAGCATTCAAGGATACGATAATAAGTTCGGCTTTTGCCTCACCGATTTTGATTATACGTTTTGTTCTTTTCTTCACGCCCCTTGCTTCAACGTGCCTTCCGGTCTATAAAGATTTGACACTTATAAGCCTTATAATGGGTATAATAAAAGGAAGCCTTGATACCGATGCATATTTGCTGCCGATTATCAGCATGGCACTTGTCATACTGCTGTCACTTGCCGTTATAGTATCATCACTTTTCTCATCAACCAAGCATGGTCTTATACGAAATCTGATTTTCTCGGCAGTAAATACTATTGTCTTATTAGCTTTTGCTTTCATTATCAAAAATCTCGGAATTGGATGGTATCTGACTCTATTGATATACCTTTTAGAGATTTTACTTCACTTTGTAGCTGATAGGATTATAAAGAAGAAAAAAGATACAGAAAGATAAAATTTTCCCTTTAGAGTTCAGCTTACTCTAAAGGGATTTTTTATAACTATTTTTTGAACTTTTTATATATCGCTATAGAAACGCTTGTAACAGCAATTACAGCAAGTCCTATTTCTATTTTCGGTATCACTTGTTTAGCTGAAGTAGGTGCATTGTTCATAAAAGTAAATTTTAGTTTATCGCTGACTTCAAAATCAGGAAAGTCTTCTGCTGTTACAGTATATGTTTCATATTCCGCTGGATTCTTTTCATCAAATTCAAAAACACGTACTCCTCTTTTATATGCAGGTCCGTATGTATTAAAACCTACACCCTGAGTGTAGCCTAAATCTATACCCTGATACCTGCCGACAAAACTATTCGCATGGTCATGTCCGTAATATACGGAAAAAACATCTCCGCATTCCTTGAATGCATCAAACTCTCCGCCGTTTTTGAAGGGAACTGCGGGTGACTCCCCTATAAATGACTTTTCATAATTTCTGCAATTGTCTTTATCTATTGTATAATAGCCTGCATACTGATCATATCCTCTTACATATCCGGCTGTCTTCTTATCATTCTTAATCAAAAGATTATATACTTCCGGCACAGGTATATGTTGAAAGACTATTGAAGGTATGTATTTTTTGTTATCTGCATAGAGCTTATCACGGGTTTTTCTATACCACTCAATTTGCGACTCTGATACCGGCGGGCTGTCTCCGCCTATATCCATACTCAGACTGTCAATAAGGTAGATATTCATGCAGTCTTTGCCGTTTCTGTCTTTTACAAGAAGGTTATGATTGCAATATCCTTCTATATTATCATCTGCATTAAAAGCAAGACACAAAGGATTATCTTTATATATCTTAAATTGTTCTTCCTTGGAGAGTGCAAAACGATTATCATCGTGATTGCCGTAAACATAGGTAAAGGCTATACCTGCGTCAACCACCGGTTTTAATATTGTATTTATGGAGTTTTTTACTTTCTCATATGAATTGCCGATAAAGGAAGGCGCAAGTCCGTATATTTGATCTCCGGAGAATATGACAAGGTCTGGCTTTTCGCTTTCTATGGCTCTGCTTATGAGATTAATGGTATCAGGTGAGACATTTGCGGTATCTTGTATATCCGCAATCTGCATTATACGGAATTTTCCGTTTTCATTAAATTTCAGCATAGTTTTCTCCGTCTATCTTAGATCTTCTCAAGCCGTACCAAATCTTTAACAACTTCTCCGGCTATTATAAGGCCGGCTGCAGAAGGTACAAAAGCAAGTGAACCCGGCACTTGCCTTTTTTTAATATTTTCTTCACTTTCAGCAGGAGTTATAGGCTTTTCCTTGGAATAAACAACCTTTAGTTTCTTTATTCCGTTTTCTTTGCAAAGCTTTCTCATGACTTTTGCAAGCGGGCAAACACTTGTCTTAAAAATATCTGCAACTTCAAAAGCTGAAGCTTCGATTTTATTGCCTGCGCCCATAGAACTTATCACCGGCACACCTGCGTTTTGTGCTGATTTTACAATCTCGATTTTCCCCTTAACTGTGTCAATTGCATCAACTACATAATCATATTTTGAAAAATCAAATTCATTGCTGTTTTCAGGCAAAAAGAATGTTTTATATGTTTCAACCTTGCATTCCGGATTTATATCCAATATTCTCTCTTTTGCTGCATCCACCTTATACATCCCCAGGCTTGAATGTGTTGCAATTATCTGCCTGTTGATATTTGTTACCGATATCCGGTCATTATCTATAAGGTCAAGAGCCCCCAGTCCGCTTCGTGCGAGGGCTTCAGCTGTATATCCGCCTACACCGCCGATACCAAATACTGCCACTCTTGAATTTTTCAATATATTCATTGCCTCTTTTCCGAGAAGCAGTTCCGACCTTGAAAACTCGTTTACCATATCTGTTTCCTTAAATCACATAATTATTTGAGAAATCCTGATTCATCAGATCAGCAAGAGTTATATTCTTAAAGTAATCTCTCGTAAGTTTATAATAGCCTTCCCACACAGCAAGAGTCTTGCACTCTGCTGCTCTTTCGCAGGGTGGAGCATCAGACTTTAGACACGCTACAGGAGCAAGGTCTCCCTCCGTGTACTCAAGTATTTCTAAAAGGTTATATTCATCCGGAGCCTTTGTCAACTTATATCCTCCACCCTTGCCGTGTGCTGTTTCTATTAATTTTCCCTTTTTAAGTAACGGAAGGATTCTTTCAATATATTTCAGTGATATATCCTGTCTTTCGGCAACATCTTTCAGTGATATAAAATCACCTGTATGGTGTTCAGCCAGATCCAAAAGTATTCTTATGGAATATCTTCCCCTTGTAGATATCATTTTTTCACTTCCAATTATATTTTTCCTTATTATACTACTTATTTGGTAGATAAATCAATAATTATATAAACAAATACAGGTGCAAAACTCTGGTCGCACCTGTATAGCTTATTATTTATTTTGTCTTTTTACCAACTCATCATTTCATCGGTATCTTCCAGGAGTTCATCCAGTTTGTTCAGGAAAGGAACTATGTCCGGGAAGCCCCCGATTTTGTGATCGAAAAGAATTGTAATCGGTAAAAACTTTATTGTTTTAAGTTGAATATTTCCGTTTTCATCCTTATATACTTTTTCTTCATCTCTTGCACGGCCGAATGCAATAACTGTTGTTGTGGGCTGCAAAACAGGAGAAGTTGTTGCAAAGCCCTTGCCGGAATAGATGGAGCCGAGGTCCGAAATACAAATAGTACCCTCACCTATATCTTCTGCACCTAAAATATCATTAGGATCACTTTCTTTTCTGTATTGTTTCCTTATTTTACGTGGTGCAAATTCAACTTTATTTTTTCCTATAAGACTTGCAAGGCCGGTTGAAATTGCCTGAATTATCTTACCGTGCTTGGCAAGGTCAAGCATTCTTTTAACAGCAACATCATATAAAGCTTCATCAAATATGGTATTATTCAGCTTTCTCTCAATCTCCGAAACCGCAAATGCAAGCTCATCCAGGTTTTTATTTCCTGCATCATGAAGCAGAAGCGGAAGCATTCTGCCATCAGGCAGTATAGTCGGCATTGAAACCTCTATTGACTCTTTGTAATCGATATATCCTGTTGAATTCTGTGGCTTATATTTCATATGAGCATTGAGAATAGGCGCAGATTTTACACATTCTGTAAAGAAGCGAAGCATGAATGTATTAAAGCTGATTTTTATTGGTCTGCTACTATCTTCATGTATCTTGGTATATACTTCCCAAAGTTTTGTGATATCGGCCTCTCTTACAAATCCCGCTACAGGTATTGTCTGCTGAGAAATTGTCAATGAATAACCGGTAGCTTTCCTTATAAAATCAAGCCCTTCGGTATGATCCTTGAGTTCATATTCCTTTTTTCTGTTAAACTCGTCTTTTCTTTTTTCTCTTTGATAACCCAGAGTATATTCTTTATAACCTTCAGCCAATATTATCACTTCCTCACTTACTCTATTTTACTTTATATGCGCTTTTTTTTCAATATATTTTGCCTTAATCTTTGGCGGATCTCCCGTCCCTCCTTACCTCGGTTGCGGGTCTCCCGGAAGTCAAAGATGACGAGGGCGACTGAGTAACATAAAGTCCTCCTAAAAACGAAACACCGGCAGGGGTTTACCTCTGTCGGTGTTTTGTCGTATTCCCTAAAATTATTCCTCGAAAGAATAGCGAGTTCGGATTATACTCGAATGGTGGACCAGCAGGGACTCGAACCCCGGACCGTCCGGTTATGAGCCGGATGCTCTAACCAACTGAGCTACTGGTCCATCGCAAATCGCTTAATTATTATATAAATAAAAATATTAAAAGTCAATAGCAAAATTACTTCATATTAAAAAAACTTGGAAAAAGTAAATTCCCAAAGTAAATTCCATATCGGAAGTTAAATGTGGAAATTAGAGTAGGAAGACGTTGGAAACGCCTTCCGAAAGTTAATGGCTTTTTAAGAAGGAAAAATTTCGGGGTACGCTTTCTTAAGGCATACCCCGTCTTAGATGTATTATATTGCTTTTTATTCAGTTTTCTCTTTTTTACCAATGCTCAATAGATCAAAATTATTCGCTTTTGTTAAGAACTTGCTATCTGACTTTTCAGCCCACTTTAAGATTGCAGTTGCAATAAGATATCCAAGTATACCTGCGATAATTCCGATAAAGCATCCGCCAACTACATCTGAAGGATAATGAACGCAAAGATAAATTCTTGAAAGTCCGGTTCCTACAGCAAGGCATAAGAAAATCCAGCTGAATTTCTTACTGAGAGTAAGGAAAAGTGATATTGCCGTTTCTACAGCCAAAGTTGTATGTCCGGACGGGAAAGATTTGTCACTTTCCACATGTGCTCCGGCATCTTTATACCACTTCATGTATTCAGCATTATTAGCATAGAATACATAAGGACGATCGCGGCCAAACAGAGGCTTAAATATGCCATTTGTAAGAATTGTTCCTATGGCAATTGCGAGGAATAAGACACAACCTGTTTTACGAAGTTTTTTGGTAAGCATGCAGAAAATTGCAAAAAGTATAAGCGGAATTGAGAACAAAGCTTCCCCGAATATTGTCAGAAATTCTGCTATATAGTGCATAACTGTGCTTCTTATACCACTAAAAGCTTCATAAACAGACCAGTCAAAACCTTCAAATAAAGACCAGTCAAAGTTCATAAAAAATTCTCCTTTTTCATTTTTAATTATTCTACCATAATCTCTGTTTTATTTCAAGAAGAATGCATTATCCGAAGTTTTTTTGCCAAATTAAAATGCAAAAATTTGTATTATTTTACTATTTCAAAAGGCCTTATCTGGCTCTATAATATATGTATAGATTATATACAGGAGATAGTACATGAAAATACAGTTTTTGGGTGCTGCCCACGAAGTTACAGGTTCAAAAACATTAATCACAGTTAACGGCAAGCATATATTGGTTGATTACGGTATGGAACAGGGTATCGATATATATGAGAACACACCCCTGCCTATTTCCCCCGCTGACATAGATTACATTTTCCTGACACATGCACATATTGACCATTCCGGACTGATTCCAAACCTTGTGGCCAATGGATTTTCCGGTTCAATTTATTCTACTTTCGGCACACAAAAGCTATGCTGGATAATGCTTATGGATTCAGCGCATATACAGGAATTTGAAGCTGAGTGGAGGAACAGAAAAGCAAAGCGTTCAGGTGATGATATATATGTTCCTCTCTACACACAGGAAGATGTAATGAAGACCATGCCGCTCTTTGTATCCTGCCATTATAACATTGAATACAAAGTCGATGAAGGAATCAGCATAAAGTTCTTAGATGCCGGTCACTTACTTGGTTCATCAAGCATCGAAATAGAGTTAAACGAAAATTCAAGATCAAAGACCCTCCTCTTTTCCGGAGATGTCGGCAATATAGACAGGCCGCTTTTGCGCAACCCTCAAAAGCCGGAAAAAGCAGATATTGTTATATGTGAATCAACATACGGCAACCGCCTTCATGGGCCGAGATTTGATTATGTGACTCAGTTATCCAATGCTATACAGCGCACACTCGATCGCGGAGGCAATTTGGTTATTCCCTGTTTTGCCATAGGCAGGACGCAGGAAATGCTCTATTTAATCCGTAAAATCAAACAAGATAATTTAGTCAAAAATCATGCAGATTTTCCTGTGTGGATTGACAGTCCCCTCGCGGTTGAAGCGACTAAGATATACAGCGACCAGAGCCTTGTGGAATATTATGACAGAGAAACTCTTGATTTACTTGATGCGGGCATAGATCCTATTCATTTTTCAAATCTCAATTTATCAGTAACAAGCGAAGATTCAAAAAAGATTAATACAGATAAGACACCGAAAGTTATTTTATCTGCCGCAGGAATGTGCGATGCCGGTCGTATAAGGCATCATCTTAAGCATAATTTATGGCGTGAGGAGTCAACTATTCTTTTTGTCGGCTATCAATCAGAAGGTACATTGGGACAAAAACTTTTAAATGGAGCAACAAGTGTAAAACTCTTTGGTGAAGAGATTGCAGTTCATGCTGAAATTGCAAAAATGGACGGTATCAGCGGTCATGCAGACCGTGATATGCTTATTGACTGGCTCTCAAATATTTCGCCAAATCCTGAAAAGATATATATTAACCACGGCAATGATGATGTATGCGATGAATTTGCGGCATTGGTCAGTGTTTCATTATCAGTAGATGCCACTGCCCCTTACAATGGAGCTGAGTACGATCTTCTAAGCGGAGAAATGCTTCAGGGTGGCAATCATGAAAGAATTTCAAAGAAGAAGCCAAGCCAAAACAGAGCGGATAGTGTTTTCCAAAGACTTCTCAATGCAGGCAAGAGACTCCTTATCGTGATAGAGCATAACCGCGGAGGAGCAAACAAAGACTTAGCGAAATTTACAGATCAAATTAACGCTCTATCTGACAAATGGGACAGATAAGAGCAAATATAAAAATATGAACTACTCGGTAACTTGTTGCCGAGTAGTTCACTTTATAATCAAAAAGAAAAGTGTGTATTATCGCACACTCATCAGCATTCAAGTAGGAAACTCAGTGTTTTATTTCTTTCCTGTAATCATCCGGGACACCAAATAAATAATCCGGCAAGTCATACTCATATATTTCGCAAGTCAATCCTCCTGCTGCATTTCGATCCCGCCATGTCAACACCTCTTTTGCAGAACACTTTATTTTAACCTGGAATTTTTCAAACTTCAATAGGTTACAGTGCCGGTACATAAAGTGTGTAAAAAAATAAAATAGCGGGTTTTCATCTCGGCTATAAATAAATGAGAATTCCCTCCCGTTTAATTAAAATAAAAAACACAGTCACTGTTTTGTATGGTGGCTGTGTTTCATACGTATTATCATTTACCTTTAGGTTTGAAAAAATGCTGAACTTTTCCGATGATGAATATTATCTTGTTTGCTTCTGCTATTGCAACCTTTTTTGCAACGGCTTTAAGTCCTACAGTTAAAGTCGATATCAATGCTCCCATCAGCACACTTACAAAAATATCCGCAATCAGTTTTTTTGAAATGATATATGCAGCAAGCGATGCTCCAAGTGCACCTGATAATATTCCGCATATGTCACCTATTACATCGTTGCATATACTACTTACATGAGCATTATTCCTGATAAGTTTAACAGCCTCTTTTGAGCCTTTGATTTTTTGCGATGCCATGGCATGAAATCTGGCTTCATCGCCGGATAGGACTGCAACTCCGGCCATGTCTGCAACTATGCCTATAAGTATTACTATAAGTAAGATGACACAAAGCAAAATAACATTTATATCGGACAGCATTATCGCTACAAAGCTGAATAATGCTGATAATATAAATGTCAGCAAAAATATAAAAATTGTAAATCCATTATTTTTCATAACAAAAAGGTGTATGGTAATGCCCCAAATCAATTTTATGGCTTAGGTCGAGTTGAATTTCTCTTGCATCCACCGTCGGTTACCCTTGGGCGATTTCTCTTTACGGATACAAACTATCCTTTGCAGGGGAAGTTACTCGATTACCACTTAGTCCATACTTCAATACTTGCGGCAATACACTCTAGAGATTTTCTCAAACACACAGTGAGTATCTTTATCCGCTTTAGCAGATACATTTTCAAATTTCTTATCCCATGCACCCACGCACGGCATATGCTTTTTTGAGATCGCGCAACCAGGGGATGTCTGCTGTATGCCGTTACAACATTTCCCAAGGTTTTAAATTACATGCTGCCCCAATCTGGGCGAAAGCGGCATACATATAAAGTGCATTCGCATAATCAGTAGATTTTTAGCCCTACCTTCGGATACTGTGTGTGACTAGAATAGTGCACCATACACGACTACATTATACCACTTTTGTATTTTTTGTCAAAAATGAGCCCCGGTCTTCTCTTGTTTTGACCTTATTACGCAATAATAAGAATTAACTATTTTTCCCTTGAAGTTAGCAGGATTTATTCATCTTTAGGGAAAAATCTCTCAACTATTTCCTTGGATGATGCACATATTCCTTCCGGACTTATTGAGTCCAGAATATTGCCAATATAATAAGTGTTTTGTTTTCCCTGAAGCTTATCCAGTTTTGTAAATGATATGTCATTTCCCTCATCAAAAGTGAGATAAGGAAAGCATCTTATTTCCTGCTCATATAGCCTTTCTTTAACATGATATCCCAGAGCATTAATATCATTTGCCATAAGAATCAGATTTTCATCAAGAGATATCTCATCGTTTCTGCAGGCATATACCGTACAAGGACAATTATCCTTAATATCATCTCTGTTTTTTAAAATCATGAAAGCATGACCATTATTTTCAATGCATCTGTTTTCATATATATATCCGGATTTATCAGGATTTTTTCCGTCAGCAAAAACTGCGAGAAAAGATACAAGTCCTTTATATTTTATCCTCTCAAAAATCTTTTTCCCTTCATCAGCTATGTCTGAATATTTAGCATATTCATCAAAATCTCCGGCCAGAATCAATTTGTCAAATTCTTCGACTCTCTCATTCCCTTTATAGCGGATTGTAACCTTTATTTTACCCAGTGTTCCCGGCGCGGGGTGCTGAACTTTTCTTACTTCGCTGTTGACATTTGCAGGATGTATTAAGTCTTCGTTAATTCGCTTAAAAATATTCTGTGCTCCCTCATCCCATAAAGTCAGGTTCATATTTTTAATGTCATATATATCATAGTTTTTCAAGCGGTTTATGACAAAAACTGCGGCTATATCATCTATTTGTCCGTTCGAAAAAGGAATTATTGAAAGTGAGAGATATTCACTGATTTTCTTTAGTTTCTTCTTTTTGCAAAATTCCTTAAATGTTAAAGACAAATCTTCATTATCCGGATTATCAATTATTCTCTTTAATTTTTCAATTTCTTTTTTTAGCCTTTTGTTGTAAAAGAATTTCTTAAAAGAAAATTCTTTCTTTATATTGAAAGGATATATTTCATTATTAAGACTGTCTATAAGACGCAGATTCTGATTTTCTGATTTGAACTTTTCATTTGTAAACTCTTCTGCATCCTTTATAAAGTCAGTGCTTATCTTTGCTGATATATCTCCTGTTTCGAATGCATAATCCCGCGCATTCATATAAATTTTCGGTGAATATATGCTTCCTCCGACTTTCCACAATTTTTCATATATTTCGTAATTTTCATATCCTTTATTTTGAAGATACATAGCTGCAGCCACACCGGCAGGC
>FLNW01003742.1_pt1 | contig 10457 bp, 9 predicted proteins | sample 1140371 | NCBI WGS metagenome assembly FLNW01 (sample SAMEA3878170, study PRJEB12797) | bioreactor metagenome | biome: Moose rumen | place: Sweden | collected 2011-10
ACGCCCGGCGACCAATCGACCCTTAAATTCAACGAACTCGAATTTTTTCCTCTGGGAGAATCCTACCCAGCGGTTTTCGTTCCGCAGGAATTTCGTGTTGCCGGTTGGTGGGTTTCCCAGAACAACGTGAACGCCCACCGCGCCCGCGTCGATCTTTCAAACATTCCTCTGATCGAAATTCAAACGGGAACAGCCGCCCCTTTGGGATATGGCACGCTTGAAATCATGGGCCTTTCCTTTAAAGGAAAAAGGATTTCCGCTGAAAAGCTGATGTTCATCCTGGTCGCTCTTTGGTTCTTCACATTCCTCTTCTACCTGATTCTTCGCTTGCGCGATTACAGCATCCAGCGAAATACGGAACGCAAACGGCGTGAAGAACTGGAACACAACCTGGTCGTTTTGGAAGTCGAAAAATCCGATTACGAAAAAGCTTCCAAAGAAGACGCTCTGACAGGCTGCTTGAACCGCGCAGGCTTCACAAGCGTTCTCACTCAGGAGCAAGAACATTTGAACAACGGCGGTGGCGCACTTTCGTTCATTATGCTCGACATCGACTTCTTCAAAAAGGTCAACGATACATGGGGCCACAGCGTAGGCGACGAAGTGCTTGTGAACCTTTCGAAGCTTATCCGCAGCCGCATCCGTACAACCGATGCCCTTGTCCGCTGGGGCGGTGAAGAATTCGTGATTCTTTGCAGCGACACTCCGCTCCAGAATGCACAATTCCTAGCCGAAAAGCTCCGCACGAACGTGGAAAATACACAGCTGATTTCCCAACAGCAGATTACATGCTCGTTCGGCGTTGCCGAAATGCTCCCGCACGAAGATCCCAAGAGCGTATTCGACCGTTTGGACAAAGCGCTTTACAGTTCCAAACGCGGCGGCAGAAACAGCGTGACCGCAGCCATTAAAAAGATTTAAGCATGAAAAAACTGATCATTTTCACTGCCTGCCTCATTCTCCTTGGATGTGCCAAGAACAATCCGGAATTCATTCCGCTTTCCTTGAACTGGTTCCATTACGAAGAAGACGTTCGCGGAATCGACGGATCTTATAAACCGGCCGAACTGGATTCCGCCATGGAAGAAACCTGCCTGATCGCCATGACACGTTCCTTGATGGAAGACAAATCGATTCAAGCAAATTCCCAAAGCGGTAAGGAATTCAACGTTCAATACTTTGGCATCATGGACTCCGAACAAGCGGTCGCCGAATTCCGCGGGCAATGCGCTAAACCGGACGATCGCACGGATTTCGAAAAATCCATTCTTTTCTTTAACGCCGAAAAGAACTGCAATTTTTCGGCACGTTGCGAAAAAAGTGGAAAAATCAAAGACCTGAAAGTTTTCTAAAATTTTTCAAAATCATCCTGAGCATCCCACTTGGGATTTTTTGTTTAGATTGAAGATATGCAGGTGAATTCATTGTTCCATTTTAGCCTAGGGCGCATTCTTCTTTTATTCGGAGATGCTTTTTTGATTACGCTTGCCGTCGCCCTGTCGTACACAGTCGCTTTCATCGGCGAATCATCCCTATTGCTTTCGCTCGAAGGCTTTTACAGCATCCTTTTGTACTGGCTAGGAACGCTTCTCGTTTTCGCCTATGGGGGCCTTTATGCCAAGCCAACGGTCGATTTTACAAAGAAAAAGTTCAAATGGCTCGCCATGATGAACGTTTACGTCGTCGGAGCCGTTTTTTTGACAGAATACGTTCTCGATCCCGAAATTTGGCTGTTTGCCCTAATCTTTATGCTGGCCTCTTTTGCTGTGCGCACGGTCATATCCGCTTTTTGCGTTTTCCGAGGAAGTCAAACGGACCTTACCCTGATCGCAGTGATTCCTTTTGTAACCGGAGCGATTGTCTGCTTGACGATCACCCCTAAAATTTTGCATTATGCGCCTCTTCCGGACAAAAGTTTGGCCATTTCCGGACTGGCTACCCTCCTCTACTTTCTTTACAGTACGGCTCTACTCTCACTGGGGCGTTTTCTCATGGCCAAGTTCACCTCTGCCAAAATGCCGGTTCCGTTGTAAATTTATACAACAGACTTCTTGACAAAAGCCTTGAATTGAGCGGATTGCCATCTATTTTGAAAGTATGAACCCGATTTTTGATTACACAGATTACCGAGCTTGGTTACGCGACGCCTTCGAAAATTACAAAAAAGAACGATGCGCCGTTTCTTGGCGGTATATGGCGGCAAAAATCGGAGGTGACCCAGGCAACCTTTTGCGAGTTGCCCAAGGGAAGATTCAACTTTCCATCAAATACATTCAGCCTACTGCCAACTTTTTTGGCCTCAACGAAAAAGAGTCTGCCTATTGGACAGAACTCGTGCTTTTCGGAAGAGCCAAAAGCGATAAAGAAGCTCTCGATCATTACGAAAAAATGCTTTCCATCAAAGGGGTTTCCATTAAACGCCTTGAAGCGAAAGAACTTGAATTTTACAGGCATTGGTATTCGAACGCAATCCGTTCGCTTCTCGGTATCGGCTCGTTCCGCGACGATGAGGAAAGTTACAAGAGATTAGCCGAATCCTGTACCCCCGCGATTTCCGTGCGTGAAGCAAAGGAATCCGTCAAACTTCTCAAAGACCTGAAGATGATCAAGCTCAATGCCGAAGGTTTCTGGTTTGTGACCGAAACTTTTGTAAGCACCGGGGGAAACTGGCGTTCCGAAGCGGTTCGCCGTTTCCAAGAAGATACGATTGCGCTTGCAGGCCAATCTCTTTCTAGGCATAAGCCTCCCCTGCGCGACATCAGCACAGCGACGATGACGTTCAACCGAAATATGATTGGACTCGTCCGCGAACGCATTCAGGAATTTAGAAGAGAGCTTTTGCGTCTTTCCAACGAAGGGATGGACGACGATACCGTGTACCAGCTGAACGTGCAACTGTTCCCCATTGCATTGCTGGATAAAAAGGGTGGTGAAGGATGAGAAGGTCTTGGTGTTTTTTAACGGCACTGATTCCAGTGTTTGGCTTGTGGTGTTGCGACGGCAGCAACCATGCCAAAGGTCCTGGCAGTGAAACAACAAATGGAATTGTCGCTTCGGTATTTTCCGATGGAATCGCCGCTTCTTACGCAAACATTTGCCTGCACAAGGCCGACTACATTTCTGACGATACTTCTGGAATTGTCCTTGTTCCCAATTACGAAGCCGATAGTTCCGGGAATTTTGTGCTAGAAAACTTGGCAACCGGCGATTACCGCTTGACGATATCTCTCGGTGAAAAATTCTACTCCAAAGAGATTTCTTATTCCGGAAGCTCACTCGACTTAGGCGATATCCATTTAGATTCCCCGGGTTCCGTTTCGGGAACCTTTGCCGATGAAAACGGCCAAGCATTGGCCTCTTGGATCGGCGTCTACGGTCTGGACGTTCTCGTGCGCATTGCGCCGAACGGGGACTTTATTTTGCCGACACTCCCTACAGATGACCTAAAACTTTTTGCGCTGACGGAATCGCGCGACAGCATCGTCGCCGATACGAATTTGACCATCAAAAAATCGGCGACCACGTCTTGGATTCACACCCATTCGAAAACGCAAAGTTCGTCTAGCGCAGAAGAATCTTCTAGCTCCACCATGTCTTCGAATTCAAGCAGTTCTTCTTCCAGTTCCCATGCGGAATCCAGTTCTTCCAAAGAATATGCTTGGATGGTCTTTGAAAATTTCGAAGATTCGGCTTCATTTGCCAAGCGAAACTGGTATTTTTCTGCCGACGCGAATGCCAAAATCAATTATCCTACCACTTCTAGCAACTACTGGACAGCTGTCGTCGATAATTCCGAGTTAAATAGTCATGTTTTTAGCGGTTACTATTCGACAAGCCCCGGAAGCTACGTGATCTTCGGGAGCCAGATTTCGTCAAGCGGTATCGACATGAGCGATTTGGATTCCATCCGCTTCTACGCCAAAGGTTCCGGAAACATTCGCCTTTCTCTTGAACGCTGGGAAGAAACCTCGACCGAAAATCTCAAGGCCTGGACAGAAGACTTGCCTTTGACCTCCTCATGGACCCATTTCTGCATCACCCCGGCCGATTTCCAGCTTCCGGAAAACGATTCCCTTTCGACAGGCTGGGAAAGCGTCAAAAAAACAGTGACAAGGTTGCACTTCTTTGGCTTAGAAGGCCAAGAAATCTCCCTGGATGACATCACTGTGTACGGCCTCACTTTTTAATTACGGTCCCTTTCCCCGAAGCCAATAATTAATATCTTTGGGAGTATGCAAAATCTTCAAAAAGAAGCGGATATCGCCCGCGCTTATCTTGCGAAAATCGCCAAGCTCGCCGAACAGAAATTCGACGAACATCTCCCACCTGAAGCAGACGTTCCTTGCAACCTGCACAAAGCTATGCGTTATTCCGTCTTCGCTGGCGGAAAGCGTCTTCGTCCAGGACTTGCCTGCGCGGCATTCGAACTTTTCGGTGGAAAGGGCGAAAGCATTTGGTACGCAACAAGCGCTCTCGAATTTTTGCACACATTCTCACTGATCCATGACGACCTGCCATGCATCGATAACGACGACTTCCGCCGTGGACGCCCGACTGCCCACAAGCAATTCGGCGAAGCGACTGCTGTCATGAGCGGCGACGCTCTCTGCGTTCTCGCCTTTGAACTGATTGCCAAGACAGGCAATCCGCTGGCAATGGAAAGCCTTGCCCACAAACTCGGCACTTACGGAATGATCGGCGGAGAAATGACGGACATCGACTGCGAAGGCAAAAAGGTTTCGCTTGATGTCGTGGACTACATCCACTATCACAAGACGGCCGCCCTGATCGAAGCCTCTCTCGTCATCGGTGCGCAGCTAGCCGGCGCTTCTCAAGAAGACATTCAAAAGATTGAATCCTACGGTCGCTCGATTGGCCTCGCATTCCAGATCGTCGATGACATTCTCGACATCGTTTCTACGACCGAAGAACTCGGCAAAGATGCCGGTTCCGACATTGCAAGCGGTAAAGCGACATATCCGGCACTTGTGGGTCTCGACAATTCCCGCAAGAAAGCTCAGGAACTTTACGAAGAATCCTTGAAACAGCTGGAAGGCTTGCAAGGAGACACCTCGATTCTCAAGGCTATTGCCGCATTCATCATCACACGAGTTAAGTAATGCAGCTTAAGGACGTTAAATCGCCAAAGGACATCAAAGGGTGTTCGATTGCTGAGCTCAATGACCTTGCAGCGCAAATTCGCGATAAAGTCATTACCCAAGTCGCAACCCATGGTGGGCACTTGGCCTCAAGTCTTGGTGTCGTTGAACTGACCCTCGCCCTTCATTACGTATTCAACGCTCCAGAAGACATTCTGGTTTGGGATGTTGGACACCAGGCTTACGTGCATAAACTTCTCACGGGACGTTTCGACCGGTTCGAAACTCTCCGTCAGCAGGGTGGACTTTCCGGTTTTCCGAAACGTTCTGAAAGTCCGTACGATGCTTTTGGCGTTGGGCACGCCTCCACTTCGATTTCTGCCGCACTCGGATTTGCCGTTGCTCGCGATAAATTGCACAAGCACAACAGCGTCGTCGCCGTCATCGGTGATGGATCCATGACCGGTGGAATGGCCTTCGAAGCCTTGAACAATGCAGGCCTGTCCCAGCAAAACATGACCATCATCTTGAACGACAACAAGATGAGTATCGCTCCAAATGTCGGCGGTTTTCCCAAGTACTTGAATCGTATTATTTCCGATCCGATGTACAACAAGCTCCGTTCGGATATCGACCGCGTCATGGCTAAGATTCCGGGCATTATCGGTCGCCATTTCCGCACTCTTTTACAAAGCGTGGAAAAGGCTGTAAAGAATGCGATCCGCCCGGGCCAGTTCTTTGAAGATTTGGGCATTCGCTACTTCGGACCGATCGACGGTCACGACATGGCCGAACTGATTTCGATTCTCGAACGCGTCAAATCCATTCCGGGACCTTGCCTTATCCAAGTGATGACGGAAAAAGGCCGCGGCATGAAACTCGCGGAAACGAATCCGAGCAAATGGCACGCCTCTGTTCCATTCGACCCGAAAAGCGGTCAGCCGCTTTCTCCAAAAAGTCCGATTCCTTCTCTCACAAGCATCTTTGGCAAGACAATTCTTGGACTTGCGAAGAAGAACGAAAAGATTGTGGGAATTACAGGCGCCATGCCGACCGGTTGCGGTCTCGACATCATGCAAAAGGAAATTCCGGACCGAGTCATCGATGTGGGCATTGCCGAAGAACACGCTGTGACCTTCGCTGCCGGACTTGCCTGTGGCGGCATCGTGCCTGTCGTCGCCATCTATTCCTCTTTCCTCCAGCGCGCATACGACCAGATCATTCATGACGTCGCTTTGCAGAATTTGCACGTCGTCTTTGTTCTCGACCGCGCAGGCCTAGTCGGCGCAGATGGTCCAACCCATCACGGTGCGCTCGACCTCACTTATCTGCGTTCGATTCCAGGCATGACCATCATGGCCCCGTCGGACGAAAACGAACTTCGCAATATGGTGACCGCTGCAATCGACATGCAAGGTCCTGTTGCGATCCGCTTCCCCCGCGGTTCCGCCCTTTCGTCGGAACTCAAGGTCGAAGCCGCCCCCGTAGAATACGGGAAATTCCAAATCAAGCTGCAAGGTAAAGACATTCTGCTTCTAGGCGTTGGCTTTATGCTTCATGAGCTTGAAAAGACGGCGAAGATTCTTGCCGAACACGGTTTCAATCCCACACTCGTGGACGTTAAATTCGTGAAGCCGCTCGACAAGGAAGGCTACCGCAACCTGTTCCAGACGCATCAAACGATTGTCACATTGGAAGACAACTCCATCGTCGGTGGATTCGGTTCTGAAATTGCAGAACTCCTCGCCGACATGGAATTGAAAAATCACAAGCTGATCCGTTTCGGCTTGCCAGATGCTTTTGTGGAACACGGTAAAATTCCGGACTTGTATCGGATGCTTGGCATTGACGGCACGTCCATTGCAAACAAATTACTGAAAGACCTATGACAGAAGAAAACAACAACTCCCCCAAGCGCGTAGTCAAGCAGACATTCGAAGGCAAGTTCGGCGTAAGCGATAATCCGGCCGATCACGGTTTTGGCCGTCGTCCGGAAACGCCGAATCCAGACGCACAGGAAACCCGCAGCGAACGCCGTGAATACGGTCGTTTCCAAGACCGCAAATCTTTTGATAATCGCGAACGCAGACCGTTCAGCGACCGTGGACGTGACCGCAAGCCGTTCAACGGAGAACGTGGAGAACGCCGTTCCTTTGGCGATCGCGATGAACGCAGATCGTTTGGCCGTGACGGTGAACGTCGCTCCTTTGGCCGTGACGGCGAACGTCGTTTTGGCGACCGCAACCGCAGATCCTTCGGCCGCGACGGCGAACGCCGTTCCTTCGGAGACCGCGACGGACGCAGACCGTTCAACCGTGACGCCCGTCGAGGCAACTTTGATCGCCGTCCGTTCGACGACGAAGCAAACCGTCCTATTTTCCGCCAAAAGCCGGAACGCAAATTTATCGATAACGAAGAAATCGTTCGCGATGAAGATGCTGTGCTCACGTTTGCAGATGTTCCAGATATCACTCCGGAAAATGCAGGCGCAAATCCGGCATGGTTCCGCCGACTTCTCGCTCTCACCACCGAAAAGGGGCGTGAACGCGAAGGAAAGTTCCTTGCAGAAGGCGTTCGCGTTGTCGAAGAAATTCTTTCGAACCATCTCGACGTAATCATTGGACTTTACGTTGCTGGCAACAAAAATCTTGACGAAAGCAACGCTCCCATTTTGAACTCTCTCGGCGAAGAAACCTACACGCCGTTTGAAAATTTGCAGCCGACAGTCAACAAGGCTCGCGAATTAAAAGTCGATATTCATGTGATCAGCGAAGAACAGATCAAGCGTCTTTCTTCGACCACGACCACTCAGGGCATTCTCGCAGTTTGCCGTGCTGCGAGCACAAAGCCGAATTACGAAAAGAGCCGCAGCATTATCACTCTCGTCGATGCCGTGCAGGATCCGGGTAACCTCGGAGCCATCTTCCGCACAAGCCTTGGATTCAACTCTTCGGGTATAATCATCGGCAAGGGTTCCGTGAATCCGTTCAACCCCAAAGTTGTCCGCGGTTCTTCGGGAACATTCCTCCGCGTTCCGTTCGAAAAAGACCGCGACTTGATCGACGCAATCAACGAATTGCACAAGTTCGGTTACACGATCATCGCAACGGATTTGCACGGTCATCAGAGCCTTTCTGAAATCGAACCGCGTAAACTTCGCAAGGTCGCCTTCCTCGTCGGCAATGAAGGTGCAGGTACAGACCAGCATTTGATCGACATTTCCGATGAAACCGTGAAAATTCCGATGTCCAGCAATCTAGAATCCCTGAACGTTTCTGTCGCACACGGCATTCTTTCTTACGAAATGGCAAAAATTCAGAAGGACCTCTAATGAAATTTTCCGATCGTCTCGAAACTCGAATTCAGGAATGCGGCAACCCGATTTGCCTCGGCATGGATCCGAAGCTTTCTTTGATGCCCGTTGAACGCAAGCACGCCGAAGTGAATTCCGAAGAAGAAAAAATCAAATTCTTCTACATGGACATTTTGGAAGAATGTGCGAAGCGCAAAGTAAAGCCTGCGGTTGTAAAGCCCAACAGTGCTTATTATGAACGCATCAGCATTCAAGGCATGCAGGTTTTGCACGATTTGATTGAGGCTTACAAGAGCGAAAGCATCCCCGTTGTGCTCGACGCCAAGCGTGGCGACATCGGAAAATCGAGTGCCGCTTATGCGGACGCCGCATTTAACATTTATGGTGCCGACGCGGTGACAGTAAGCCCGTGGATGGGTAAAGATTCTGTCGGACCTTTTCTTGAACACCCGGCAAATGGTGGCGTTTATGCGCTACTCCGCACAAGCAACAAGGGTGCCGCAGATTTTCAGGATCTTCCTGTCGAAGGCAGCACGGCATTCTTCTCTGTAGCCAAAAAGTTGATCGAATGGGACAACGGAAACCTCGGCGCAGTCGTCGGTGCAACGCATCCAGAAGAACTGGAACGCATCACTGCCTTCTTTGCCGCAGCGAACCATGAAATTCCATTCCTCATTCCAGGGGTTTCCATTCCAGGAGTTCCTGGCGGTCAAGGCGGTGACGCGAAAACCGTTTTGCAAGCGATTGCAAACGGTGGCGGCAAGCGTAAGTTCCACCTTCTCAACAGTTCGAGTGGCTTGAATTTCGCATGGCAACGCTCCGGCAAAGAAGCGGAATACGCTAGCGCCTGTGTCGATGCAATCGAAGCTCTAGCCGAAGTCCTCCGCTAACTTTCTGCCATAAATTCTCAAATATGCGTCACATCGTTTGTATTCTTCTTTCTTGTTCAATCATCGGTTTTGCATTCTACAATGCAGAGCCATTGCCCAAGTTACCTCAAAAAGAGGAATTCTTGCCTAAAGCGGAATACGCTAAAGCGATTGCTATGGGGCACAATGTGACTGCAGCGGGATTATTCTGGATTGGTGGAGTGATCGATCTCGGTGAAAGCTATCTATATGGAACTTCCTATGCATGGCTTTCCCACGTAGGGAACCTTTCGACCGAGTTGGATTCTCTATTTCACACGCCGTACATGGTAGTCGGCAGCATCACGACCACCGACGAGCCGGACACAACCGACTTTACCGTGATGCGCCGCGCCGTGCGCGTTTTTCCAGACGATTGGCGTCTTGCGATTTACTTCGCCCTTCGCCTTGCAAACGGTCCGACGCACAACTATGCGGAAGCCGCAAAAATCATGAAGCATTTTGAAACTTCCCCCGATACGACGATACCTTCGCATATCAAATCCATCTACCGCAATTTTGAACTAAACACAATGCAAACCGAAATGGCGATCGAAATGCTCGTCAACGACGCTTTAAACCCGCAATACAAAAGTTTAATCAAAGGCTTTACACCTAAAGCCTTGCGCGTTTTGCATCGCGTCGGCGAATCGGACACCACAATCGTCAACGAAGTCAATTTTATGATGAAAAAACTGAGCGAACATGCGATTGACCCGAATTATGTCTACCGCAGATTGCTCTCCTTTAAAAAAGAAGATTGAGTTCTATTTTTTAACGCCCCGCTGCTTGCGAGGCTCTTTTTTGATTGCGGGAAAGTCCCATTAATTCAAAAGCATTTGCGCTACGCACAAAATAATCTTTTGCCGTGGAACGGTTCTTTTCATTTTGTCCGCGGTAATAAAGGATTGTCGCCGACATAAAGGGTCGATTCGCTTCGATCGAGCTTTGCAAGGCCGCATTGTACAGGGAATCGGCCGATTTCTGATTCAAAAGACTTGCAACGCGGGCTTCTGCAAAAGTAAGCTTTCCCGGGGCATCGCCATCCAAAGCGTCTTCGGCATCTTTCAAATATTTCTTCGCATTTTTAGAATCACCTTTGCCTGCAAAGGCAATCGCAGCCGTGCAGAGAATAGC
>FLNW01003743.1_pt1 | contig 10443 bp, 9 predicted proteins | sample 1140371 | NCBI WGS metagenome assembly FLNW01 (sample SAMEA3878170, study PRJEB12797) | bioreactor metagenome | biome: Moose rumen | place: Sweden | collected 2011-10
GGCTAGGCGCTTCCATTACAACCATCCATACATTTTCTGCCGTGGCACTGCTGTTTATTTTATACGGAATCGCTCAAACGGCCATTTTTCCGATATTCGAAACGAGCCGTATCCATATCGAAAAGGCAAGCTACGCTCTCATTATTTTAACAGGAATTATTCTTGTCATTATCGCCATTAGAGAAACGATCCACGAAAACAAAGACGACCATTCCATAGCGCCAAACGCCACTTGGAAAGAACTTCTTTGGATTGCACTGGTCACAGGAATTGTTCCCTGCCCAGCGGTTGCGCTCATTGTCTTCTTTTGTCTTTTAAATAAAATGCCGGGAATCGCGCTTTTAGGCGCTTTCGCCATCTGCTGCGGCATGGCGCTGACCAATACCGCTTTCGGCATTGGAGCGATTTTAACGCGACGCGGAATCGACAAAGGCATTCACCGGGTAAGACGTTTCGAAAAGTGGGCAGGGGTAATCCACTCCGGGCTTTCCCTTTTCTGCGGAATAGGCATCACCATTTTGGGAATTTTTCTCTTTTTAAACGCACGATAGTTCCAAAGTGTCCGATTGGAGCTCTTTTATACAGAAAGACATCTATGTAAAATTTAACTTTTTCTAACTTTTAAATATGAATTCTGTATCCGTAGGTCTAGCGATCCCTTTCATCGGCACATCGCTCGGCGCAGCGCTTGTCTTTTTTTTGCATGAAAAATTAAAACCATCCGTCGAAAAGATGCTGACCGGATTTGCAGGCGGCGTGATGATTGCAGCGTCCATTTGGAGCCTGATTATTCCCGCGATCAACCAATCCGAATCCATGGGGCGGCTTTCCTTTATTCCGGCGGTGGTGGGATTCTGGGCCGGGATTCTCTTTTTGCTCGTTTTGGACCATATAATTCCCCATTTGCATAACCAGGCCAAGCACCCGGAAGGTCCGCATTCGCATTTTAAGCGTACAACCATGCTCCTGTTCGCAGTGACACTGCATAACATTCCAGAAGGCATGGCGGTCGGAGTCGTTTACGGAGGCATCCTTGCAGGAAATTCGACGATTACTTGGGCAGGCGCTTTGGCGCTCAGCATCGGTATCGCCATTCAAAACATTCCCGAAGGTGCAATTATCTCTTTACCGCTCAAAGCGTCCGGGTTTAAGTCGCCCAAGGCATTCTCTTACGGAGTGCTTTCGGGCATTGTAGAGCCTATTGCCGGCGCCATCACACTCTTTGCTTCGTCGCTCATTACACCGGCCATGCCCTACATGCTTAGCTTTGCCGCAGGCGCTATGATCTATGTCGTCATCGAAGAACTTGTTCCCACAACCGCTTCGGGCGATCATTCCGATATCGGAACCCTCTTCTTCGCTTTTGGATTTAGCCTCATGATGACTCTCGATGTGGCTCTCGGATAATTTTTTTTCAAATCTCCGAATTTTAGACTTGACTAACATGAATGGCGAATGTATAATTCTATACGTAAGAATTAGTCTAGACTAATAAAGGATTACGATGAAAACTGCTGTTATTTATTGGAGTGGCACCGGTAATACGGAATCGATGGCAAACGCTGTTCTGGAAGGTGCAAAAGCGGCTGGTGCAGATGCTCAGCTCTTCACTTGCTCCGACTTCAATCTGGCCGACGCGGCAAGCTTCGACGGATTTGCTCTCGGCTGCCCGGCCATGGGCGCAGAAGAACTTGAAGATTCTGAATTCCTTCCGCTTTATAACGATCTCAAGGCATCGCTCGCCGGCAAAAAAGTGGCTCTCTTCGGCTCTTACGGCTGGGGCGGTGGCGAATGGATGAAGATCTGGGAAGCCGACTGCTTTACAGGCGCCCCTGTCAAAGCTCACGACAGCGTGATTTCGGAAGAAGCTCCGAACGACGATGTTCTCGCCCAGTGCAAAGAACTCGGCGCAGCTGTTTCAAAATAATCATTTCAAGTTTATTGTCTCCTGGAAGGCCGGTAAGGAAGAGCCAACAACTTACCGGCCTTCCTTTTTTTAATCCAAAAAGTCTCCAAATTTGCGACCAATTTGAGCGTTTCGAAAGAATTTTCGATAGCCTATTCTAACTTCCGTCTTACAGAAAGGGGAAATATATAATTTAAAATAAACAACCACGAGGTACAACTATGATTAGTCATACTAAAACTCTTTTAATTGGTGCTGTCGCAGGCATTGTCGTTTCTAAGCTCGTCAGAACCAATTCATTCCGCAAGAGCTGTGCACGCGTTCTCAGCGCAGGACTCCAGCTGAAGAACGATGCGACCCAGTTTGTCGAAAACGTCAAAGAAGACGCCGAAGACATGAACGCGGAATGCGAACAGGCGAAAAAATCCGCGAAGAAATAATTCTAACGGCAACCTCAAACGTAACCAATTCCGGACGAATTCATGCAATTCTTCATTAAACATTCTTTGCCTGGACGCATCCGGGTTGGATACGAAAAAGGCGAACTTTCTCCACGCCAAGCTTTATTGGCGCAGAGCTTGATTTCCGTACAGGAAGGTATCACGCAGGCATCTGTCAATACCATTACAAGCTCCTTTTTGATTCGCTACGATCCTTCACTGCTTTCCGAAAAGAAAGTCCTCGCTTTCTTTAAAGCGATGTCATCTAAATATTTGGATGACGAACAAATGCTCGCATCGGTTGAAGAGCCTCAAAAGCAATCAAGTCTTTTAGGCGTTTTAGCGCAGATGACGGCGTTGCATTTTTTACAAGTTTTTTTACCGCCGCCCATTCGACTTGTACTCCGCGCATTCCATTTAACTCCACGTATTTTAAAAGGCGTAAGGCTTCTCCTAGAAGGCAAAGCCTTCCAAGCCGAAGTTCTGGATGCAACCGCTATTTCCATGGCGATTGTCACAGGCGATATGCGTACCGCGGCAAACATCAACTTTTTGCTGAATATCGGCGAAACGATTGAAGAATTTACCAAAAAGCAATCTTACACGAATCTGGCCAACACGATTCTTTCCGAAAATGACAAAGTCCAACTGGTAAACGGAACCACCGAAAAAACAGTTCATTTGTACGAAATCAAGATCGGGGACACGATTGCAGTCCGCACGGGCGACATGATTTCTGCTGACGGCGAAGTCATTCGAGGAGAAGCCCTGGTCGATCAATCCACCATCACGGGTGAACCTCTCGCCGTTGAAAAGCACGTTGGAGATTCTGTCTTTGCCGGAACCGTTTTGCAAGAAGGCGAACTTTTTATCCAAGTTCGCGTTATCGGAAGCCAGACCAAAGTGCAAAATATTTTGTCAATGATCGACACTTCGCAGCAGTACAAAGTTTCTTCGCAAATCCGTTCCGAACGGTTAGCCGACCAACTGGTGAAATGGAACTTTTTGCTCGCCCTGGGAACTTTCCTTTGCACGGGGAACATTACAAAGGTCGTGGCGACGTTAATGGTCGATTATTCTTGTGCGATGAAACTCGCGGCTCCGATAGCCATTTTAAGCGCCATGCGCGAAGCGGCTCAAAACGGAATTCTTGTGAAGGGCGGAAAATTCTTGGAAGATGCCGCAAACGCAGACACCGTCGTTTTTGACAAAACCGGAACTCTTACGGCAGCTTCGCCAAAGCTTGCGCGCATCATCCCTTTCCACGGAATGAGCGAAAACGATGTTTTGCGAATTGCTGCATGCCTAGAAGAACATTTTGCACACCCGGTCGCCAAAGCAATTGTGAACGCATCTAATGCGAAAAAATTGAAGCATCCAGAAGACCATGCCAAGGTGGAATACGTGATCGCTCACGGCATTGCCACAACGTTAAACGGCAAAAAACTGCTGATTGGAAGCAAACACTTTATTTTTGAAGACGAAAAGGTCAAAGCACCAAAAGGAATCGAAGCGATTCAAGAAGAAGCCCTGCAAAACGGGGAATCATTGCTATACCTCGCCGAAAAAAATCAACTGCTCGGCATCCTCACCATTACAGACCCTGTCCGCGAAAATGCCGCAGAAATCGTTCACACCTTGCACAAAAGCGGTATTGTCAATTGCACAATGATTACCGGCGACGACGAAGGCGCTGCCAAAACCGCAGCAAGCAGCACCGGAATCGATCATTATATTTCACGCGCCCTCCCCGAAGATAAAGTTGCCTACATCACAAAACAGCAGAAGAAAGGGCACAAAGTCATTATGATCGGTGATGGCATCAACGATGCACCGGCTCTTGCCACCGCCAACACGGGCATTGCCATGGGCGACAGCGCCGCCATTACCGGAGAAACAGCAGACATTGTGCTTTCTGCCGACGACGGTCTTGAAGGGCTTATCAAGATCCGTACCATGGGAACTCGCTTAATGAAAAAGATCGATACCAACAACGAAGGCATTGTCGTTGTAAACACGGCCTTAATGTTCGGAGGTCTGTTCGGAGTCATTCCGCCTGCAACAGCAGCCCTTTTGCACAATCTTTCGACGATTCTCTTTAGCGTTAAAGCAGCACAGCCTCTGCTCAAATAGTCATCAAGAACCAAAGGTAAAAAAAGACTTCCCTCCAGAAGGGGGAAGTCTTTTTCATAAATCCCCCCGGGGCTTACGCCCCGAGGGAATCGTCTATGGCAAATTTAATGTTTGCAATGTTTAGGACCATTCGGCGAACATCCTTGTGCACAGCCTACACAACCCGGGTGCTGGTTCGCCACCGATTCCTTTGCCGTTTTGAATACAAAGGAAACCGCGACAATAGCCCAAACCACAAGAATTGCGATAACAAGAATATTTGCGAGCATAGGCTTCTAAATCACACCATTACTTCTGCTTTGCAATAGCGTCTACCGAGCGGACTGCGCCAAAGTTTTTACCCTTATACGGATCCGGACGGAAAAGCTGGAAGAGAATGCCAGCGAGGAAGAGGATTGCTATCACGGTCCCCACGCCAAAACCCGAACCCGAAATCACGCTGCCAATCTGGTAAACAACGAACGTAATGACCCACGCCCAGACATTCTGGAAGATCACTGCGAACCAGAACCATTTGCGGTCATTCAGTTCACGAGCCATCGTCGCAATAGCAGCCAAGCACGGAGAATCGAGCAAGTTGAAGAGCAGGAAGCAGAATGCTGCGAGAGCAGATGGGAACCACGTCTTCAATGCCTGACTAAACGGGTTATCTGCATCAAGATTTTCTTCTGCACCAGTTGCTTCTTCTTCTGCAGCATCGTTACCGCCAGCGAGAACCGCCATAGTTCCGACAATCCCTTCCTTCGCCGAGAAACCGGAGAGCGAAGCAGCAGCAGCCTGCCAGCCACCCTGTTCACCACCAAAGCCAAGCGGGATAAAGATGTAACGGATCTTATTACCGATACGGGCAAGGATTGAGTTCGCAGAGTTTTCCACGATACCGAATTCCAGATTTTCTGTATCTGCCACGAGATTCGTTTCGTAAGCGACTTCTTCTTCCGCTTCTTCTTCTTCTCCTTCAGCAGCTTCTTCTGTGGTCGGAGCTTCAGCCTTCACTTCTTCAACGGCTGCTTCTTCTGTAGCCGGAGCTTCAGCCTTCACTTCTTCAGCGGCTGCTTCTTCTGTAGCCGGAGCTTCAGCCTTCACTTCTTCGGCGGCAGCTTCTTCTGTAGCCGGAGCTTCAGCCTTCACTTCTTCGGCGGCAGCTTCTTCTGTAGCCGGAGCTTCAGCCTTCACTTCTTCAGCGACAGTTTCCGCAGCCGGGGCTTCTGCCACCTGTTCCGTAGCAGTTTCTTCTGTTTCCGGAGCCGGAGTTTCCCAACCGTAAGTCGAAAGGAACCACATCGCCAAGCAAGCGAGGAACAAGACTGTTCCAGCCTTAATCAAGAAGCCCTTGGTACGTTCCCAAGCATGCATCAACACGGTCTTCAATTGCGGCATGTGATACTGCGGGAGTTCCATCACGAACGGAGCCGCTTCACCGTGGAACGGCTTTGTCTTTTTGAGCATGATTGCTGCAAGAAGAACGCTGCCGATGCCCAAAGCGTAAACGCCCGGAGCCACCCAAGAACCGAGACCGCCAGCAGCGGCAATCACGCCCGCCATACAAGCAATCACCGGGAGCTTTGCACCGCACGGAACCCAAGTCGTCGTCATAATCGTCAAACGGCGGTCGTTATCATTTTCAATGGTTTTCGAAGCCATGATGCCCGGAATTCCGCAGCCCGAAGAAACGAGGAGAGGAATGAAGGTCTTGCCCGAAAGCCCGAAACGGCGGAAGATTCTGTCCATCACGAATGCGATACGGACCATGTAACCGCAATCTTCAATAAAGGAGAGCAAAATAAACAAGATGAACATCTGCGGAGCGAAACCGACAACGGCACCCACGCCACCGATGACACCGTTCACGAGAGCGTCTGTCAGAATCGGATTTGCACCGGCACCTTCCATCCAGCCTTCGACAGCTTCCATAATGCCACCGACGAAGTCATCGTTCGTCCAGTCCGTTGCCATGGAACCTACCGTCGTCACGGAGATGTAATACACCGCCCACATCACGAGGAGGAAGATCGGAAGACCGAGAATACGATTCGTTACGATACGGTCGACTTTGTCGGAAAGCGTCAAATGCTTTCCAGACTTTTTGAGGACACCCTTCAGAATGTCAGTAATGTAATTATAGCGTTCATCCGTGATGATCGATTCGCTATCATTGTCGCGGGCCGTTTCGAGAGCCTTCACAATTTCTTCGATCTTGGCCTTGTCCGATTCGGAAAGAGCCAAACGTTCATTCACGTTCTGATCGCGTTCAATCAACTTGATTGCATACCAACGCTTGAGATTTTCAGCAATATCGTTCGAAAGAAGAGCGGTCACATCGGCAATCGCCTTTTCCACATCGCTTGCAAACTGGGCCTGAGCCTGGTTCGCCTTGGATTTGGAAAGTTCCACAGCCTTCTGTGCTGCTTCATGGACACCCTTGCCGTAAAGAGCCTGAGTTTCAACGATTGCAACGCCGAGTTTTTCGGAAAGCTTTTGCACGTCGATCGAATCGCCGGACTTTTTCAAAGCGTCCATCATGTTGAGCGCAATGACAGTCGGCTTTCCAAGCTCTAGAAGCTGGGTCGTCAAATAAAGGTTACGTTCAATATTTGTTGCGTCAACAATATTCAAGATGACGTCCGGTGCAGAACTCATCAAATAGTCGCGGGAAACGACTTCTTCTTGAGTATACGGGGAAAGGGAATAAATGCCCGGAAGGTCCGCGACAACCGTATCTTTGGACTTCTTGAGGCGGCCTTCCTTGCGTTCCACCGTCACGCCCGGCCAGTTACCCACATACTGGCTTGCACCAGTCAGGGAGTTAAACATTGTTGTTTTTCCGCAGTTCGGATTACCTGCGAGAGCAATTGTTGTTGCCATTTTTCAAGTACTCCTTAAGCATCTTTCACTTCAACGCGTTCAGCATCATCTTTACGAACGCTGAGTTCATAACCACGAACCGTCACTTCCACCGGATCACCGAGCGGAGCAACCTTGCGAACGTACACTTCAGCACCATTCGTCAGACCCATGTCCATCAAACGGCGTCTGAGAGCACCTTCACCATGAAGCTTGGCAACCTTAACGGTTTCGCCAATCTGTACATCACGTAAAGTTCTCATTATTTTCTCCTAAGCAATTGAAAAATCAGACCATGATACGGCTGGCTAATTTATGGTCGAGGGCAATGCGGGATTCTTTCACTTTCACAATGACGTTTCCGCCAAGGCTTGCCACCACCGTAACCGGTGAACCAACACTAAAACCGAGTTCATTCAGGTGCTGCTTAACAGCGTTATCGCCACACAAGCGTTTCACCGTGAAGATTTCTCCAATTGAGCAGAAAGTTAAAGGCATCGTTTATCCTCGAAATTTTTTAGAACGACATCGCAACAGAAGCGCCGGCGACGAAGTAGACATCGTCATTGTCACCGTAGTCATCACCCAGCGGAATGCAGGTGCGGAAGTAAGCATCGAAGCCGAGATTGTCCGAAACCGTGTAATAGAGCTTCGGAGCAATCCAGAACTGTTCAAGATCTGCATCCGTGTCAAGAGTCATCGAATGGAGTTCCACTTGAACGCCAATGCTGAGCGGTTCAGAAAGAGCAAAAGCCGGTTCCGCATAAACGAAGAAGTGTTCCGGGACTTCCGGATCCGTGATTTCTTCATCGTCATCCACAAAAGCCTTGAAAACCGTCGCCTTGAGGTTCACCTTGCCGAAGTTGAATTCCGGTTCTGCGGCGAGAGCGTGAGACATCTTCGGCGTGTCTTCGGTGAGATAGTCCGACTTCAAACCGTAAGCAAGCTGGAGAGAACCGATCGAGCCGAGAGAGATATTTGCAGTTACACCAGTACGGAGGCTGTTGTGGGATTCCGTCTGGTAACTCTTGTAATTGAAGAACGGGCGAATAGTGTGATCGCCGAGTGCGAGTTCGTAAGCTGCGTGGAAATCATACGTGGTGCAGCCTTCGTCAGCATCGTCGCAGTCATCATCGTCACGGCCCCAACCGAGACCGAGGAGAAGTCCGTATGCGTTCAATTCGACACCGCGGGTATTGCGTTCCACCATGCCAATCGCATAGTCACCCGGATCATCGTAATCATAATAGCGGAAAGCGCCTTCTGCATAAGTGAAGTCACCCAGCTTGATTGCAATGTTGTCATTCAACTGATACTGGATGAATGCGCCGTCATAAGCAAAGTGCGGAGCGGTACCGTCGCCGTCAGCAGAAATCGCCGCTTCAGCAGACCACTTGTCTGTAAATTGCACGCCGAATACGAGGTTGAACGTCGAAGAATAGTCGTGGAACCACTTCTTATCTTGACCGTTGCGATTCAGATCTTCACGCGGATCCACCTTCTTGTAATCCGTGTTCGCTTCAAATTCTACTTCGCCAGCGACAACAAACTTGGGACCATCATTCGATGCTGCAGAAGCGTTAACTTCCGCTGCGGCAGCCGAAGCTGCCTGCTGTTCTTCCGTTTCCTGCGCAAAAAGAGGGGCTGCAGCAAGAGCAGAAGCAAGAATCATACCGATTGTCTTTTTCATGATTATCCTTGTGTTAAGACATTAGGTGTAAAATTTAACCAAAACCTATTTTTAGCTGAAGCGACAGTTCTTAGTTTTGGCTAATTTTCAAATTTAAATTTAGTTCGCTAGTAAAGATTAGTCAAGCCTAATTTCACGACTAAAAAAAGAAAAAAAAAGACCCAAACAATCCCGTTAAAACCTTGATTTATAACTAGTTATAGGCAAAAGATGGTGTCTTTAAAGCAGATCTTCGGAAATTTTGGGAGAAATCTTCGATTTTTGCGTTTTTTTCGCATTTTTTTCTACAAAAGACTCGATTCGGTCTAAAGTTTCGCCAGAAAGGACATGTTCAATCGAGCATGCATCTTCATTGGCCACTTCAGGAGAAACGCCTAACTGCAAAAGAAAAGCCCGGAGAAGCTTATGACGGCCCAAAACAGCCCTTGCCGCAGTCATTCCGGAAGGGGTCAATTCCACAAGCCCATAAGGTTCCTGCTCCACGTAGCCAAGACACTTGAGTTCGTTCAACGCCCGTACAACGGACGGAGCTTTTACATGGAGTTCGGCAGCAATGTCCTTTAAGCGAACAGCGCCTTTGGACAGGTGCAGCATCAGTACCATTTCCAAGTAATCTTCCAGGCTTTGACTCAGCTTTTTCATCGTAATTTCAATCTACATAAATCCTAGAGATAAAACAATCAACGAATCCGCCACAAGCGTCTTTTTGGAGTAGATTCTCCGGTCTTTACCACAAAAAAAGTCTTTGATCCAATCACAGAACCCTCCTTGACCGCTGTTTCGACCCTCCATTTCCCTTCAGGGACATTCTTTTTGGTCGTATAGATGCGAAAACCTTCGTCACGGCTACCGCGAGTTGTCATCCGATTCGACGTAATCGTGTTTAAAAGCTTCCAATCCCCCGTTTTAGGATCCCGATAAAACCAGCGATGTTCGAGTTGAGCCGCCACCTTCGCCGGGGCAAATACGGAACTGACAAAAGTAACGCTCTCCTCTTCCGCAACAGAAATCGTCGGAGAAAATCCGATCGACGTGAAAAAATCCGCCACAGTGCCGTTCTCGTCAACGTAACAAGAATAATCCTTGGAAAATTCCGTACAAGCGTTTTGATCCTTTAAAACAAGAGGTACCGGAGGGATCCAGTTTGCAACATAAGCAAGAATCAACACCGCCGAGATTCCACAAGGAGCGATCAATACCCGCCTTGAGCGTTTCGAAAGAATAAACGCCCCAAAGCAAATCCCAAACGAAAGAATCACCGAAACCAGAAACCAGAAAAAGCCGACTCTATCGACCAAATAGGGAATCAAAAAGTTCAAATACATCGTTCCGAGCAAATTGAAAAGCGCAAGCGTAAATCCGAACTTGGCATAGCTATTCTGCAAAAATTCGTTCGCCACGAGAAAGCCCGCAAGAAGCGCAACCAAAAA
>FLNW01002337.1_pt1 | contig 10425 bp, 8 predicted proteins | sample 1140371 | NCBI WGS metagenome assembly FLNW01 (sample SAMEA3878170, study PRJEB12797) | bioreactor metagenome | biome: Moose rumen | place: Sweden | collected 2011-10
TTTTCCTCAATTGGACGGTCGCGATATGGCGAAATCATCGGCTCTTGTGGCGTACCGCGATATTGTTTCATTTGTTCTGGCGTAAGTTCACAAACGTATGCCTTTCCATCTTTTATTAATTTTACAGCCCACTGGTATAATTGGTCGAAATAGTCGGAAGCATAATATTCCCTATCGCCCCACTCTGCACCAAGCCATTTTATATCCTCACGTATAGCATCAACATATTCAGTATCCTCAACTATTGGGTTGGTGTCGTCAAATCTTACATTTAGAAGACCATTGTATTTCTTTGCCATTCCATAGTTAAGAATAATACTTTTGGCATGTCCAATATGAAGATAACCATTTGGTTCTGGCGGAAACCGTGTATGAACCTTTATTTCTGCATTGGCATTAAGGTCGCCTTCAATAATTTGTTCTATAAAGTTTAATGATTTTTCTGTGCTTTCTGTACTTTTTTCAGTTTCGTTTTTAGAGTTTTCCATAATAAGTTAAATTTTTGACAATCGACAACAAACAATTAAAAGTTTGCTTTATAATATCAACAAATTAATCAATTGCCAATTCTAATTGTTACCATCAATAAATTTATAACCCACACCCTTGACGGTTTTTATATAATCTTCGCCAATTTTTTCGCGTAGTTTTCTTATGTGTACATCTATCGTTCTATCGCCAACTACAATGTTGTCGCCCCAAATGGCAGAATAAATCTCGTCTCTGGTAAATACTTTTTGCGGTTTTGAAATTAGCAACAACAATAACGAAAATTCTTTCCTTGGCAAAGAAAGTTCCTCTGATCCATTTTTTACAGTATATTTTTCTTTGTCAATAACCAAATCGCCAAGCCTTATAATATTGTCGCTACCAGTATCAATATCTACATCAGCTTTGCCATACCTTTTTAACAACGCACCAACCCTTGATACCAACACCTTGGGTTTTATTGGTTTGGCAATATAGTCATCACCACCTGCTTCAAAACCAGCTATTTGACTATAGTCTTCGTTTCTGGCAGTTAAAAAAGTAATAATAGTAGAACTAAGTTGAGGTATCTTTCTTAGTTCTTCACAAGTTTCTATGCCATCCATTTCAGGCATCATTACATCAAGTATAATAAGATGTGGATTCTGCTGTTTGGCAAGTTTTATGGCATCTTTTCCATTGTTGGCAGTGAAAACGATGTAACCCACCTTTTTTAAGTTGTACGACAAAAACTCAAGGATATCGGGTTCGTCATCAACGAGTAGAATCTTGTAGTTGTTTTCCATATTTGTCAACCTTTTTAAGTGTAAACGAAAATTTTGTTCCTTCTCCGAGCCTGCTTGTTACGGTAATAACTTCGCCGTGGCCTTCTATTATATGCTTTACTATCGCCAGCCCCAAGCCGGTTCCCCCCGAATTGGAACTACGGGCTTTATCTGCTCTGAAAAAACGTTCAAAAACCCTCGATATGTTTTCTTCTGATATTCCTATACCGTTGTCTTCCACCTCTACAAGCCATTTATTTTCTATATCAAACAAACTTACAGTGGTACGACCATTCTCATTGCCGTAGTTTATGGAATTTACCAACAAGTTGGTTAACACCTCGTATATTTTTACCTTATCAGCCAAAACCATTGCTTGCTCCACATTTGGCTTATTAAAAACAAGGTCAATGTGTTTTTCTCGTGCGCGAACGGTGTTTATAGTAAGTACTTCTTGTACAAGTGGTATCAAATCCATTGCCTCCATGTTGATTAGTATCGCATTGCTATCAAACTTGGCTATTGTACCAAGGTCGTTAACTATCGAAATCATTCGTTCGATGGTATTGGATGTACGGTCGAGATATTTTAGACAAATATCTTTATCTTCCCAAGCTCCGTCGGTTAGCGATTCTATATAACCAGAAATTATAAACAACGGTGTTCGCAATTCATGAGCCACATCGCCAAGATAATCTTTGCGATATTTTTCATTAGCTTTTAGTTGCGATATTTCTTTTGATTTTTCTTTCAATAGCCGCGCCATTTCGTTGTTTACTTGAGTAACCGCTTTGTTAAAATTGTCGTCATTAACGCCTAATGAAAGTTTTAATTCCTCTTTGTCTTCTTCTACACCATCGGTGGTGCTGTATATCGGCTGAAGTCTTTTTATTATATAAATACCAAAAACATAATTGAGTAAAATCACAGATACAACAAACATAACCACTGAAAATAGTGCTATGAAAATAATTTTTGGCCAACCTTGTGGCAAATAATGCTCAACAAAGTGCGAAATTATTCCACATAAAGAAAACGCTGCCGAAATTATCACAGCCATTTTTTTTGCTGAGTAATTTTTCATCATGCTTAAATATAAATGTTCGTTTCAAATGCAAATATAAGCACATTTTTTTGTTAACAAATTATTTTTTTTGTTTTTCTTAAAAAAACAAAAAAAAGTATGTTTATTTTAATATATTTTACGCTTTAAATAGGCAAACTTTTCTCTCAATGTGATATTCAATCATCAATGCGGTTATGTTTTTATCTGAAAACATAAATAAATATATCCAAATTTATACGCTTATGTAAACCATAAGCAAGAAAATCCACTATAAACTTTTTTACCAATAATTGATGCTGCGAGTATCAAGTTCATAGCGAGGTTCATCTTGTTCAAGATTTCCCGAACCATCGTCCATACCTTGCTTTGTATTGTATTCTATAAAACGTTTTGTCCAGTTTTTCTGAGCATCACGTTCAAGAATTGTATATGTTATTTCTGTTTCTGCAATCATTCCTTCGCCTGCTTCTGAAACCTTGGCTTTTATAAGTTCGCCATCAGTATTATATTCGTAAGTCCAGTCCGATATAGCTTCAGCTCCTTCGCAATGCATTTTTGTAACAAACCCGTTAGAGTTGTATGTGTAGTGTATTTTACAAGGAAAACCATCAAATTCTTCAATTGGAGTTTCAGTACGAATGATTTTGTCGCCATCTCGTTCCACTATTTGATTTTTGTTAGCCACTTCTGAAACTTTGCTAACAAAATGTCCATCGACATCGTATTCGAGTTTCAAGAAATCCTCGTAGGGTGTACCAATGGGATTACGCTGTGCATCAGCATCAGATACCATTGTTGTGAAATTTTTAACTTTGCCAAATAGATTGTGCATCCTAAGGTCTTGCGTCAAAAAAGAAGGCGCATTTTGCTCGGCTATTGTTGTTTGAATAGTGGTTTGTTGTGGTTGCTGTGTAGTTTCGGTGTTGTTGGTTGTAGTGCTACCCGTGCATGCAGAAAGTGCAATAGCCGTCATAACAATTGCTAATGTGTGTTTTGTTTTCATTGTGATTTTTTTTTAGGTATATTTTTTTACAAATCTAAACTTGTTGAACAATTTTTGTGGCGTATGTGGCTTATTTTACAATATATCCATTTTATTATTTTTTTGCAAAATTACAAATAATCTGCATTGAAAAACAAAAAAAATTAATGTTTTACTCATTTTTTTTTATTTTTACAAAAAATAAGAAATCTCAAGTTTTGAAACTTGATTTTCAATAATTTATGCTAATTTATTTAATTTTACAGTTTAAGTTTAGATAAAAAATGTACTACAAATAATTTGCAACAAAATTAACTGTATTAGTAAAAAAGGCGACCCTGCATTGTAATAATACAGAATCGCCACAAATGAAAGAAAACAATTTTTTTTGTAATTATTTAACAACTAATTTCAACGTTGCAGGTTTAAGTCCTGCACCTTTTATTGTTACAGTGGCATTACCAATCTCTTGCGTTGCTTCCACCACTACAACCAATTGACCGTGAAAAGCTTTCATTGTAGGATTTGTAAAAACTTCGGTTGAAGTAGCATCACCATTGCACATTGAATTGAATTTTCCTAAACCAGAAACACTTACAGAAATTTGATTGCTAGCATCAGGACAAATATTGCCATCCTTATCAACCACTTTCACAGTTATAAAACTCAAATCAGGAGTGTCTTGTGGTTTGCCGTCTTTCATAGGCGTGGCAACAAGTGTGGTTCGGTCGGCTTCCAATACCAAATGATGTGGCTGACCAGCAGTTTTTACAATCTGTTCAGCGGCACGATTACCTTTGTTATCGTAAGCCACAACTTTTATTTCTCCTTGCTCATATTTTACATTCATCCAACGCATACGATAACGGTCAAGACGATTTTTTCCAAAAGGAGCGTTAGGATCGGAGAATTTCGACATATCACCCCACGGCATTTTCACGTCAATACGATTTTCAAGGTAATCTTCCAAAGAAACATCGGTATGTTTGAGCCTTCCTTGCGATTTTCCGTTAACAAAAAGTTCTGCCTCTGGGTACGATGTATATACAAATATCGGTGTTGTCTGTCCTTCGCGACCTTTCCATGTCCAATGAGGAAGTATATGCAACGTTTGTTTTTCGGGAGCCCAATGGGTACGATACAAAAAAGCACGATCTTTTGGCAACCCAGCAAGGTCGTAAATTCCAAAATAACTGCTCCTTGATGGCCAATAATCATCATACGGGGTAGGTTCGCCAAGATAGTCAAAGCCTGTCCAAACAAATTCGCCAGTAACCCATGGTGCTTTGTCTTGCCAAATCCAATCGTCGTCAGGAAGATTACTCCAAATACAACTTTCAAGGTCGTAACTCGAAATCTGTCCATCTTCATAAGCATCACCGTGATTTTCTTCCACAGGAAATTTATAAACACCACGGCTCGAAACCGTTGAACATGTTTCCGTGCCAAGCACCATGCCAGATGGCGAATTGTCGTGCCCTTTTTGATAAAGGTGAAGCCTATAATTAAACCCAGGAACATCTGTTGCTTGGAACACTCCAGCCCAAATAGCTGCATCACCACGGTCAAGTCCCTGTGTACAAAGCCTTGTATTGTCAAGCGAATGGATTAGATTTTGAATTTCGCGAGTATATTTAAGTCCAACGGCACTACTTTGATCGGGAATTTCGTTACCAATGCTCCACATCACAATTGACGGATGGTTACGATGAACAATTACAAGATTTTCAAAATCGCGTTGCCACCACGGACGACCATCCGCATTAGGCGATTGTGTATCAACTTGTTCAAAAAACTTTGCATAGCCATTTTTACACTTTGGATATACCCACATGTCGCACGACTCGGCCATCACCAACATTCCCATCTCGTCGCAAATGTCCATTTGCCAAGGCGCAGGCATATTATGACTTGTGCGAATAGCATTACAACCAATTTCTTTTAGCAACGTTACTTGACGACGAAATGCTGCCTTGTTAAAAGCTGCTCCAAGTGGACCAAGGTCGTGATGAAGACATACTCCGCGAAATTTAATTTTTTCACCGTTTAGTTTAAAACCTTCGCTATCGTAACTTATTGTACGTATGCCAATTGTGGTTTCGCGACGATCTATTTCTTTATCGTTGCAATATAATGTAGTAACAAGATTGTAGAGCGTTGGACTTTCGGGCGACCAAAGTTGGGGATTTTTTACCGTTAATACTTGTTCGGTTGATTTGCTATCACTAAGCCATGCTTGGGTTTTTGCCACCTCTTGTCCATTGCCAACAAGCGAATGTACAACTTTACAACCGTTGGCATTATCGGCTCGAATTTGGGTAGAAACAGCAATTCTTGCTATTGAATGGTCGTCTGACAGGGCTGTTGTTCTTGCAAAAATCCCCCATGTTTCAATAGCTACATCCTGCGAAAGTAACAATCTTACAGGACGATATAAACCAGCCCCAGGATACCAACGGCTCGACTCTTCTACGTTTTGAAGGTGAACAGCTACGGTGTGTTTACCTTGTTTAAGATTACCATTATCAGCCTTTGGTAAATAATTGGTTATGTCTATTTTAAAAGTGTTGTAGCCATAAGCCCAATAACCTACTTCTTTTCCATCGATATAAACGCGAGGCTCTGCCATTGCGCCGTCAAAAACAAGTTCTGCATGGCTATAATTGCTTGGAATTTCTATCGTATTTCTATACCAACCTTCACCAATCCATGGTAGAGATCCCGAACGACCTGTTTTTTCTGTTGCTTCTTGTTCTCCGTTTTGTACAATAGCAACCACTTGCTTATCAATTTCTTTATCAAATGGACCAGAAATTGCCCAATCGTGCGGAATAGTTACTGATTGCCATTTTGAATCATCGAAACTAACGTTTTGTGCGCCATTGGCACTACCTTTAGTAAATTTCCAACCGCCAAGCAATAGTTGTTCGGTGCTTTGGGCATTACTTGTTATGGATGCCGCCAACAATAATGCAGGAAGTATTAATAATTTTCTTTTCATATTTTTTTCTTGGATTAATCGGTGGTAAAGATAATAAATAATCGATAATAAAAAAAGGTAAAAAGTACATTTATTTTTGAATTATATCTCAAAATAAGGCTAAAATTCTATTATTGAGCCACATTCGGGACAAAATTTACCCATCTTACCAACATATCCACAATGCGGACAACATGGCAAATTGCCTACATTGTTTTTCTTATCAATAAGATTATCATTGATAACAAGTTGAGCATTTTTAACACATTCATCAATCAAATTGCGAAATTGCTCTATAATAGTGCCACAACCATTTTGATAAACCGCCAAAGCATTAATCCTACATTCAACATATTTGCTACCACCACAATCGGTATCATCAAAATACAATGTAATATACGACGACGAAGAACAATCGGTCATCATAAAATTAGGATTATTCTCTATCTCCAACATCGATAATGCTGCGAGGTTTTCTCGTTCAACAAAATCGGCAATTTGATAAAACCAATTCAATGTTGTAACAAATGTTTTTGTATATTTAGACTTAAAACATTCTTTTTCCTCCAAAATAATACTTACCTCTGAATCTGATGTTTTTGTAATTTTTACATGATTCAACGTATCACTATTAAACTGCATTCCCATAGAAAATCGATAATCTGTACAACCAACCAATGCTCCATGTTTTTCTTTCGGAAGTTTATCTATTTTATGCAGAACAGGTTGTCCCTCGTTATTTGGAGGCACATTATCCAAAATTATCTTATAATTTTTTTGACAACTATTTTGTAGTTGCAAAAACTTGTCGCAATATTCCTCGGTAGGTGTTATATCCAATATTGATGTTTTAGTTGATATACCTTTATCCATAAACACTCTATCAATTCTCATTGCCAAAAAAATTCTTGAATTTAAAACAATATCATATATAGGAAGTTTTCCACTATCAACAAATTTCGATACAATTTCGTTAATAATATTAGGTTCAACAACTGCTCTCACAGCATCTAAATCAGCGTAATAATTTTTGTCGTAATCAAAAACCGAAATTTTTCCAAACATACGAAATTCAAATTCAACGGTTTCGCTATCAAGTTGTCCAACATACTTTATTGGACGTAAACTTCCAAATTTTATAGTCAATAACTCTTTTAACGGTTGATTCATCTGTGTCATTTTAGCCATTTTTTATGTTAATTGACAAAATTAAGTTTTTTAATAAAAAAAAACAACAATAAACATAAAATCAAAATATTAATCAAGCATAACTCAAATTTTTAACCCTATTAGAAAAAAAAATTCCTTTTTTTTTGGAAATTAAAAAATGTACCGTAAATTTGTACCCGAAATTATTGCCCGATGGTGTAATTGGCAACACGACTGACTCTGGATCAGTAAAGTCCAAGTTCGAACCTTGGTCGGGCAACAAAATAAAAAGGGCAAAACATTTTTTTTGAGTTTTGCCCTTTTTATTTTGCAAAAAAAATACAAACTTGCAACCTAAATAAAATATAAAATAAAACGCTTCAAATATGAAAAATTCAAACATCTTGGTGGTTGATGACAGCATGAGCAACCTCTTGCTGCTCAAAGACATATTATCTGGCTTTGAATACGGCGTTATAATAGAAAATGATGGCGACAACGTAATCAGTGTATTAAAAAACAACAAGATAGATCTCATCTTGCTCGACATCATGATGCCCAAAACAGATGGTTTCCAAGTATGCAAAACAATAAAACAACAACCAGAGTTCAAAGAAATACCAATTATATTTTTAACAGCTAAGGTTGACGAAACATCTCTGCTTCAAGGTTTTGAGTTGGGAGGCGTTGATTATATAAAAAAACCATTTCTCATCTCTGAACTAATGGCTCGGGTACAAACCCATATTCAGTTGCAAAAAACAACAGAAAACCTAAAAAAAGAATTATATCAACACTCACTCACACAACAAAGCCTACAAATATCGCAGACAGAATTGTCTGTGAGGAACTCCATTGCATCTATTTTTTTAACATCAGAAAACGATGAACTTTACACAAGAATACTACAAGAAATACTAAAATACACAGATTGTCGCTATGGTGCAATTGGATATATAGACGAAAATGGAAATCTTCAATGTCCAGCACTAATATCCGATGTTATAGAACCAGACGCAACACATGTTTATAATCCACAAAATATAGACTTCTGTGGACAAGCAATACTTACACAAAGCCCCGTTGCAACATATTCAGCATACGAACCACCATTTTATACATCTGCACCAACAAGTTTTACTGTGGCAGTGCCAATAGTTAATTACAACACAACAATCGGTCTTATAGCCATTTCGGGTGGCGTGCAACAAAAATACAAACAAGAATACCTCGACAAGGTAACAAGTTTAGCTGGATATATCTCGCCAATACTCGCAGGACGACTAACTGCCGAACGCCACGAAAGAGCAAAAAGAATAGCAGAAAGACGATTACGCGAAAACGAAGACAAATATCGCACACTTTTTAATCAAAACAACGATGCTGTATTTGTATATTACACCGATGATATAGGCATTTTGCACCTAAGTGAAGTTAATGAAACGGCTATAAACATGATCGGAATAACAAAAGATGATATATTAAAAGGTGGTCCAGTGGATTTTATAGAACCAATGTTTGCTAAATCGGCTCTACAAAGACTTATGAATTCTCTTACAGAACCTCAATATTTTGAAACATATATCAAAAGCAAAAACAATACTACAATACCCGTAGAAATACACGCAGGAAGGTTTAGTACAAATGATAAATATTCTATGATAGCCGTAGTTCGCGATATTTCGGAACGCAAAGACATGGAAAAACAAATACTTAACACCATTGTCGAAACAGAAGAACGCGAAAGACGAAAATATGCAAGCGAAGTACAACATGGACTCGGTGCAATACTTTCGTCAATAAATACATACATCAACATAATAGAAGATGGCAAAATATCACAGTCAGAAATCCCTACTGTAATTAAAGAAATAAAGCAACTTGTATCGCAAGCGGCAAAACAAACGCAAGACATTGCAGAAAACCTTACGCCAAATCTTCTTGAAAACTTTGGTCTATTAGCATCGGTAAAAAACCTATGCAAACACATTGCACCCAATGGAAAACCAAGAATAATATTTGAAACAGAAGAATTTATCGAAACCAAAGATAAAAAAACAAACACTGCAATTTTTAGAATAATATCAGAACTACTCGCCAATGCTGCATCACATTCGCAAGCCGACAAAGTTATAATATGCCTAAAAAGCAACGATGAATTTATTAGCATAGACTATTCGGACAATGGCATTGGTTTTGACACACAAACACTAAAAAAACGCCCTCACGGCGGTTTAACAGCAATAAAAGGCAGGGTACAAAACCTAAACGGAAGTTTAAAAATACAATCACAACCAAACCTTGGTGTAACAATAAACATAATAATAAGACCATAATTAAATTTTAATAAATAAAAACAACAAAAACACAACAAAAATGTTTAAAAACGGAATATCAAAAACAGGTTGGGCACTCATTGGAGCAGCCGCAGGAATAGCAACAGTGGCCTTAGTAAGGTCAAAAACATTCAAAAAAGCATGCACAAAAATAATTAGTGCTGGTATGCAACTCAAAGACGAAGCCGCAGCATACGTAGAAACAGTAAAAGAAGATGCTCTCGACATCGTAGCAGAAGCAAAAAAACAAAAAAAAGAACAAGCGGACAATGAGATTTAAAATAGTCCACTCGCTGCCCGGTCGTGTAAGAATACGATACAATCGCTTTTTGTTAGACGACCGACAGGCAGCCCTTGTAAAAGTGCTTTCCGAAATGCAAAACGGAATTGTTTCGGTGGAGACAAATACCATTTCGGGAAGCATTCTTATTTATTACCAAGACATTACACAAGAAATAGCCCTATCATATTTTCGTGCAATAGACTACAAATATCTCGAAAATCAAGAGTTATTACAAAGCGTAGCTATGCCAGAAGCACGCGAAAGCCTGCTTGGCATTATAACGACTATGGTTGCAGAACATTATATAAAAAAACTCCTCCCCTTCCCCATTAGAAAAGTGCTACAATTTATTGGTATAGCACCAAGATTATGGCAA
>FLNW01003744.1_pt1 | contig 10423 bp, 9 predicted proteins | sample 1140371 | NCBI WGS metagenome assembly FLNW01 (sample SAMEA3878170, study PRJEB12797) | bioreactor metagenome | biome: Moose rumen | place: Sweden | collected 2011-10
CAGTGGTATTCGAGACCGAGCTGAATAAAACAGTCGATTGTGGAGCCTCCGATGACCGTTGACATAATGAGCTTAATTTATTACGTTAATTTGAGTGTTTTTAGAATTTTGGGGTATTGTGAAAAATTTTGTAAAATTATTGTGCGTCATCGCTTCGCAAAGTTATGCGCTGAGTGATTGGGATTCTGCCGTGGCAGAGGTGTTGCCAAGCTTCTCTGATAAACCTGAATTATCATATGTAGAACAAATTACTTACCCTGGAGCAAAAGCTGGGGATGATTTGATCATTGATTTTGATAGAGATAATTATATCCTAAATGACCATTGCAATGATATTATTGATGAAACTGGAAAAAATTTTAAGGAAGGGGTATTTTCTGTAACATCATTATCGGAAGGACTATATAAAGAAATAGACTATGATGGAATTGATCGTTGGCATTGGATGCTGATATATTCAATGCATTATACTATAACTTGTGGTAATCTAGTTACATATCATGGACATTTTATTTGGCGCTCTCAACTATGGTCATGTAAAGTAGGTTGCGATTCTGATCAGGATACAAAAACTTATTCGTTGGATGTTAGCAAATATAATTATTCAACGAACACCTTTGAACCTCATCGCTTACGTGTAAAAGATGATGAAAAGAATATTGTTCCTATAAGTAATTTGATTGCGGCGTGGAATGGTCGCGAGGTTGCACTTCCTAGATATGAAGGCGGAATAAACAGATTGTCAGTTCCTGTTATTCTTGTTCCTGGGTTTAATGCTGATTATAAGAACACATGGGGTGTTGAAATTCCTGATAAAAATAAATACAGTACAAGTTTTAGGAAGGGCTTAGTTAGCGGTTATGTAAGCGGAAGTTTACCGGATGTCTTGGCTCGATATCAAGGACTTGATGTTAGCGAACAGGGAATTAATTCTAACGGCATTTATTTTTTTAATGCACCTATTGATGCAGAAGGAAAGCAGCCCTCTCCAAAATGGATATATGGAGATGATGCCAACTCGATATCGTATTCCTTTTATAAAAGGTTGGAAGAAGTTTTGAATCAGCATTTTGGAGAAGCGTGGAAAACAGATGAAACATTAAAAATAGATATTGTTGGTCATAGCCAGGGCGGCCTTGTTGTTCGCGAAATGTTAAGAGGCCTGCGAGAAGAATGCAGGGATTGTCCAGTTGGAAGTGCTAATGCTGCAAATCATATTCGAAAATTGGTTACAGTAAATACGCCACATTTGGGAACGCCGGTAGCAGATTCAAGAAGTGTCTTGCAAGCAATGCCTGATTATACAGCGGTCCTGGAATTACTTGAAGATTTAGAAAATCAACATGATTTGGAAGAAAAAACTTACGAATCACGAAAAGATAAGGGAATGTCCGAAGAAGAAATATATGAACCAGTTGTTAATCGAGATAAAACGCTGGTTTCTGCAGATGTAGATGTTAATTGGGGAAGATTGGCTAGTGAAGGTGTAAAAGGAGCTTGGGATCATGACTGGTATACAAATGTGCTGATTGTGGCTTTGGGTGGCATTGAAGCGGCTTCAGTACTAACTGCTGTAGGGACGATTGTTGGATTGAATACTGATGTCTCGATGAAGATTAATGGCAATTATTTAGGCGATTACGAAACTGATACGAGAAAGAAAAACTTGATTACATTGCATGATTATAAGATCCTGGAATTCAAGAATTTTAGTCTAAAAGCTATTCGAGATGAGGCTTGGAATATGCATTCCAAAGGTCAACACCTTGGTACTCAAGCAAGTTTTATTACAGAGTTATATTCATATCCAACTTTACCTAATGGAAATAAACTCGTTCTTCAACCGATGTATTCGTATGATATGAGCGGATTGAAGCAATATTTTTTAGGACAGGTCCAAGAAAATGCGATAGAATTTTGCTCCGGCGATGAGGACCAAAAAGATTACTGCATAGATGCGTTGCAAATTTTAAGTGAATATGCAAAAAGTAGCGAAGATGTTGAACTTGAAAATGTTGAGGGAATTTACGATTTAACTAAATTCTTAAACTCTTTGATGGATCAATGGCTTTCTAAGTCGGATTTGCTTGTGCCTGTAGAAAGCCAGACTTTTGGCTATGTTGTTGATAAACAAGGAAATCTTGGAGCGGGACCGTGGGATTCTGTTTCTGAATTCCATAAACCGAGAACATATAAAATCTATGAATCTCAAACGCCAGATGTATTACCTGTGAATATGGTTGCTCATGGGGAATTTATAGGACAAAAGAATTATGGTGAAATTGATTTTTTAGATGCTTCAATTAAGTCAACTCGCATTTCTGGAGCATCTCGAATGGGGCTGGATCTTTTGTGTGCGCTCGACTCTTATCTCTGTCAAGACAATATGGGCGATGATGATTTCTTAAAAATTCCTCAAATTGTAAGCCGTGGAACTGTTGTTGGACCAAATGGAACAACTATGACAGTTGCAATTCAAGAACTTGGTGTTTCGGGGGATTTCAACATCAAACCATTATATTTGTCGCCTAATTTTCAGGGTGTGGGCTTGGCAGAAGGTAATGTTCCTGTTCTTGTTGCCGCATTTGACCCAAATTATGGAACATATGTATGGTATAAAGATGAAAATGGTCAAGAACATTTTGAAACTTTATCCAACAATAGAGTGCGGTGGCAGGTTGGTGTAAGAAGAGTAAATGGATTTGTTGAAGTTTTTGCCAATACGTATGAAGGGCGTGGCAAAACATTGGTAGTTCCTGTAAAGACTCAAGATAATACCATTGTCCAAGTTTATGGCGATGAATCGTCTTCTATGGTTGCCTCTGTTTTTGCTGGCTCGGGAATAGCAACGAATCCAGAAACGCAAGAGAGGCCTGAAGTGGCCACCAAGCGTAAGGAAAATTTAGGAGATGTGGCTGTTGTTCATTATGAAGCTGGTCTGATAGAAAAGAATACTTCTCGCCCTAGAATTATTGTTGCCAATGTTGGTAATAAACCTATAAATGGATTTAAGGTAGCATATTATTTTACGGGAGATCCGGCAAGAGTCCCCGTGGTTGAATTGGATTATCCGAATTACCCGATTAATGTGGAACATTTGGGTGAGGATAGTTGGCGATTTGTAATAGATCTTTCGAATGAAGTACTGATGCCTAAGTCAGCTCATCCCAACAAGGACGGTTATCAGATACGCCTTCATTATTACAGATATGATGAAGATTGGAATCATCGATATGATTATTCTGCGGATTACAATGTTGGATATCCGAAGGTTAATGATAAAATTGTCGTTTATGATTTAGAAGGGAATATATTGTGGGGAGTTCCGCCTTCACTTCCTAAGGAAGCGAAGACGATAGAGAAAAAATCCGTTGATTTGATATTCGTTGATGCTGGTAAACACGAAAAAAATGTTTTCAAGCCTGAATTTACGGTTGTAAATACTGGTTCCACCGCATTGAAAAACTACAAAATTCGGTGTTACATATCTGCTCCCAAAGGAAGTTCTTTTGAAATACCAATTGATGATTGGTATACCCCCGAATCAACTCCATCTTTAACAAATATTGCAGAAAATATATGGGTGTTAGAAATTGCGTTCAATGAACATATTCTATATCCTGGACAGAGTGTTTTTTCTGGAAACATTGGCATTCATTTGAAAAACTGGGATGAATTTGACAAAGGTTTACTTGGTTTAGTTGTTGTTGATGAAAACGGGGAAATCCTATGGGGCTCTCCATGGAATGGTTCTGGGATTGTACTAAATCAGGAGTACGCAAATGTACAAAGATAGAATACTTTTATTTGTTTTCTTTGTGATTGCTTGTGCTCTTACAGGATGCGCCGTAACTTCTTCTGGAAATATGGTGGGAGAAGCCACCGCAGTAAAGTATTCGACGGATGAAAAAAAGTATCGTATTGCTGAAGTCGGAATGACGTTTGCTTCTGCCGGAGAAGAACACCGTATTTCTTCGTTACACAGCGATGTTGAAATATCGGGTGGTTCCTTAAATTTGAGAGCAAGTCTCATATCGTTAAACTATTCTCTTCAAGGGCAAAAAGGAGGTATCTTTCTTTCGGTCCCAATGACGATACCGTTGGATATAGGAATTCGCCCTAGTTTTGTACAGTGGGTAGGACCGGTTTATTTGGGCGCAGGCGTTTCGTTTGTAGGAGGCTTCTACCCCAATGAACAGGATGATGACTATGAGCCGGAGGCTGATGATTCCTTTGGGCGCTTTGATGGATTTATTCTCTATAATTTTGGTGGCGGTGCCATGATTGATATCGGAGAGAAGTTTGCTTTAGGAGCCTATGCAAACTATGAACGGATGGCGTTGAATAGTGGTGGGTCAACTGTAAAAGGATATGGTTTTTACTTGGATGTGATGAGCGAAACACATGGGAAGGAAAATTTACCTGCTTATGCCAAACGAGTCGATGTAATGACCTTAGGCTTCAATGCTTTAATTAAAATGAAGTATCCAATTGGCTTCTATGCTGAATACAGTCCTAGAAAATTGATGAATAACGGCGATTGGAGAAAGTTACGTACAGGGGTTGTTTTGCTTTATTGATGGCGTTTTTTTATAGCGACCAGTGGTATTCGAGACCGAGCTGAATAAAGCAGTCGATCGTGGAGCCTCCGATGACCGTAGGCTCGGCGACGGCATCCACGGAAGGTTCCCTATCGAGAATGCGACCACGGCCAGCGATGCCCGCCCGCAGATCGATCCCATAATGGTCTAAGAGAATAGTCCGCATGCCGGCGGCAAGGATTGCTCCTTTGTAAAAATCCTTGAATTCGATTCGCGCTTTATAAGCGCCCGAAGCTTTGTATCCGCTTTTGGTATCAATCGATTCCGAAAGGAAACTGTAAATAAATCCCAAGGAACCATGCGGCACAAGCGTTACATTTTTATGCACCGGGAAACGGTAAGAAAGCATCAGGCTCAACCCGATTTCAAAACGGTAGTATTTCCAGTAATCGAGTTCGTTGTAAATTGTATCTTTTTCGTCGATCTTCGCATCGTGTTCCGAAAAACGGAAAAAAATTTCGGTACCGATGAAGTCGTACCAAGTGCCGCCGGCGTAAACATTCAACAGCGGGGAAGAATCTTCGATAAAGTTCCACAGCGAAAGGGAATCTTGCGTGTTGCGGTAATTTTTGATTTTGCTGTTCAGCTTGCGCTTGTACCAGCTGTCGGGAGTGAGCGGAATTTGCGCTTGTGTGTAACCGCCAGCAACGCCAAAAAAGCCTCTAAAGGTCGGAAGCTTGGAATAGTATTCGTTCGGTTCTACCGCTTTCTTTGCCCTTTCTTCTTTTGTCAAACGACGGTTCGTGCCGCCGCTAAAGAACATTTCCGCGATGGCGTCACCCAAGGCAACCTTGTCGCTGTTGAATGGAATGGATCCTGCTGCTTTCGGGGAATAGCTTGTTTCGTCAAAGAGGGCAAGCGTGAGCGTGTTCCCGTTCTTTGTCATGTACAGAATGTACTTGTCTTCGATTGCGGCAAGGCGTTCCTGCATTTTCGCTTCACGGGCTTTTAAAAGTTCAGCCGGAATCCCCGGGAGCAGATTGCGTTCCAACCAAGCTGCGTAAAGGACTGCGCTTGAATCCCGTTCAAATTCCCCGGCAATGCGCACGGATGGGCTTCCGATTCCGCTATTGTTGCGCTTTAAGGAAAGGGCGAATTCTTTGGGATCCACGGGTGCTGCGGAATCCGGCGTCCAAATCAGAATATCGGGATCTTGCCACAGGGTAAATGGTTCACGAAAGTAAACATCGTCGGCAAAAATAGCGCCTGCAAAAAGGCATGTAGCGGCAAGAATCTGGAACAGGCGTTTCATCGGATTCCTCCGTCGATGCCTGCCACGAGGCTATCTGCCGCAAAAGCCGAGACCTTGGACACGTCACCCGGTTGAATGTCGTGAGGAATCGCCAGAGGCACCTCCGCCACCGCCGAATAAAGCGCTCTTTGATTTTCGTTATCCCAAAGCGTGTAAGAAAGAATCACTGTCAAAGATTCGGAAGCGCGCTTGGTCTCTTCTTCGTTGTTGATGAGCGTGTAATCAAAAAAGTTGTCTTTTTTGAGATCGAGTCCAAGTGTCCATTCGTGAATCAGAATCAAATGCTTGGGCGTTTTTCCGTTTGGACTTTGGAGCGAAACGCCTTGGGCCGGGAAACGGCCTTTGATATAAATCTTTTCGTCGAGTTTTTGCGTTTCTTCAGGGAGCTTTTCGTAAACGGAATCGGGCCAAATAGAAAGGCTCGTGTAGCGGGCATGTTGAAGTTCTTTTGTAAAGGCGTCTTCCGCTTGTTTTCCGAGTAAAAAGTACACGGAATCGCGTGGAATTTGCAAGTGCTTTGCAAACCATTTGTCCCGTGTCACGACAACAGCGCGATGCAGTCCGAGCAGGGGAATTTCTTCTTGAACGCTCGGAGATTCTTTGTAATAGGGATGAGAAGCGCTCCACTGCTTGCCAGCGCACGACGCTAAGATAAGCGACAGCAGAAGGAGCGTCGCTTTCATTTACACACCCCATTCTTTGCGATAGGCGCGGACGCGTTCGAGAATATCTTCCGGCGCACCGATCTTTTTGCGATTATCTTCGCTTTCGAGGAATGCGATGATGTCGTCGATGTTGATGATGGAATGGGCTTCGATGCCGTAGGTTTCCTGAACGGTTTCGAGAGCGGACTTTCCGTTCTCAAGGCGTTCACGACGATCCACAGAAATGAGGAGACCTTTGATCTTCGCATTCGGGAAGTTCTTCATGGTCTGCATCGTTTCGTTCACGGACGTGCCTGCGGTAATCACGTCTTCGATGATCACCACGTCTTTTTCTTCCTTGTAAGTGTCCCCGACCAGGTTTCCGCCTTCGCCGTGGTCCTTCGCTTCTTTTCGGTTGTAAGTGAAGCTTAAATCCAGGTTGTGCTTTTCGGCGAGAGCAATTGCGGTCGCTGCGCAAAGAGGAATTCCCTTGTAAGCCGGTCCAAAGAGGTTCGTCGCCTTGCTGCTAAAGTGTTCGACAAAAGCCTGTGCATAAAATTCCGAAAGGCGGGCGAGAGCTTTGCCGGTGCGGAATTCTCCCGTATTGATAAAGTACGGCGTATGACGACCGCTTTTGGTAACGAATGCGCCGAATTTGAGAGCTCCGGTTTCTACGAGAAAGTGAACGAATTCATCCTTCTTGATCATATTAGTTTGAGCCTCCGATGAGCAAAGCAAAAATGCCGCTCAAAATCTGGTAACTGGTGAACACGGAAAGTGACACCAGGATGATAGAAACAAGAGCGCAAAGACCAATGTACCAGAAGAATGACTTCTTAAAACCTTTGATCTTGAGCTTAAAGATGAACCAGACGATCACGGACAGGATCGCTGCAAAAATCCAGGCGACCGGAGCGGTAATCGCTGCAATGCAACTCACGAGATAAACGAGGGCCACACCGGGAATAAAGAAGAAGATAATAGAAAGAACGGTCAGAAGGGCAAGTCCCACATAGTGCGAAAGATCGCGTTCCTTTTTAATGATGACCTGCGGTTCTTGCGGCTTGGCTTCTTTCGGTTGCTCTGCCGACGGAGCTTCTGCTGTTAAAACTTCGGGCTGGATTTCTTTAGAGGCATCCGGCGCTGGAGTCGTAGAAAGAACTTCTGCGTCCTGGATATTGTTTTCGTTTTCTTCTGCCATGAGAATGTTCCTTATAAAATGAATGTACGGCCTTCGTAAACGAAGACGCGGTGTTCAAGCCAAAGCTTTACGGCGGTGGAAAGGGTGCGCTTTTCAATGTCCTTGCCGAGTTCCACGAGTTCATCGATCGAAGCGGTTTCCGGAACGCGCTGCACGTCTTGGCAAATGATAGGTCCTTGATCCAAGTCTTCTGTTGCAAAGTGAGCTGTTGCGCCGATAATTTTTACGCCCTTGTGCCAGGCTTGGTGATAAGGCTTTGCGCCTTTAAAGGCCGGAAGAAAACCATGGTGAATGTTCACCACTTTATACTTGAATTCTTCGGTGAATTCGGCCGAGAGAATTTGCATATAGCGAGCGAGAACAATCCCGTCGGAATTCGTTTCCTTGATGATTTCACGGAAACGGTTTTCGGAAATGGCTTTATCTTGATTGCTTGGAACATAGTAGAACGGAACGCCAAAGGTTCCGCCAACCGGTCCAAGCTCCGTATGGTTGCTCACGATGCAGCTGAATTCACAAGGAAGATCTCCGTCGCGGTGCTTCAGCAAAAGATCGTACAAGCAATGGTCTGTTTTAGAAACGAAAATCGCAAGGCGTTTCACCTTGGAAGTGTCGTACAGTTGCCAAGTCAAAGAGAGGTGCGGTCCGATGGATTCAAAATGTTCCTGTATTTCTGCGGCAGCGGAAGGTTCGCATTCGAAAACGGCGCGAAGAAAGAACGTTTCAATATCCTTTGCGGTATGCTGCGTCAAATCGATAATGTTTGCGCCTGCTTTGGCAAGAACTTGCGTTGTGCCGGCGATAAGACCTTTTTGGTCTGGGCAATGAATTTGTAAAATGTAACGGGTAATAGCCATGCCCTAAATATAGCATTTTGCTATTCGCAAAAAATTAAGGGGCGATTACACAGCGCAAGCTTGCGCCAAATTCCGGGTTGAACTTTTCAAAAGAGATTTCCGAAGAATGCTTTTGAAATACGGCGACTTTGCCTTCTGCTGTCCAAAAATAGGCTTTATCTCCGGCGTCTTTAAATTTGCGAGATTTTTCCGGAACGTCGGATTTTGCAAAGTGCGCTCCACTGGCTCGCAACCCAAAATTGAATTCGTCGGTTCCGTCGCCGCCATCGTTCCAACCGAATGCCGCTTTGAGCTTTTTCGCAGGATTTTTGCCGACTGCTTGGGCTAGGGCTTCGTAATCCGAAATTTTAGGAATGCGGAAACTTGTCGGGCAGGCGTCTTGGGCACTTTCCCAGTTGTATAATCGTCCCCAAACGTTACATTGCATGCATACGGAACCTTTTACCGGGGCGAACTTCGCATTTTCGGCGGTCCAAACAGCATTGCCGATGCGCACCCATTCATATTTGTTACCATCGCGCGGGTCGGTATAAGATCCTTGGATTTCCGGATCGCCTTCCATGTCGAATGTTTCCGGGAAGGCGGCGACCGATCCGTTTTTGTACAAAGCAACGGATTGGATTTTGCCGTTTTCGTAATAGCGTTTGACCGTTCCGTCAATAGCGCCGTTAACATAATTCAGTTCGGCCCGGGTCTTTCCGGATTCGTAAAATTCCTTGGATTCGCCTTGGAGCTTTCCCTTTTCAAAATGGCGGGTGCGTTTGACGTTGCCGGATTCATAAAACTCCGTTTCAACACCTTGTTTCACGTTTTCCACGTATTGGACGCGGGTATGGATTTTGCCATTGGGATATTTTTCTTCACGGATATCGTCACAAGCGATTAACGAAAAAAAGGCGAGTGCAATCCCTAAAAACAAAACGGTCTTAGACATGTCCGTCCTCCCAAAGCGGTTCCATGTGAATGTTGATTTGCGTTTGACGTCCATATTTGTCGCGCAATTGATGTTCGATGTCGGTCGCTACGTCATGCGCTTCCACAAGGGAAATGTCGCGGTCCAGTTTGATATGCACGTCTATCGCGTAAGTACTCCCGATTTTACGGGTCTGTAGGTGATGGTAAAAACGCACTTTGTCCGTATTGCGTATCAGGAACGCAATTTCGTTTTCGATTTCTTCGGGAAGGGACGCTTCGAGCAATTCCTGCACGGTAGGAAATCCGATTTGGTAAGCAGCTCGTCCAATGAAAACGCTCACGACGATTGCTGCAATCGGATCGAGGATCGTGTATTTTCCGCCGAGTAAAAAGGCTCCGCCGATGCCGATCAATGTTCCTATACTTGAAAGGGCGTCTGAACGGTGATGCCAGGCGTTTGCAATCAGAACGGGGCTGTTGATCTTTTTACCGTACCGTACCGTATATCGAAAAAGCCCTTCTTTGGACGCAATGCAGACAATTGCAGCTATGAGCGCGATTCCGGAAGGCGATTCTAAAATATTCCCTTGGTAAATTGAATAAATCTGCTTCGCCGCGTTCACGCAGATGACTACGGCAACGGCGAAAAGGGCAATGCTGATTAGCATCGAGGCCATCGTTTCAAATTTACCGTGACCGTAGGGGTGCCCTTTATCGCGATCTTCCGCAGCAATTCGCATAAAAACGATAACAATGAAATCGGTCACAAAATCGGACAGGGAATGGATGCCATCGGCGATCATGGCTGCGGAATTTCCGAAAATACCGGTAAGAATCTTCCCGATTGTAAGTAAAAGGTTGACAAAGAAACCGTTCCAGGTCACCCGTTGCGCTATTTTGATGCGTTCCTTTTCCATTGCAATCGGTAATTTAATAATTTAATGCTTATGAAA
>FLNW01003344.1_pt1 | contig 10395 bp, 11 predicted proteins | sample 1140371 | NCBI WGS metagenome assembly FLNW01 (sample SAMEA3878170, study PRJEB12797) | bioreactor metagenome | biome: Moose rumen | place: Sweden | collected 2011-10
GAAGAGTGACGGTGTCAACAGCACAGCCATAGTTTTAAGTTTCAGATAAAAGGATTTTAGGATATATGATTCAAAATGCAGGAGTGCTGCCAAAATTCCATAAAATTCTCTGGATAGTTCTCAGAATAATAATCATTTTATGGGGAATCTACGGACTTTTGAACGGATCGGTTGTCGAATTTCTCGAAGCAATATTTGCAGTTATCTTCACTCATCTCTGGGATTTTTTCCAGATATTCGGGACCCGTTCCTTCATAATAGAAGTGCCATATTCGTCACAGACAGCGCTGAATATTTTCATATTTGTTGCAGTCGTTATCGGCTCGACATTAAATAACAGGACAACATTTCATCACTTTGATATTTTTACCCATTTTGTTGCAGGATTTTCATCTGCGTGGTTTGGATATGATTTTGCGAATATAATCCATCGTAAACGCGGAGTGCTCGGACCCGGACTTTCCGCATTTATATCTTTGACATTCGCAATTACACTTTCCGTTGGCTGGGAAATATATGAGTTTTCGATGGACAGCATCTATGGCCTCGATTTGCAGATAAGAGAATCAGGTGTAACGGACACCATGGTTGATTTCATCATGTGTGCAATAGGCGCCGTTATAGGTATGCTGCTGATAACTTTCCTGAGAAACGGTATGATAGGCAAAAATAAGGAAAAGGTTAAAGAGTTCAATAAGGAGCAGGAAAGAGTAAGGCTGCTCAAGGAGGAACTTTATGCCGAATATATTGAAAATCAGAAGAAGGGAGAATGACATATGCTCAAAAAAAATCTTGCATTGCTCTTATCCCTTTCTTTTTTTCTTTTCCTTTTTTCTTCATGTTCGGCTTCAAGGGTAAGCGTAAACGGCAGTAAGATTGACAATGAGATATATGAGTATTTCAAAGATAAAGCCGACAAGGAAAACTCTGCCGATACACTTCTTTTGAGATATGTGGCTATTAATTCAAAGTTTAACGAACAAGGACTTAAGATATCATCATCAGAAAAAGCGGCACTCAGTTCCGATGCTGATGATATCTGGCATCTCTATTCCGCATATTACACGGAAAAAGGCATATCAAAGGCCGCTATATATAAGGCGGAGCTCTCGAATCTTTACTATACCATCCTTCTTGAAAATTATTACAGCAGTGACGGTCAAAGTCCCGTGGCTGAAGATGATATCAAGGATTATTTCAAAAACAATTATGCTGTAATAAGATATGTTACGGGTTATCTTTTTAATGAAGATGAAAACGGTATCATTGAAATGACAGATGAACAGAAAAAGAGCGTGAGCAAAAGCTTTACTGCAGCTGCCGAAATGATTAATAACGGTTCTTCCATAGAGGAATCAATTGCTTCTTTGAATGATGCTGAGATAAGATATGCGATTGTTACCTCAACAGACTCAGCAGGCTTTCCGGATGACTTTTTTGAGAAGATAAAAGATCTCGAAGTAGGCAAAGCTGCAGCTGTTACCTCCGGAAGTTATATCTTCCTTGTTTTAAGAGAAGATGGTGAAAAAGGAGACTACGCTTCTTACACAGATTCCCGTCTTGACTGCCTGAAGGCCATGAAAAGCGAGGAATTTGAAAAGATTGTCAGTTCCTGGGCCAAAGCATATACAATAGATAACTGATTTAAGACATAAAAGAAAAGAGTCAAGGTTCATCAATTCTTGGCTCTTTCATATTTTTTGCCCTCTGTCTTTTTTGTTTTGGATATATTCAATTATTTTTTCTTTATCATTTTCGATTTTTTCATCTATTACAAGTTTTAATATTTCTTTTAATAATTTGCCTATTTCCCTGTCATGATATCCCATTTTCTTGAGGATATTGCCGTCGACCGCCAGGTTGGAAACAGAAAGGCAGAGATTACTTTCTACTGCCTTATCAAGCATTGAATACAAAGTATCATAATAGTCATCACCGAGATAATAGTTCATATTTTGTGCCATATTATCACATTTGTGAATTTCAATGAGCCGTCTTGTCTGACTTTCGCCAATCTTTGCAAGGACTCTCTTGATTCTGAGATATGACGGTGTGTGCCTGTTTTCCACATATAAAGGAGTGTCATGCATTGCCACAAGCTGAACTATAGTTTTACGGTCGGCATTTGAAAAACGAAGTCTTTGCAAAAGAGCATCCGTTATCTCTGCTCCTTTTTTTGGGTGCCCTTTAAAATGCTGCTCGCCCCTTTCATCTGTCGTTGCAGTTGCCACTTTCCCTATATCATGAAAAAGGAGGGCAAGGCGTGTATAGATGTCATTTTGCGCATATGACAAAGCATATACACTGTGGGTGTAAACATCATATATGTGATGATGGTTTTTCTGATCGAAGCCTACAGACGGCCCTATTTCCGGAATTATTGTTTCTATAACGTCGCTGTATTCCAGCAATATGTCTCCGGCGCGCGGTCCGAGAATCATTTTTTTAATCTCTGATGTTGTTCTTTCGGCAGAGATATTTTTCAGCAATTCTTTATTCTTATGTATCGATTCTGAGCATTCTTCTTCGATATCAAAATCCAAAACAGATGAAAATCTCAATGCCCTGAGGATTCTCAGCGCATCCTCATTGAATCTTCGGTCTGCATCTCCTATGCAGCGTATAATTCTTTTGTCTATATCCTCTTTGCCGCCGCACAGGTCTATAAGCTCATCAGAGCTAGACAAAGCAATTGCATTTATCGTAAAATCTCTCCGGGATATATCTTCTTCAAGGCTGCTTGAGAATCTTACAAAATCCGGCCTTCTATTGTCAGTGTAGTCTCCGTCATGTCTGAAAGTTGTTATCTCTATGGGAAGGCCGTTAATTATGAGTGTAACAGTCCCATGCTTTATGCCTGTTTCAATCAGTTTGTATCCCTTAAAAACGGATTCAACTTCATCAGGTGTTGCATCCGTTGTTATGTCAATGTCTCCCATCGGGCATCCCATAAGATAATCTCTTACGCTTCCTCCGATAAGATATGCCATATATCCGTTTTCAGTGAGTTTTTCCAAAGCCTCTGCTGCTTCCTGCCTAAAAGATTCAAGCATCTGTATAAACTTCCTTTAATGCTCTTGCAAGTTGATCCGGGCACGATGTTCCTTTGTTTCCGCAGTTTATACCCTGAAGTCTTTCAATTACGTCCTTGCAATTTTGTCCTTCGACAAGTTTTGAGATTCCTTGCAGGTTTCCGTTGCATCCGCCGACAAAAGAGACATTGGATATGTTTCCGTTTTCATCTATGCTGAATTTTATTTCCCTTGAGCATGTTCCTTTTGTTTTGTATCTGTAATCCATATCGTTATCCCTTCATCACTTCTGAGAGTATGTTGGATAAATCAACAAGTTCATCCATATTAAGTGTTTCTGCACGCACACTTTTCTCTTTTCCTGTTTTTTCCACTGCTCTGCCTATGGTCTCTTTATCAAGACCCAAGCCGCTTGACAATGAATTCAAAATGGTCTTTCTTCTTTGCCCAAAGGCAGCTTTTACCATCTTGAAGAACAAATCTGTGTCGTATATATCATAGTCTTTCTTTTTTGTCAGATCCAATGATATAACGCAGGAGTCAACTTTTGGTGATGGCATAAATGAGCTTTTGTCAACATCAAAAAGTTTCCTTGCTTTGGCATAATAATTAACAGCAACCGTGACCGCGCCGCTCTCTCTGCTGCCAACTTCGGCAGTAAGTCTGTCGCCGGCCTCTTTTTGTACCATTACTACAAGTTCTTTTATCCGGCTGTCGGATTCAAGGACTTTCATAATGACCGGCGAGGTTATGTAATACGGCAAATTTGCGCACAAATACACATCCATGCCATCGAAATATTCATCGATTATCTCATTTATATCCGTTTTAAGAATATCCTTATTGATAAGGGTGAGGTTATCATATCCTGCAAGTGTCTCATTTAAGAGAGGAAAGAGCCTTGAGTCAAGTTCTACAGATACAACTTTATCCGCCCTTTCAAGCAGTTCTTTTGTGAGAACACCTATTCCGGCACCTATCTCAATGACACCGTAAGGTCCGTCCTGCTTATCCGATATATATGATGCCATTGAAGGGCAAATGCGGTCATCGATGATAAAATTCTGACCTAATGATTTTGTAAAACTTGTCTTGTATTTGTTCATTAGTCGCCGTATAGTTGCGATATCGGTTAATTTATAATCAGCCAAGAAAACTTTCCTTTACCTTTTCTATTATATCCATTCCCTTTATTATCTGCTCATCTGTAGGAGTGGAGAAATTCATTCTGAAGCAATTTGTACTTTCCCCTTCTTCTACCGTAAATGCAGTCCCGGGAACGACTGCAAGCTTGTTGTCAACACATCTTCTGCAGAATTCCATCATATCCACATCATCCGGAAGTTCACACCATACAAAGAGTCCGCCTTCCGGCCTTACATAACTCACAAAATCTCCTAGTTTTTCATCTATGAGATCGCACATGAGATTAAGTTTTCTTCTGTAGATTGCCCTTGAATTATCAAGATGCTTCTTTAAGTCTGTGGATTTCATCCACTCATCCACAAGTATTTGCGAGAACATAGTGGTATGAGTGTCCGCAGCCTGCTTGCCGACTGTCATCTTTGCGATGATTTCTGACGGTGCAGAGATATATCCTACACGGATACCGGGTGCAAGCACTTTTGAAAAAGAACCTGCATATATTACTATGCCGTCTTCGTCCATGCTCTTTATTGTCGGCAAATCTTCTCCGCTTACTCTTAAATCGCCGTAAGGATTGTCTTCAAGAATAAGGACACCGTATTTTTTTGCCAACTGATATATCTTTTTTCTCTTTTCCAGGCTTAAGGTTGCACCCGACGGGTTCTGGAAATTTGATATCGTATATATGAATCTGACATTTTCATTTTCACTGAGCACTTTTTCAAGAACGCTTACGTTCATGCCGTCAGCTTCTACGGGAACACCTTTTAATTTGCAGCCATATGATCTGAAGCAATTAAGTGAGCCTATGAAGCTTGGGCTTTCGCATACAACCGTATCTCCGAAGTTGCAAAAGACTTTAGTCATAAGATCCATTACTTGGGTCGCCCCGGATGTAATTATGACAGAGTCAAAATCTCTCCCTATATTTTTATCTTCCTTAAGATAATTTTTAATTGTCTCACGTAAAGGCGCATAGCCTTCGGTTATGCCATATTGAAGTGCCGTTATCGGCATCTCATCAAATATCTTTTTTGATAGTATCTTTACTTCTTCTATCGGAAAGGAAGAAATATCGGGATTGCCTGCGGCAAACGGTATTACCGAAGGGTCGCTTGTTGCCTTGAGTATCTCCCTTATCGCTGATGGCTGAAGTCCTGAAATTCTCTTTGAAAATGTGTATTCCATATTATCGTCTTCCTTTGCAGTCTGAATATATGGAATATATTATCACAAGTCGGCTTTCTTTTCAATATTTCCAACTTGTTTATGGCGCTGACATATGATATAATATGTCGATAATGTGTAAAGGTGGATTAAAGATGTCTGACAGCAAAACAAAAAGACACAAGGGAACACACAAATCCGCAATGCCCTTGGGCATTGTGATTGTTATCTTCTCTCTTATCGGCTTTGTGACCGTCATATTTGCCTGTGTAACGGGCGTCAAATATCTTATCGAGAAGAACCGCAATTTTGAGGAATATAACAAGATGCTTACTCCCGTGGTTCTTATCGACCCGACAAACTTTGATGATATTACTCATGCTGACATGAACGAACTTATTGAGATCTCTATCTGGTCGATTCTTAAGAGCGATATTTCTCCCGATAAATATGAGACCGGCTCGGGCGGCCTTACAATACCTCAGGAAGATGTTGAAAAGGCTTTCACGGATCTTTTCGGTTCTGAACTGAGCCCAAAGCATGCTACAATCGAAGGCTATGATTATGAATTCGCATATGATGCCGACAGCAAAAGTTATACTGTCCCTCTTACAAGTGTCACGCCCATATATACACCTGATGTCATATCATCTTCCAAATCATCGGATTCAATCATATTGACTGTTGCGATGATTTCAGCAAATGGTTGGGAACAGGCAGAAAACGGAAAGCTTACGGCTCCTTCTCCCGACAAGTATATAAAGGTGACATTGCGTACGGTTGAAGGGAAAAGATACATTTCCGCAATTCAGACAACCGGCGCACCCGAGATAGCAAGCACCGCTGTGGGGCTGACCGAGAAAACGAGCGAAAGTCCGGACCTTATTGAACAAGCTGAGCAGGTTGCATCTGAAACAGAAGCTGCAAAAGAGACAGAAAAGGCAAAGGAAGAAGAGACTGACAAAAGCAGTTCGCAGGAAGAAACAACCGGTGGAACTGAAACTGAGACTGAATCTGCAACTGAAGATAATGGATAATGTGAGGTAAGATTATGCTTCAATATGAAGAATTAAAGCTTAGGCTTACAGGACATGAAAGTGAACTTAAAAACCTGGCAGATGCCCTGGGCCTTGAAAAGATAAAAAAAGAAATTGCTGCACTTGAAGAGCAATCTGCGGCTCCTGATTTCTGGGATGATCTTCAGAATTCACAAAAAGTGCTTCAAAGGACAAGTGCGTTAAAAAACAAATTGGCTTCTTATGAGAAATTAAAATCTTCATATGATGATGCGCTTGTAATGATACAACTCGCCGATGAAGAGGAAGACGAAAGCCTTTTTGATGAATGTATGGAATCAGTCACTGATTTTGAAAGAACACTTGAATCCCAAACCCTGTCAACACTCCTGACCGGAGAATACGACTCTAAAAATGCGATTTTAACATTCCACGCCGGTGCAGGCGGCACTGAGGCTCAGGATTGGGCACAAATGCTCTTCCGTATGTACAATCGTTGGGGTGAGAGACACGGATATAAAGTGACAACGCTTGATTACCTTGACGGTGATGAGGCCGGACTTAAGTCAGCCAGCATCCTCATTGAAGGAGAAAATGCATATGGATATATGAAAAGCGAGGCAGGTATCCACAGACTCGTTCGTATTTCCCCCTTTGATGCATCCGGCAGAAGACACACATCATTTGCATCAGTTGAAGTCATGCCCGAGATTGATGAAGATACAGACGTTGAGATAAATCCCGACGATATCGAAATGGCCGTTTACAGAGCAAGCGGGGCAGGAGGACAAAAAGTCAACAAAACCTCATCGGCTGTCAGACTGACCCACAAACCTACGGGAATTGTTGTATCCTGTCAGGTTGAACGAAGCCAGCATCAGAACCGTGAGGTCTGCATGACTATGTTGAAATCAAAACTCATAGAAATCAAAGAACGGGAACATCTTGAAAAGATAGAAGACATTAAAGGTGAGCACAGAGAAATAGCATGGGGCAGTCAGATACGCTCATACGTGTTTATGCCATATACTTTGGCTAAAGACCATCGCACCAATTTTGAAAACGGTAATATAAACGCGGTGATGGACGGAGATTTGGACGGTTTCATAAATGCTTATCTGAAGATGGAATCACAAAGAAAACTTGAAAACGAATAAAAGAAGGGGCATCTCTTTTGCCCCTTCTTTTCTGTCTTTTTATCCCTATTTGTTATTTTGCTGCATCTGGCTTGCGTCAAGCATATTTGCCATGAAGCCCTTCTTTTGCTTTTTAGGCTTGTATTTCGGAGGATTTTCCAGTTTTGCACGCCATTTTTCTCCTGACTTGCCTGAAAGCATTTTGTTTATGGCAGCCACTGTCTCATAGAATTCATCATCTTCAATATATACTCTGCATACAGCCAAAAGCTCACTGTCATTGTTAAGTTCACCGAGAATTGTTACTGCAATAAGATCCTGTACCTGTGAGCTACCGTCCAGATATATATCGGACAAAATCTTGAACAATTTCTTGTTTGCCTGCGTGTCTTTTGATTTTATGGTATCAATTATATATTTATTGGCATGCTCGGTAAAGAATTTCTCACTCAGAAATTCTCCATATTTCTGGAAATTATCCTTGTATGCATCCTTAAGTTCGGGATAGAGTGCAGTCAACTTGTTTGCTAAAGTATTGTCATCATATGTCATACCTGCACGGACTGCGGATTTTGATATACTTGCGGGTGCCTTCTTTGTAAGATTTGCAGAGCCGGCACTTTTTTCGTTGTACTTCTCATCTGCAGTTTCTATTATCTCATTAGCTATGGATTTTGCTTCTTTTTCATCAACATTTTCAAGTTCAAATAAATTTGTTGACAGCTTTGAAAATTCTTCGTCTCCTAGCTTTTCCATCAAATCCAGAACATTATCATGTGATAGAAGTCTCAGTGTCAGATCATTTTTTACAAAGTCAATATATGCTGTTTCCTTTTCTTCACATATATTGTTATCTGATGAGAATCCTATTTTTTTCAGTTCATCTTCGGCAAATCTGCACACCAATGAAACTGCTTCTTTTCTGTCAGCCATCTTTACACCTCATTTTCTAGTCTGTTTGATATTCTACCATATAAAAGCAGATTTGTCATTAAAAATTTATTGATAAGTAAAACTCAATATGATAAAATATGTTTTGAGTATTTTTAGGAGTGATTGGCTTGAAAAATGTCCTTGTAATCTTCGGTGGTGTTTCATCTGAACATGATATATCTCTGCTCTCAGCCACATCTGTGATAAGGAATATTCCAAAAGACAAATATCTTGTATATATGCTTGGAATAACAAAAGAAGGACAAAGCTACCTGTATGGCGGTGATTATGAAAATCTGGCAGATGATAAATGGCTTTCAAATTCTGCACTTTTGAAAAAGGCCTTGATTTCATCAGACAGAAAAGATCACGGCATATTAGTTTTTGACGATGAGGGATATAGCCTTGTGCATATAGATGTATGCTTCCCCGTTTTACACGGAAAAAACGGAGAAGACGGCACTATGCAGGGACTTTTGACTATTTCCGGCATTCCATATGTCGGTTGTAATGTAATGTCCTCTGCTGTTTGCATGGACAAAGCAATGACCAACAGCATCTGTGATGTAGTCGGAATCAAACAAGCCAAATGGAAATATACTACAAAATATGTTTTTTATGAGAATCCGGATTCATTTATTGAAGAATGTGCCGATTATCTCGGCTTTCCTTGTTTTGTAAAGCCTGCAAACGCAGGTTCTTCCGTAGGTATAAACAAGTCATATGATAAAAAGAGCCTTTTTGAAGATCTTGAATATGCTTTCCGTTTTGATGAACGCGTTGTTGTAGAAGAAACTGTTGATGGCCGCGAACTGGAATGTGCCGTACTCGGCAATGAAGAGCCCATTGCAGGTGCAATCGGTGAAATAGTGGCTTTGCATGACTTTTACGACTATGATGCAAAATATGTCGATGACTCAACAAAGCTTTTTGTCCCAGCCGATATTCCGGAGGAAAAGGCAGATGAAATTCAAGCTGTGGCGATTAAAGCATATAAAAATCTGGCATGCTCAGGACTTGCAAGGATCGATTTCTTTCTTCGAAATTCAGATGGAGAAATACTTCTTAATGAGCCTAACACTATTCCCGGATTTACAAATATCAGCATGTACCCCATGCTGATGAAGGAAATCGGCATAGAATATACGGATTTAATCGATCGTCTTTTAATGCTTGCCATGGAAAGGCAGAATGATTAACAATGGATAATAATGTATTTATTAAATTAACAGCGACTGAGATTATAGACGGACAGGAAGAAACATTTGAAATTAACGTCCACGGTCAGCTTGAAAAGAAAAATGAAATAACCAAAATCTGTTATTCCGAAGATTTGGAAGGACTGGGGATAGAAGAAACCGAAATTACAATTGATAAAGACTCTGTCCTTATATTCCGGAAGGGTGCGCTGAATTGCGAAATGCTCATTCGTCAGGGAGAAAGGAATACAACCTTTTACGATACATCTCTTGGTAAATTAACAATAGGAATTTACGGGAAAAAAGTTTCTTTTTCGGAGGATAACGGTAAGTTCCATCTCATTTTGTCCTACTCTTTGGATTTCAATAACGATTACTTTTCCGAAAAGCATTTAGATTTTATCATCGAGGAGAAATAAGATGTCAAAAATAGTAAAAAATGCAACAGACAGTTTACATATTTTGATTTGTGAGGCTTTGGGAACTGCAATAAGCAATGGCTTGCTTCCTGCTGAACCCATACCCGATTTCAATATTGAGGTACCTGCAAATCATGATAACGGAGACTATTCCACAAACGTTGCTTTTATTTGTGCCAAGGCCTTCCGCTCATCTCCTCGTCAGATAGCCGAGGCAGTCAGAGACAATATATGCCTTGACGGAAGTTATTTCTGCAAATGCGAAGTTGCAGGTCCCGGATTTATTAACTTCTTCTTATCTCAGGATTTTTATGCTGATATTCTTCTTGACATTAAAGCTTTGGGAT
>FLNW01001351.1_pt1 | contig 10372 bp, 10 predicted proteins | sample 1140371 | NCBI WGS metagenome assembly FLNW01 (sample SAMEA3878170, study PRJEB12797) | bioreactor metagenome | biome: Moose rumen | place: Sweden | collected 2011-10
AGCACCCTGAGCCATGTAACGGAGAAGGGTTTGGTTAGCGTAGTTGCGTGCGCCTTTGGATACCTGAAGGATAACCGGCGATTTGGTCTCAGCCGAAGCTTTGATGATAGCCTGGAGTTGCTCCATGTTGTTGAAGTTGAAAGCAGGGATGGCGTAGCCGCCTTTGATTGCCTTGGCAAACATCTCTCGGGTGTTCACGAGGCCGAGTTCTTTGAAAGATACCATAATGATAAAGAATTTAATTGTTTATAGTTGTTTGAGTTTTACTTGTTTGAGCTTCGCTTGTTTGGCGGCAGAGCCGCTGTTTGAAGGATTGGGAGAAGATGAGCCATAGTAAAGCAAACGCTTCTTTTAATCAATATGTTATTGCGCGTCGCTACGCGCTTTCTCCCTATTTGCTGTCTCGGAGAGGGGACGGTTTATTTTTGATAAGTCTCAACGGCTTGTATTATCGATATTTTCATTGCTTCCCATGGAGTGTCAATGAACATCAGCGGCATGTCTTGCATTTCTGCATCGTCGAAATAAGTCATGCTAAGTAACGCGCGATACTCCGAGAACTCAGGATACTTCTGTTGATAAAAACCAAGTATTTCTTTTAAAGAATAGTGCTGTAACAGTACGTATAAATCTATAAAATCCTTGCGTGTACCACGTCCCATGATTGCATTTATTTTCATGGCAGCAATATCCTTGTCTGAAGCCAACACAAATCCGTCTCCGTAAACCGGCTCATCAATCCATGGATAGCGACTATAATCCACAAAATCCACTTTGACTTGATTGACCACCATTTGGAGAATAATCTTGCTGCGATTAAGCACCGTGACCTCTCCCACACGGCGCACTACATCTATCAACTCATCCTTATCTTCCGGCAGTTTGCCAAAGAAATCCAAGTCCACTGACTGACGATGACCATATTGAAGCGCGAGAGCTGTTCCTCCCACCAAACGCAATTCCTTTACCTCCGGTTGGGCGGAGATGGCTTTTAGGAGTTCCAAGGTGTCGGGTTGGACTGTCTGAATTGATAACATCTGTAATCTTCTTTATTGGTATTCGACATTGCGCAGACGAACGAGAGTGCCATCGGGTCAAGCGTACGAAGACGCTTGCAGTCTGACACGATACGATCCATGCCATAGTAATCGCGTGTAAGGCGCCAGTCCTGCAATGTGCCATATTCCAGTACGCGCTGAATAAGACCTGCAGAGTGGCGCTCTACATCAATATGCTCACGGTCAATATCCCAAAAGAGCACAGGGGATAACTGCGATATGTATGAGGCAGATGACATTAATCAAAATCGAGAATATTTTCTGTAGCAAAATTACAACAAATGATTGAATTATGCAAATATTTCTTACTTTTTCTTGGTGGCGAGGATGAAATAGGCGATGAGGGCGAGATAGGCGGCAAGGCCGAGGAGTGCGGCATAGCCGGATGAAGCCCATGAGGCGAGGAACCAATCGGCACCACAGAACTTGACAATCGCGGAAACGACACCCATCAACGCACCGCCGGCAATAAAACCGGAGGCAATCAGCGTGCCTTTCTCCTGACGAGCCTGGGCGTCGGCTTGCGCTTGTTTGGCGACTTTGTCGCTGTCTGGGGAGGTTTGAGCTGCGCTTGTTTGAGATTGTTTGGGACGGCTGACGAACCACGAGATAGCACCGCCGACCAACAGCGGCGTGTTCAGGCTCAGCGGGATGAACATACCCAATGCAAACGGCAGCACAGGCACGCCCAGCAAGGCGAGGATGAGTGCCAGCACAGCACCGGCGAGATAGAGCATCCACGGTGCTCCCTGGCCGGACATAAGAGGTTCGATGACCGCTGCCATGGCGTTCGCCTGCGGAGCCACAAGGGCGTTCTCTCCCACAAAGCCGTAGGTCTTGTTGAGCACGATCATCACACCGCCTACTGTGGCTGCGGAGACCAGTGTGCCAAGGAATTTCCAAGTCTGCTGTTTATAGGGTGAGGAACCAATCCAGTAGCCTATCTTGAGATCGGTGATGAAGCCGCCTGCCATGGAGAGGGCAGTGCAGACCACGCCTCCTATGATCATGGCACCGACCATTCCGCTTGCACCTTTCATGCCCACCGCTACGAAAACTACCGAAGCGATGATGAGCGTCATGAGCGTCATGCCCGAGACGGGGTTACTGCCCACGATAGCGATGGCGTTAGCCGCTACGGTGGTGAAGAGGAAAGCGATGATGACGACCACAAGGAAAGCCACCAGTGCCTGCCAGAGATTATGCAGCACGCCCACCCAGAAAAAGACGAGCGTGCATACCAGCGCCACAGCGATAGCCAGCAGAAGAAAACGCATAGAGAGGTCGCGGTCGGTGCGTTCCGTTTGGGAGGAATCTCCGGATTTACCGGCCTTACCGGATAGTTCTTTTCCCGCCAATCCCACAGCGGATTTGATCACGCCCCATGAACGGACGATACCAATCAATCCCGCCATAGCGATAGCGCCGATACCTATATTGCGTCCGTAGGTGGTGAAGAGCATTTGCGGGTCAGCGGTCTCCATCCCCGGCATGACACCGATCATCGGCAGCAGCACCCACCAAACAAAGAACGAGCCGGCGCAGATGATAGCCGCGTATTTCAGTCCGATGATATATCCGAGACCTAACACTGCCGCAGAGGTATTGATAGAGAAGACCTGTTTGGTTTTGGCAGCGAGTGCTTCTCCCCAACCTATCATGCGTGTGGAGAGTTGTTCGGTCCAGAGGCCGAAAGTAGAGACTACGAAATCATAGAGACCGCCTATAGCCGCAGCCCACAATAACGGCTTGGCCGTTGACCGCTGCGCTGTTTGACCGCTTGTGCTGTTAGCCTGCTCACTCTCGTTCGCTGTTGGATCGCTGTCGCTGTTGGAGATCAACACCTGGGTGGTAGCAGTGGCTTCCGGGAAAGGGTACTCGCCGTGTTTCTCCTTAACAAAATAACGGCGGAATGGTATGAGGAAGAGGATTCCCAGACAGCCGCCGAGGAGAGAGGAAAGGAAGATCTGGCTGAAAGTGACGGTCATTTCCGGATATTTTGCCTGCAGGATATAGAGCGCCGGCAGGGTGAAGATAGCGCCTGCCACAATGACACCCGAACTGGCACCGATGGATTGGATTATCACATTCTCGCCCAGCGCGTTCTTGCGCTTGAGGATGGATGAGAACGAGACGGCGATGATAGCAATCGGGATTGCCGCTTCGAAGACCTGCCCTACTTTGAGACCAAGATAAGCCGCAGCGGCGGAGAAGATAACCGCCATGATTACACCGGTGATGACGCTGTAAGGCGTTACTTCCGGGTACTCTTTATCGGGACGAAGGATGGGTTGGTATTTCTCGCCGGGTTTCAACGGCCGAGAAGCATTTTCGGGAAGCTGCATGACAATTGACAGTTGATAATTGAAATCGGGTGCAAAGGTACAAAATTTTTTGCACTTGTGCAAATAAATTCTTATTTATGTGTAAATTTTGCGGCGTGGTGTCCGCGGATAAGGATATGATGGTTGGCAATCGGGTCAGTGAGGAAATAGTTTGCCACTTCCGGCGTGGATTGGATCCAAACCTGCGTGCGGCAGAGGTTTTGTTCGTACTGACAGCGTGTGAGGGTTACATCTTCCGCCAAGAGGCGTGTTAGGTCACCGGACAGTTTGACGAGCGTGTAGTCACCCGGCGGCAGTTCGCCGTGGATGGCGACGCCGATGCCGGACTCGAAATGGGTGGTGTATTCGTGCTTGTCGGTCATGCGTAGCGGCAGGGTACAATGGGCAAAAAGCATCTGTCCGTCGGGCTGAATACGAGCAGGATTGACCTGGAAGCAGGGTTCGCCTGTGAGACGCTTGCAAACCATCATCGTCAGCAGCGTGGGAATATCACCCTCACAAGCGGCAGGGATACCTTCGTCATTCAGGCGGCTCAATGCAATACAACCGGTGTTCTTAACGGTAGTCAGCAGGTCAAAGCAACGGAGCGTAACGCCCTGTAGATCATAATGTTGCACTATTTCTTTAAGCCGGCGGTAGATAGCTTCGGCTCCCGTCATACCGGGATCGACTTCGCCCAGCGAGGTTACCTCGGAGATAGGAATATCCACCAGTTCGATATTCATGTTCTTCAGCACTTGCTGATAATCCACCTGTGAAGCAATCAGCCAATCGGACGGTTTGCCCACTACACCCAGTCTAAGCCGTTTGTCATTTGCCAACACAGACACCGACGAGATACCGACGAGATACCGTGATGGACCATCACTTGCCAACTCCGTATCTTCAGCGGAAGTCATCACTTTGCCTACTCCGTCATGCTGGCGGATATAACTGAGAATCTCCAGCGAAGCGGCAAGCGAGTTGCTGTGTCCGCTCACCATGAGATAAACGGGTTTCTTGAGGTCTATCAGACCTTCCTCCACCAGTTCTACAAAACGGCTTTCAGTACCGCCGGTGAGAACAGCTACTACTTGGTTTGCTTGCAAAAAATCTTCCGCCAACCGGAACGGAAGGGATAATTCTTCTTTGTGAAGGGAACTGGATAATAAGTGTATCATGGTATTGACCGTTTGTTCAAGCGAGGGTTGTCATTTACACCAGCCTCACGAGATATTAATTATTCATTGTTAATTTTCCTGAAGGTGTAATATTTCTGTCCGATGTAGCTGACCACAACGGTCAGGAGGGTAATAGCCATCTTGGAAGGCGTAGGATACCAGCCGAGTGTCTCGACGCATAGTTTGAGACCGAAATAGTTGACAGCCAGATTGACCGCCACAATCAGAATATAGCGGAGGAGCTGGCGTGCACCGTGCAGGTCTGACTGAGTGAAAGTAACATATTTCTGGAGCCAGAATCCTGTCAGGAGCGTAATAGGGAACACTATACACAGCGAGGCAATGTGCGGAGTAATTGCTTGCGCAAATTGAAAATTGAATATTGAAAATTGAATATTCACCAATTCGTGACCGATGATGAAGTTATAGACCAGGAAATAAAGTACCCAGTCCAACACCATGTTTCCTCCTCCGCAGGCGGCATAGCGGAACACCTGTTGTGGCATCCATTTGGCAAACGGACGATAGAAAAAATCTATTATAGAGGTAATTATTTGCGCTAATCGTTTCATAACGGCCATTAGGCGTTAATTTTTTCGCTGCAAAGATACAATTTTTTTCTGACATATACAAAAAAATCGCCTTTTTGAACGATTTTTCCTACTTTTATATTATTAACTAATTTCCCATCTTGCATTTCGGCGGTATATTTGCCGCCGGATCCGAACTTTTTTGTATCACCTACGGCATCAGCAATGCCGGAGAAACCACCATTCCTGTGTATTGGCTGATGATGGAATCGTGTCGGATAAAAAAGGTGGTCGGCATCGTATTGCTTAGCCGGTACATTTGCAGAGCAGAAATCTCACGTATCTCAAAATCCGTCTCGAAAAGACGCTCAAAACGCGCTCTTGCCACACTATCTTCCACCGCCAGACCGATGACCTTATCCGCCATACCCATCGGCACATACTGATTGACATTGCCTATAGAGTTTTGACAATAAGGACAGCTGTACGAAAATGCAAACACCAAATAGGCGGAGTCAGGATGAACAGTTACATATTCTGCCAAAGGGCTTTCCGCTAATGCCTTAGCTTGGAATATATGCTGTTTTTGCAGACATCTGGCTCCGTGCATCGAAAAGCCGCACATAAACATGACGACAACCGGTATAGCCGCCATAAAAATCACTGAAGGAATGGTTATTTCTTTATTCTTTTCTTGCGGACGGACAAGAGTCGGCACTAACATTCCCAGCAAAATTCCATTTCGACTAAAAGTCAACCAAGGCTTGGAATTAAGCAACGTAAGTGGACCGAAACAACCGCAATTAGTTATCCCGCGAGCAGCCACCCCATATAAATATATAGAGGAAACGGCAACAAGGAAAATGGCCGTTACACATGAAATATGCTTGGGGTAGAAATCAAAGACAAGCATTATGCCCAAGAAGATTTCAACAAAGATAATAACCGGGGCGGCAAAACCAAACCACGTCGCGCCATATTCACTCATGAGATCCGCAAAAGCGGCGGTGTCTATGGCTTTGAGTAGCCCTGAGAGAAGAAAAACAAACCCTACTAAAAAGCGGAATATTTTGGATAATTGTTGCGGCATAATGAATAGAGATTAAAAGAAAATGTTGCCCCACCGAAGCAGGGCAACAAAAAGAATGTTATTTGCACTTTATCGCGCCGACCGATTCTCCCTCCTTTTCTCTCTCCTTATTCCATTCTTTCATTATAGCATCCGAATAATCAGAGCAAGTAATAATTTTGTAACCTAATGCTGCAAATTCTTCTGCTGCCTCTTTCATTTCTTTTCCAGTAATAAATGCCGTTTCTGAGTCTGAATAACCGTACATTGTCATCGTACAAGTACAACCATTCTCGATGCTACCGCTTTTCTCACAAGCAACAAACATGGTGCTCATCGCAATCGCAACAAACGCACCTACTAAAAAGAATTTCTTTTTCATTTTGTGTTAAAGATTTAATTGTTTTCCTGCTCTGACGGCTTCGCAGGTCTTGCCCCGTTTGGAGAGTGCCGGTTCTCTATAGCCAATGGACATAACAAAAAAGCGGGACTGCAATCTTGCTGTTCCGCTAATCGAGGCTCTGGTATTGCCCTTGTATCCAAACAGCAACACCGAAGCCCACGCCGTATGTATAACTGAATATGGTACGCGATTGCGCACGCCATGTATATATACATACCATGGACATCTTAGTGTCGCAATGTTTTGGATACTATGAATTTACCAGATTCCGATTAGCCAAAACAAAGCGCGTAAGACGCCTTTTTTCAATATATCCTGTATCTCACCCGCCCGAAAGACATATTCCCTCAGCGTGGGCTCAATACGGCAAAACTTTCGTTTTGCGCTGCAAAATTACAAAAAAAATTTTACATTTGCAAATTTATCTACCGGTTTTATAGGTTTTTGTCTTAAAATTATCACAACACTAATAACCACAAATCATAAATCAATCATAATCGCGCACACAGGGCGCTTCCTGTGCAAATCGTGTCAATCTCGTATCCCACCACATATTATAATATATATATATTATCACGTGATTTTGAATGATAAACCATTCATTTAATACCATGAAATACTAAACTTTTCACCCTGAATCAACCAAAAATTCCACGCATATTCAAAAAAAATAACATTAAATTTGCTCAATTCAAAAAAAAGCAGTACTTTTGCAGGCGCAAAAGGTTTACGCAAGCAATGTAAACTACCAATTAACGAAAATTACAAACTCTTATGGACGATTATCACCCTGCTAATGCAACAAGTACATGCCAAAAAATTTCTTGGGCAGCACTTCTTGACGGATTTGAATGTCGCCCAGAAGATTGCTGAGACCGTTATTTCCGGACGAACTATCGAAATCGGTTCCGGAATGGGTGTTCTGACCCAATATCTCCTCAAAAATCCAAATATCCAGCTCACGGCCATTGAGATTGACCGAGAGTCCGTGGCATACCTCAAAGAGTGGTACCCGGAGCTGGATCTGGTGGAAGGCGATTTTCTCAAACTGGACCTCGACAAACTCATTCCCGAAGGCGAGTTCAACGTCATCGGCAATTATCCTTATAACATCTCAAGCCAAATCTTCTTTAAAGTGCTTGAATACAAAGACCGTATCCCTGTTTGTTCGGGTATGATCCAAAAAGAGGTGGCGGAACGCATCGCTTCCAAGCCCGGCAAGAAAGCCTACGGTATTCTTTCAGTTTTATTACAAGCCTATTACGATATAGAATATTTGTTTACGGTGGATGAACACATGTTCAATCCTCCGCCAAAAGTCAAGTCGGCGGTAATCCGCATGACCCGCAACAAACGACGACGGTTGGAATGCGACGAAGCACTGTTTAAGACAGTTGTCAAGACCGCTTTTAACCAGCGACGAAAACAGATGCGCAACTCGCTGAGGAGTTTAGTTGAAAGTTTAAAGTTGAATGTTGAAAGAAGTTCCGAAGAAGAAATCCGTTTAGCTTACTTCCTCACCCGAAGACCGGAACAATTAAGTGTTGAAGAGTTCATCGAACTTACAAATTTACTAAATAGCAAAATGGTCAAATAAATGAACAAATGGTAAATGAATAAATTGTAAATAGCTTTATGTCTGAAATCAAAATATTTTATAAAGATAAGGAGAAAATCAAAGTAGCCCGCTCCATCTCCGCTCTTAAAGAACTGGACAAGAAGGATATCATCTGGATTGACCTATTGGACGTGAGCGACAAGACGGAGGACACGCTGGAAGGATTCCTGAAAATAGAGATTCAGGAAGACGAAGAGATGGAGGAAATCGAGCTTTCCAGCCGTTATATCCAAACGGATGACTCTATCGTAGCCAACAGTAACTTCCTCAAATCCGATTTTGAGATGGAGCCTGTCAACTTTATTGTTAAAAACTCCATTCTTGTTTCCATCCGTGACGTGGAACTGGAAAGTTTCAACGAGACAGTAAAGAAGATGTTTGTTAATACCCGTAATTTTCCAAGCGGCTATCATGTGCTGGTAGCATTGTTGGAGACACGTGTGGAGAAAGATGCCGACCTGATTGAGGACACCACGGATATGATTACCGAACTCTCGCAACAGATCAACGCCAACAGCGAACACGTGGACGAAGATTTGCTGGTACAGATCAAGGATATGCAGGAGAAAGTGACTATTATCCGTCAAAACCTCATGGATAAACAACGCGTAATCAGCAGCCTAATCAAATGCGATTTCTTCCCGGAGGAATTAGGTGCACGATTGACGATGATTATCAAAGATATCAACTCTCTTTTCGATTATGTGAAGTTCGGTTTTGACCGTCTGGATTACCTGCAGGATACCTTTCTTGGTTTGGTAAACATCGAGCAGAACAAGATTATCAAGATTTTCACAGTCATCAATATCATTTTCCTGCCTCCTACATTGATAGGAAGTCTCTACGGAATGAATTTCGATTTTATGCCCGAACTTCATTGGCAATTCGGTTATCTATGGGCAATAGGATTGATGTTGCTATCAGTGGTACTTATTCTGCTGATTTTCAAACTTAAAAAGTGGTTATAAACATATTGTTAACAACTAATGTGCTACACAGTTTAAAACATGTTCCACATTGCATTTGTCAAATCAATTAACTTTTCGATAAAAAATATTAAATACCGTAATCCGTTGAAATCGAATAAACTTACGGATTTATCAACAGTTTCAACATACTAATATATCCAAAATAATTTTAAAATTTAATAAGATATTTTTTATATGAGTTTAGAGGAGCAGGGAAAAGTGGAAAGTGGAAACTTAAAACTGAAAGAGTTAATTTTGAAACTGAAGGAAGAGAAGAATGCCGTCATTTTTGCGCATTACTATACCCGTCCTGAGATACAAGATATAGCCGATTTCATCGGTGACAGTTTGGCATTAGCCAGGCAGGCTACGCGTGTGCAGGCGGATATATTAGTAATGTGCGGTGTGCATTTTATGGGCGAGACAATGAAAATTCTCTGCCCGGAGAAGAAAGTGCTGATTCCGGACATGGCTGCCGGCTGCTCATTAGCGGATAGCTGCAAGGCGGAAGACCTGGCTGCTTTCAAAGCGCAGCACCCGGATCATATGGTGGTGAGCTATGTCAACACTTCCGCCGATGTCAAAGCGCTGACGGATGTAGTGGTCACTTCGTCCAACGCCAAGAAGATTGTGGATCAGCTGCCTGAGGATGCCAAGATTATCTTCGGTCCTGATTATAACCTTGGTTCTTATATAAATACAGTTACAGGAAGAGAAATGCTTTTGTGGAACGGAGCGTGCCATGTACATAGCCGTTTCTCGTTGGAGGCGTTGATCCAACTGAAAAAAGAAAACCCGGGCGTAGAAGTATTAGCTCACCCTGAGTGTAAGGCACCTATTTTGGCTCAGAGCGACGTAATAGGTTCTACCAAGGCGTTGCTTGAACACACTATCGGTTCGTCCGCCAAACGCTTTATAATAGTTACAGAGAGCGGTATCCTGCATGAAATGCAGAAGGCTTGTCCGGACAAAGAGTTTATTCCTGTGCCACCGGAAGTGACAGAAGGCGTGGGTTGTAGTTGTAATGAGTGCGAGTATATGCGTATGAATACCTTGGAGAAAGTGTATGCATGTCTGCATGACGGGCAACCGGAGATGACAGTAGCAAAAGAGACAGCCGAAAAAGCCGTCTCTTCTATAAACAGAATGCTTGAAATGAGCTAAGAAATTAACTCATTATCAAAGTTATTTATTTACCCATTTTTTCTTTCAGATGCTTAT
>FLNW01002339.1_pt1 | contig 10334 bp, 7 predicted proteins | sample 1140371 | NCBI WGS metagenome assembly FLNW01 (sample SAMEA3878170, study PRJEB12797) | bioreactor metagenome | biome: Moose rumen | place: Sweden | collected 2011-10
CAAGTTTTTTTACACTAAACACAAAAACTTTAAAAAAAATGAGAAAACTTTTGTTAGGATTAGCCTGTTGCTTAGTTTTAAATGCTGGCGCACAAAAATTTGAAAATTTAGCCCAAACGCCACCAATGGGTTGGAATAGTTGGAACACATTTGCTCTTGACATAAATGAGCAAGTAGTTAAAGACATGGCAGACCTTTTTGCTAAAAACGGTTTAAAAGAAGCTGGATACGAATATATAGTAATTGACGATGGATGGTCGTTAAAAGAACGCGACAAAAATGGCAACCTTGTTCCCGACCCCAAAAAATTTCCCTCTGGCATGAAAGCACTTGCCGATTATGTACACTCAAAAGGATTTAAATTTGGCATATACAACTGCGCAGGTAGCCACACATGCGGTGGATACCCCGGTGGAAGAGGCCACGAATATCAAGACGCATTACTTTATGCAAGTTTTGGTGTTGATTTTCTAAAATACGATTGGTGTAGCACGGGTAAACTCTACGCCCCCGAAGCATACGCCACCATGCGCGATGCACTACACACCGCAGGACGCGAAGTATTGTTTTCTATTTGTGAATGGGGCGACAACGATCCATGGAGTTGGGCTCCCGAAACAGGACACATGTGGAGAACAACGGGCGATATTTATTGCTGTTGGGATTGCGAATATATCAGAGACAAAGGACTACCAACTCAATGGAGTGCTTGGGGTGTTTGGCCAATCTTGCACATGCGCAAAGACATACGAAAATACGCTGGACCCGGACATTGGAACGACCCTGATATGCTTGAAATAGGGAAATGTATGAATGCAGCCGAAGATCGTAGCCATTTTGCATTATGGTGTTTGAGTGCCGCACCACTAATTCTTGGCAACGATTTAAGAACTGCAAACCAAGATACATGGGACATAATAAAAAACACCGAAGTAATAGCAATAGACCAAGATAAACTTGGGATACAAGGTTTTGAATATTCGTGTTCAGATAGTCTTTCAGTGTGGGTAAAACCGCTTGAAGGTGGTGATTGGGCTATTGGATTTGTTAATCTATCGCAAAAAACAAAAAATATTGTATTCGATTGGAAAACAAACATTATAAATGACGACTTGGCAAAACGAACCCTCGATGCCAATACCACAGAATACAAACTTCGCGACCTTTATCAACACAAAGACCTTAAATCAACAACTAAAAAACCTTTGGTTGCAAATATCGGTAGCCACGACATTTTGTTGTTGAGATTATCAAAAAAATAAAAAAAATAAGTATTTTTTAAAAAAAGGTATTAAAATTGCAATACCAATAACAAAATATAAATGCTAAATAAAATGCAAGTACTAAGAGACGATTCAATAATAACAATCACTTACGATCCACAACGTTCGCTGTTGGAAACGTGTTGGAAACCAGGGCAAGCAGAACTAACCCCAGATGATGTTAAAGATGTTTTACAATCAATAGGTAACTATTTGTCGAGTTGTCGCCCCGAAAATTACATAGCTGACCAAACCAACAAAAATAGTGTTTACCCTGTTGAAATACAAACTTGGATAGCAAAAGTGCTTTATACAGCGTGTATAAAAGGCGGTGTTAAAAAAGCTGCACTTATCCAATCGGGAAATTTCATTACCAGTTTGAGTACAACTCAAATGCTTGACGAAGCAACGGATATACCATTACAATTTGAAACATTTCCAACGCGCGAAGAAGCGTATGAATGGATGCATATTTAAAATCGCTTACCAATAAAAATCAAAGCGCAACGAAAACTTTATTCCGTTGCGCTTTGATTTTTTATTTCAATACAAAAAAAAGCTACAAAAACTAAACTATCTTTTTGTATTTTATTCTTGTAGGTGCGGCATCGCCCATTCTCATCTTGTAATTTTCTTGATATTCAGAAAAACTACCCTCAAAAAATTTAACTTGGCTATCGCCCTCAAATGCAAGTATATGAGTTGCAATACGATCTAAAAACCACCTATCGTGGCTTATTACCACAGCACAACCTGCAAAATGTTCAAGACCCTCTTCCAACGCACGCAACGTGTTAACATCTATATCATTGGTAGGCTCGTCCAAAAGTATTACATTAGCGTGTTCTTTTAAAGCAAGAGCAAGGTGCAAACGGTTACGCTCTCCTCCAGAAAGAACGCCACATTTTTTTTCTTGATCTGTACCTGTAAAATTAAATCGCGAAACATAAGCTCGCGCGTTAACCACACGATTGCCAAGTTGAATATTTTCTGTTCCTCCTGAAATAGTTTGAAATACAGTTTTTTCTGGGTCGATAGAAGCATGTTGCTGATCTATATATGCAACTTTTACAGTTTCGCCAACAGAAAACGTTCCAGAATCAGGTTTTTCAAGCCCCATTATAAGACGGAAAAGTGTAGTTTTACCAGCTCCGTTAGGACCTATTACACCAACTATACCATTAGGCGGCAATGTAAAATCAAGATTTTCAAAAAGCAACTTATCTCCAAACGCCTTAGAAACACCATGAGCTTCAATAACTTTATCTCCTAAACGTGGACCATTAGGAATAACAATCTCAAGTTTTTCTTCCCGTTCTTTTTGATCTTCGTTGAGAAGTTTTTCGTAAGCATTAAGACGTGCCTTACCCTTTGCGTGTCGTGCTTTTGGACTCATATTAACCCACTCCAACTCGCGTTCGAGAGTTTTACGACGTTTTGATGCTGTTTTTTCTTCACTTTCAAGTCGTTTTGCCTTTTGTTCAAGCCATGACGAATAGTTGCCTTTCCAAGGAATACCCTCTCCCCTATCAAGTTCAAGTATCCAACCTGCAACACTATCAAGAAAATATCTATCATGAGTAACAGCAATAACAGTACCTTTATATTGTTGTAAATGTTGTTGCAACCAATCAATACTCTCTGCATCAAGGTGGTTGGTTGGCTCGTCGAGCAATAAAACATCAGGCTGTTGCAACAATAACCTACACAACGCAACCCTACGTCGTTCTCCACCTGAAAGATGTTCTACCTTTTCGTCGTCGGGCGGGCAACGCAAAGCTTCCATAGCACGTTCAAGTTTGTTATCAAGTTCCCACGCATCATGATGATCAAGCAATTCTGTAAGCTCTCCCTGACGCTCAATAAGTTTATCCATCTGTTCGGGTTCCATTGGCTCGGCAAATTTTTCGTTAATTTGCTCATATTCAGCAAGTAAATCTACAATATATTGTACACCTTCTTGCACCACTTCCTTAACAGTTTTGGTATTATCGAGTTGAGGTTCTTGTTCAAGATAACCAACAGAATACTCATTTGCAGCAAAAGCAAGGCTACCATCAAAATTTTTATCTTTTCCTGCAATAATTTTTAAAAGTGTAGATTTTCCAGAGCCGTTTAAACCTATAACACCTATTTTTGCACCATAGAAAAAAGAAAGATTAATATTATTTAATACTTTTTTTGCTGGCGGGAACGTTTTGCAAACCCGCGACATTGAAAAAATTATTTTTTGTGCTTCTTCAGCCATATTTTTATTTATTGTTTTATTATTTTTTATAATAACCAATTATTAACAAATTACTTTAGATAAACAACTATAACAATATATTAATCAATTATTTGTTAAGATAATCAGCAACATCGTCAAGATTATCAAGCCACTTACCACCGTTACGTTCTACAAGCCTTCCTACCGCATCAAGCGACTTTTTTTGAAATTCGGTAAATGTATGGTCTTCGTCTTGGTTAAGAACGCAAAAAACGGTTTTATCGGGTCGTTTATTACTATCGTCTATTACCTCTGCCACTGCATAAACACCTGTCATCTTGGGCGTTATAACATAAAGACAATAATCACAATCTTCGCGTTCTTGAAGTTCGCGTTTATAAGCATCCTCGTTCCAAGTTGGAACAACTGGATCGAAATAGTTTATTTTTAGTTTAGGTTTTATTTTGTCGCGCCAGTCCGACCCGTTGACCGTGCCACCCAAAAACACTTTTTTATCCATATTTATTACCCTACAAAATTTTTGATAAAAATAGATATTTTTTAAAAACTTACAAAATAAAAAAGTTTCATATCAAAAAAATCACTAATTATATATTCAACAAAATTTAAACAAGAAAAAAATTATAAAGATAGCATTTTTTGTGTTAAAAAAAAAATTAATAAATTTGTCGCCAAGAAAAAAAAACATGAAAAGAATGTTAAACTATAAATAAAATGAATAAACTAATCAAAATCGCAATTTCACTATTGCTATTTTTAGTTGTTTGGAATCTACCGATTGATAGTTTTGGTATTAATGGGTTAACGACGATAGAACAACGAATTATAGCAATATTTGTACTCGCAGCCACAATGTGGATTATGGAGCCAATTCCAATTTGGACGACATCAGTAGGCATAATGGTTATAATGCTTCTAACCACATCAACAAGCATGTGTAATCTATTTAACGGAGTACTCAACCCTGAAGGTAAAATTGACCCGTCGATAGACCCTACATTCGGCACGCCAATAAAATACAAAGCTATAATGGCAACCTTTGCCGACCCGATAATAATGTTGTTCATGGGCGGTTTTGTATTAGCCATAGTAGCATCAAAATACAAACTTGACGCTGTAATTGCAAAAAATATACTCAAACCATTTGGAAGCCAATCAAAATTTGTTTTACTTGGATTTATAACTGTTACTGCGCTTTGTTCAATGTTTATGAGCAACACTGCCACAGCCGCAATGATGTTAACAATACTCACCCCCGTACTTGCACAACTTCCAGAATCAGGCAAAGGTCGTATTGCTATGGCTCTATCAATACCAATTGCTGCCAATGTTGGTGGTATAGGAACACCAATAGGAACACCTCCTAATGCTGTTGCAATAGGTTATCTTAACAATCCAGAAGGACTAAATCTTGGTATAAGTTTTGGCAATTGGATGCTCGTAATGATACCAGTAGCTATAATAATCCTATTGTTCGCATGGGTTTTGCTATTAAAAATGTTTCCATTTTCACAAAAAACAATACAAATTCATGTTGATGGTGAAATGGAAAATAGTTGGAAATCAAAGGTAGTTTCAATAACATTCGCCTTAACAATATTACTATGGGTTACAGACCGTTGGACAGGCATAAACTCTAATGTTGTAGCTCTAATTCCATTTGCAGTGTTTGGTATAACAGGTATTTTTTCAAAAGATGATTTCAAAAAAATAGATTGGGACGTACTTTGGCTTGTAGCTGGAGGATTTTCTCTCGGAGTAGGACTCGAAGATACGGGACTTGCAAAACATATGGTAAACTCAATACCATTTGGTTCATGGAGTCCACTATTAGTAATTATCGGCTCAGGAATTTTGTGTTGCGTTATGAGTACATTTATGAGCAACTCGGCCACTGCTGCATTGCTAATTCCAATTTTAGCCGTTGTTGGCAAAGGTATGGAAGAACAACTAACTGGATTTGGTGGCGTTTCCACCTTGTTAATCGGTTTAGCTCTTTCGGCATCATTTGCAATGGCATTGCCTATAAGCACACCTCCTAACGCATTGGCATACGCCAAAGGATTTATAAAACAAAAAGATATGGCCGTTGTTGGTATTATTGTAGGAGTATTTGCTCTTGCGTTGGGCTATATTGTACTTATTAGTTTAAAAGGCTTGTAGAAAAATTTGCTATACTAATTTAACCATTTCGGCGGTTAGGTTTCCCAACCAGAAACTTAACCGCCATTTTTTGTTGTACACCTTTATTAGTTTTAGAATAATCAAAATAGTTATTTTTTTATAAAAAAATAAGGTGCAGTTTTTACACTACACCTCATTTTTTATTAACGATTTACAGATAATTGGGCTAACTAATAATCCTCATCATCGTCGCCGCCTTCATCGTAATCACCTTCATCGTCGTCGCCATCGTAATCTTCCTCTTCGTCATCGAAGTCATCCTCTTCCTCGTCATCTTCTTCATCCTCTTCTTCTTCTTCTTCATCGTCGAAGTCTTCTTCGTCCTCTTCTTCGTCGAAGTCGTCATCATCTTCGTCTTCTTCATCATCCTCGTCTTCGTCGAAGTCATCATCATCTTCGTCTTCTTCATCATCGTCATCTTCATCGAAGTCGTCATCATCTTCGTCTTCGTCGAAGTCGTCATCATCTTCTTCGTCATCTTCATCGAAGTCGTCGTCATCGAAGTCTTCATCATCGAGGTCATCGTCATCGAGGTCTAAATCGTCGTCGTCCAATTCGTCGTCGTCATCGTATAAATCGTCATCGTCGTCGATGTAGATTATGTTACCGTCTTCGTCACGTACTTTTTTGCCCTTTTTGACTTTCTTTCCTCCTTTGCTCAACTTTCCACTGCCTGTGGTTTTAGATCCTGATTTTCCAGAGGATTTTTTTCCGCCTTTTCCAGAGGATTTCTTTCCTGACGAAACCGACGGCTTGTTGCTTGATTTCTTTTCTGAAACTTCTTTACGCTCCTCGTAGGTATTGTCATATTCTTCGGCAAGTTCTTCGTTGAACCAATCCCCAACAAGTTCGTCGATGAATTGTTCTTCTTCGGGTTCAAGCCCGTCAACAGATGCTATTTCGTACATGTCTTTGGCAATGGTCGCCAATGCACCTGGAGAAAGATACCGCCCAAGAATATCCACGGTTTCTTGTACAAAACCTTCAACAGTGGTTAGTTCGGCACAATGCTCCATAACTTCCTCTGCATCATAATTGAGACCAAACATTTCAAGAATGTTGGCAAGTTTGTCTGTTGCCGCTTGATATTCCTCATCCGAAACTTCATCATCTCCAACTGTTGCCATTCCGTAGAGCGCACCAAGACGGTAGGTGATGTCATAATCTCCAAGTTCATTACAAAGTGCACTCCATGTTTCGTCATCCATATCATCAAACTCGGTGAACATATCAACAAACAAAGATTCGTCATCTTCCGACCAAGTTTCCTCTACTTGTGATATTGGATTGACATCGTAAATTACCCACGAATCGTTGCTGTTAAGATTTTCATCCATAAGGTAATCGTATGGAATGTAGCAATAGCCTCTATCGCCATATTGTTCACCCCACGAGTTACGCACGATGAATACACGGTCAGGTTCTGAATAACCTACACACAACATCGCATGTCCGCCAAGTTCTTGATCGCCTCGTCTTGGCATTGGGACTACACCGTGTCTTGGATTGCTTATTGAACTGAACACCAACGCACCAAAAAATATAGGATAACCCTCTGCTAACGCACTTTTCCATGCTTCGAGATCGGTTTCCACATATTCAAATTTATCAATGCGGTTTTCCTTAGCAACCTGATAACATTCCTTCGGTGGTTTTTGTTTAAACTTACGAGTATCGTATGGCCACATTTGCTCATCGCAAATTCCAGTTTTCTGAAGTGAGGTGATAACGTTGTAGTTGATTGCTCCCGCATCATTATCCTCCTCGCCTGCCAATACTCGCGAATTGTAATATAAAAACAAACGGCTTACATCGTAGTTGTTGATACCTTGTTTGCGGTTAATCAAGTATTCATAAGCACCTGCAGCAGCGTTGGCTGTACACGAACCTATAGAACCTTGATTCTCTACCGCTGTCATGTAAGGGCGAAGATCCACTTTTTGTGGCAATTTGCTTGCCTTCATTGACGATTTGAACTGTGGTGCGGCTTTGCATACCATTTTATCACCTGCAAGGTAGCCACCAATCTTCACCTGCGAACCGTCGGCACGGGTGATGATTTCCGCTTTCTGTTTTTTTGCCATTTTATATAATATTAGGTAAAATGTTTTTTACTTTTTATTTTCAAATGATTTTAACATCGACTGACGTTCTTCTTCGGTTTTACACGCTGATAGCATGCGTTGTTTAATACGCTCGATTGTTTGAGCGTCAACTTTCTTTACAGTTTCCACAGCCGTTTCTAAAGATTTTTTTAATTCCTGTGGCAAAGAGTCGTTTTTGGCAAGTTGAAGGGCGTATGCAAGTTTTGCAGCATCACATTCTTCATTCATCTCATTTGTTACGTTAGAGACATCCTTAGATTTTTGAGCTTCGATTTTTTCTTGAAGCATCTTATAATTAAGGTATGCTTCCTTGTCGGCAGAAGTAAGTTTGTCTTCGTATGATGTCCATACCTCTGCAAGAATGTCGTCAAGTTTGCTATCGGCTTTGTATGATTCAATGCCGCCCTTGATTATGTCGCCAACTGCTTTAAATGTGTCGAATAAACCCATGATAAATACTTTTTAATTGTGTGTTTTTAATGTTCAATTACATTCGCAATTTAACGATAATCAAGTTCAAAAAACGTCCATTTGAGTTCAAATTAGTTCCATTTGAGTTCAAAAAAGTTGTATTTATGTTCAAAATGTACTCAAATGCAACATAATTTTCTCTTATAAACGGGTAGCAAAGCAGTTTCTATTGCAATATTGCATATTTGTTAAAAAATGCAGAATTTAAATTGTATATTTCACAAATATTATTTTTATGTTTGTCATTAAAATTAAAAAACAGCATTCATGTTTGATAACGATATAATACCAGTTGCATTTTTGGCTATTTCGTGCTTGATATTCTCGGCAACGAGATACTTTTTCAAACCATCGTCCAACATATCGGAGGAACAGATGGAATATATGTACCCTGCTCGAAAAATTGCTACCCTCTTGTATTTGCAAGGATTATTTTTGACAGCATACATATTCAAGCCTGAAAATCCATCATCACAAATGCTAAGAGACGTGTTTTTGCCGTTATTTTTACCATACGACATCGCCATGTTGATTAGTACATATTTTGGAAAGGTATTAAATTGGACTTTTAACAAAAAAATCGACATTGCATTGTTTATGACCGTGCCGTTGATATTGATGATGTTGTTTATATCAGGATTGTTTTTTCCGCAATTACTTGACCAACAAGCTCTCAAAGTAGTTAAAATTGCTGCACTGTCGATGGCAGTTGCTTGGACATTGCTGCTTGTGGTATTGGATAGAAAAATAAGAAATAGCCTAAATACATGCAGCGATTGCGATAAAAAAAATTTTCCAAGACTCTTCGCACGACGAGTTGTGTTAATGATAGTTCCAGCAGTTTTAATTGCATGGTTAGGGTATTTTTTTGATTGTCTGCGCAGTGTAGCTTATATCGTTTTGGGACTTGAAACCGTGTTGCTGATGATTATAATATTACCCACTCAACGCAATTTACAGAACGAAACTGCCGTGGTAGAGCAGTTGACAAAGTCGGTTTGTTGCAAAAACAACGATTACATAGCCGAAAAAATCCGCAATTACGTCGAAGGCAACAAAGCTTTCCTAAATCCAAAGCTAACCATTGCAGACATAGCTGTTGGCACCAACATATCTCGAACCTACATTTCAAAAGTAATTAAGGACGACTTTGGCGGTTTCTACAAGTATGTCAACTGCTTAAGATTCCAATATCTTGAAAATTTTAGAAAAGAAAATCCAAACATCTCACTCGATGCGGCTGTTGAGCAATGCGGATTTGTATCGCGCAATGCGTATTACAATGCAAGGAAATATGTTAAGTAAATTTTTTTTTTGAATTCTGCCCTTCTTAAAACAAAAAAAACTCTGCTATGCTTGAAAACAACATAGCAGAGTTTTTTTATAAAATGTGTATAACCAATTTTCTGTTACTTGTTTATCTTAGCCCAAGTATCTTTTAGCGTTACAGTGCGATTGAAAACAAGTTTTTGAGGTGTAGAGTCTTTGTCGCAACAGAAATAACCAATCCTTTCAAACTGAAATTTGTCGAGAGGTTTTGCTTTTGCAAGTTCAGGCTCTAAGTAAGCATTCACAATTTTCAAACTGTCGGGATTGAGGTTAGAAATAAAATCTTGACCTTCGGGACAATCGTCAGGATCTTCTTTCAGAAACAACCTATCGTAAAGTCTAATTTCTGCTTCAACTGCAGTTGGTTCGTTAACCCAATGTATAGTGCCTTTTACTTTTCTACCATCAGGAGCATTGCCACCTTTTGTCTGTGGATCATACGTACACTTAAGCTCAATAATATTACCATTAGCATCTTTTATCACCTCATTGCATGTAATAAAATAAGCCCAACGCAATCTAACTTCTTGACCAGGAGCAAGTCTAAAATACTTTTTAGGTGGAATTTCCATAAAATCGTCGCGCTCTATGAGTATATGTTTTGAGAAAGGAACTTGCCTTGTTCCAGCGGTAGCATCTTCTGGATTATTAACCGCGTCAAGCAATTCTTGTTGTTCTTCAGGATAATTAGTAATCGTTACTTTTATAGGATTAAGCACCGCCATAACTCTATTCGCTTTTTTGTTAAGATCT
>FLNW01000424.1_pt1 | contig 10290 bp, 4 predicted proteins | sample 1140371 | NCBI WGS metagenome assembly FLNW01 (sample SAMEA3878170, study PRJEB12797) | bioreactor metagenome | biome: Moose rumen | place: Sweden | collected 2011-10
GATTGTAGATTTTTACTTATCACATTTGGAATACTGTAATAATCGAGATTTAGTGGATTTGGTGTGCTATAAAATCTTATGAAATTATCTTTTGGATAAAGATAGACAAATATTGTACCAGTTAGCTGAAGATAAGAATATGTGGAAACAAAGAGTCGCAATTGTATCGACTATGGTTTTCGTAAAAAAGTGAGAATTTGATGATACTTTGAAGATTTCTGAAAAGCTTTTGACCCATGAACATGATTTAATCCACAAAGCTGTTGGATGGCTTTTAAGAGAAGTTTGAAAAAAAGATGAAAATGTTTTGAAAGATTTTTTGGATAAATATGCATCTAAAATGCCTAGAACTATGCTCAGATATGCAATTGAGAAATTGGATGAAAGTGAAAGAAAATATTATTTGAACATGAGTAACTAAAAATTGGTGATTAAAAATCTGAACATAACTTTTTAGAGTATAATAATTATTACGTTTTTATTTCTTTTTTCTTGTTTTTTATTTAAAAAAATATATAGTCAACCCACATAAATATATTTTTATTTTTTGTGCAAAAAATTAATGAGCTCTTTCTGGAACAAACGTAGGAAGATTTATGGAATCTGAATTTTACTAGCTGCGTTTATTGTGTTTTTTGTTGGATGGACATTCAATAGTGAAAAAATGAGTAGACAGCTTTCTATTTCTCGAGATGCTATAAGTAATTTTAGAAGATGACTAGATATATCTGGAGGTACTAGGCTTACATACAGAATAGCTTATGATACTTACGAGCAAACTTATTCTGGAAATTCTGCAGAATTGACCGCAGTAAAAAATACTGTAGAAAATATTATATTAAAAAATATCGATGGGAGAATTTCTCAATTGTGAGTCAGTGATTATAAATCTTACACTCAACAATTGGATAACGAAACTCAAATCGTTGTAGAAATTTGATGAGTTGCCGATTTGGATCAGGCTAAAGAGTTAATCTGAAAAACTGTAGAACTCCAATTCAAATTACCAAATGACTCTGAATGAACAGATGCAGATAAATCTGAAAGAACCACTTTAGCTCAGAATTTATATAACGATTTATTATCAAATTCTGATAAATTTGAAGCTATCGCTGGAGGTAGACAATCAGAGAATGTTTACTATACAAAATATGATAATGCTACAATTTCTCAGTTACCAACTATATATCAGAATAATGTAGCCGTACTGAGTGAAACTACTGAATGAAAAGTTTCTCCTTTAATGGAATGACTTTATTATTCTTATCAAGCTCAGGATTATAGTGGAAATATTCAAAACATTGACTTAAATGGTTATACTTTTTTCCGTATGGTATCTAAAGAAGAGTGAGCTAGAGATTGAATCGCTCTAAATGATATTTTAGAGGTGGCTACTACTTTAGGAGCGACATATGATGAAAAGTTTGATTTAGTTAAAGATGAAGCTGCTATCGCTTCTGGTAGTTATGCATTTGAAGGAGATATTTTAAGATATAATAACGGAGAAATTTATCCAAATGAAGTTGCTTATGATGCTAGAATATTAGCTATGATACCTGATACGTTAGTTTCTGGTGATACTGAAAATGCGGATGAATTTGCCGAAGAAGTAAACAATGCCAAATCTCAATTGCTTGCAGATAAAGAGGCAGACATTCCAGAAGCAACTCCTGTATATGATGCTGCTATTTCACTAAATGATTTGAAATCAGCCATAACAACTTTTGATGTTAATAATAATGATGAAGTTCAGACTTATGAAATTGATTGATTTACATATATTATTGTATTAAGAGATAAAAAAGATGCAAATGGACATTGGTATAATTTTGCTACTGTTAGATGATTGAATGAAGAATCATTTAAAAATGCTCTCGAATCTCAAACTTTCTATACAATGGAAGAAGTATTTGTACAAGACAAGCTTTCTTGGATAAATGCTCAATCCGAAGATGGAAAAATATTAAACGGAGCCAACTTTAAATATGCTTCTGTTAGCACATCTCAATTATGAGAACCTGTGGTTGTTATTAGTTTTGATGATATCGGAAAGGCCGTATTCTGTAGTATTACAGAAAAGAACATTGGAAAAGAAATGGCTATTTTCATTTGATGAGAATTGATTACTAGCCCAGTAATTCAGGCTAGGATTTGTGATGGATCAGCTCAAATAGATGGGAACTTTACTGCCGAATCTGCAAAAGAACTAACTAACCAATTAAATGATTGAGCTTTGCCTGCTCCATTAATTTTGATGCAAGAGGAGAAAGTTAGTGCATCATTATGAGAAAATGCATTTAATGGTGCATTGATTGCTATGGGAGTTGGATTCTTGATTATTTATTTATACATGACATATCTATATGGATGGAAAAAATGATTAATAAGTCTGCTTTCTTTGGGAATCTATACTTTAATATTATTTGCCATCATTAAGATAATAGATTATGCATTATCTTTGAGCTGAATCGCTGCCATTATTCTTTCTATCTGAATGGCTGTAGATGCTAATGTGCTTATTTTCGAGAGAATGAGGGAGGAAAAGGAAAACAAAAAATCAGACAGCGATAGTATAGATGTGGCTTACGATAGAAGCTGGAATGCTATTCGTGATGGTCAGATTTCTACATGAATGATTGGAATATTATTAATGTTAATGTGAATTAATATGTTCAAGTGATTTGGAACCATGTTAGTTGTTTGAGTATTACTGACATTAATAATTAACGTTCCTGTGATTAAAGAGTTATTACACATATTCTATAGAAAGAAATAATTAACTTATATATAAATAAAGAAATAAAGGAAAGCTGGTCGAAGGATCAGCTTTTCTGTTTATTATTAGAATATAAAATCATGCAAAACATCTAAATTTTTAAACTAAAATCATTTGTTTTTCTTGGTTGAATAAGTAAAATATCTTCATTCAGAACTTGTCTAGTTTATTCTTTGTGTAAATAAAATATGTCTTCAACTCCTCGTACGCTTTTTGCCTACAAACAGCTAAATGCTAATTCTAAAAATTGGGCTGAATGAGCTCAAAAATATATGAGTAAAAAGAAGTTCTCATTTTGGAAATTTTTATGAGCACTTGTATTATTCTTTATAATCGCATGAATCTGAGTAGGTGCTGCCTGGATGAATATTAATGTATTTAAAAATTTACCTGATGTAAGCCAGGTAAAAGATATGGTATTTTCTCAAGCTACTGTAATTCAAGATAAAAATGGTATAGAATTATATAAATTTTTTGATGAAAATCGTGAATATGTAGATATAGAAGATATTTCTCAGCATATGATAGATGCAATTGTTGCGATGGAAGATCAGCATTATTGGGAACATGAATGACTAGATCCTTGGGGAATATTCCGTGCTGCCTTGAAAGGTAAGTGATGATGATCAACTCTTCCTCAGCAGTTGATGACTAATGTCTTTAAATTAAAAGCATGACTCTGAAGCACTAATAAGAGTAAAATTTGAAATTATCTAGATAAAATCGCATATAAATTACGCCAGATTGTTTTAGCAAAAAGATTAAATACCACATTTCAGAAACAGGTAAAAACCGATAACCCAAATCTCTCAAATGATGAGGCAAAAAGAGAAATGAAAAAGAAAGTTCTCGAATTATATTTGAATTATATTGAATTTGGTAATAATTCATTTGGAGTAGAGGCTGCTGCAAAATCATTCTTCGGAGTATCTGCATCTAAATTATCAGTTGCTCAATCAGCAGTGCTAGCTTCATTACCAAAATGACCATGACAATACTCTCCTCTTACAGAATCTGGAAGAAAAAATTTGATGTGATATTTCAAAATTACAGATGTTGCATGAAATGAGTATCCTTTTGAATGAACTCTGAAACAAGATATTATTGCTAAATTTTCAGATGCTATAAATAAAGCAGATTTCTCCAATAAAAAAGCATCTAATTCTTCTGTAAATCTACTACAATGACTATGATCTTTTAATTTAATCGTGGATGGTAAAGAATATTATATTACGTTCTATAATTGAAGAAAAGATGTAGTTTTGAGCAGGATGTTGGAAGACTGATACATAACTGACGAAGAATATAAAAAAGCTGAGATTGAAGCTCTAAGAATTGAATTTAAATCTGCCTCATTCCAGATTAAAGCTCCTCATTTCGTATTTTGGATTGGAGATGTTTTGAAAGAAATGTACGGAGAAGATGCCGTTCTTGAATGATGATTAATTGTAAAAACCACTCTCGATTATGATATTCAAAAGATGGCTGAGGAAGCTTTCCAAAATAATGTTCGTACTTTATATGAAAACTGAGCGAATAATTCTTCAATGATTTATGTAAATACGGATAATGGAGATGTGCTTGCTTATGTGGGATCACTTGATTATTTCAATGATGAGATAAAATGACAAATAGATATGGTTAGAAGTCGTCGTCAGTCTGGATCATCGATTAAACCTCTAATTTATGCTCTCTGATTTATGAAATTACCTATCACACTTGATACTCCAATTTACGATATTGAATACCAAGTTTGACCAGACAAGCCACATAATGCAGATGATAAATTTGAATGATTGCTTACACTTAAAGCTGCATTAGGACATAGTAGGAATATTCCTGCAATTAAAATGTTTGTTGCAGAATGATGAGAAGACGTTGCAAAACCTTTTTTACAGTCTCTTTGACTACCTCTAAGCGATGATATAAATTACTGATATCCTCTAGCAATTTGAGCTGCAGAAATCAGCCTTCTTGAATTTGCGGGAGCTTATTCTTATTTAACGACAGAAACTCCGGCCGAACTTAATCCAATATTAGAAATAACCTCAGCTGATTGATCTGTTTTGTACAAAAAAGAAGTAAAGGAAAAAGAAGACCTTATTCCTGCTGGAGTTAGATATTTGATATGGAAAATACTTTCAGATCCTGCAAATAGATTAGCTGGTTGGGTTAATAAGTTCAACGTATCTGGATTAACTTATGCATTAAAAACTGGTACGTCAAACATGAAAACGCCAAAGTGAAATCGTCCAAGAGATGGTTTGGTTGTTGCATATACTCCAGATAATTTAATTTTGATGTGGGCTTGAAACGCTGATGCCTCTCCAATGAACTCAAATGCATATGGGTGAACTATTCATGCTCAGCCTTTGAAAGATTTTTTGGGATGACTAGTTAAATGATGATACATATCAAATAGAGAAATGACTAATATTGAGACTGCCACTACTAACATTTCTAAAATTACTGGAAGAATTCCATCAGACACTACTCCATGAGAATTAATAGTTTCCACAATGGGATATGTAAATAATATGCCAAAAGAAATGGATAGAGATGTATACATGTATGAGTATGATGCATTATGTTTATGATTAGCTAGCCCTCTTACTCCAATTAATGAAGTGAAACAGTGATACTTTATGGATCTTGACACATTCATGCCAGGTAAACAGGATTTAGAAAAGATTAAAGAACGATGGACAGAAAAATCAAAGATACCAGTATGATGAGAATGAGCTACAAGTATTAATGTCCTTACATCTATACCAGAATCGTACTGTGAAAATAGAGAGCCAACTGTAAGTGATTCTGTACAAGTATCTATAATTGATCCTGAAACTGACCAAAAAATTTCGGCAAAACCTTCAATTATGTATTCTGTAAAAAGTGATTCTTGGTTAAAAAGTCTGGCTATTACTGTAGATTGAGCTTTGGTTTTCTCTAAATCTTATACAAGACAAAAAGAGGATTTAGCTACATCAGATATTGATTTGTCTAATTATGCGCCATGAAGACATACCATCACAGTTCAGGCCATTGATGCGAACTGATGAATGAATAGAGATTCTATAATCGATGTCTTGGAATCCACTGATAATGAACCACCATTCTTTGTGGCAGAAATGTCAAAAAAAGTACAAAAAGATAATGGTCAATATCAAGTGACATTAATATTTGATGATCATTTATCTGGAATACCATGATGAACCGTTAGTGCATGATGAAATATTATCCATTCTTTTGATGGAAGAGCTGCTATCTTTACAACCAGTGCTGAAAGTTTTGATGTCGAAGTAAAAGATAATTATGGAAATGTCTTAAATCAAACGATTAATCTAGCAGATTTAGAATAATATATTTATTCCTTAATATTCTATAATAATGGCCGAAGATTCAAGGCAAACAGATTTAAAGCAAACAGATACAGAGCTTTCAAAAGCCATGAGAAATCCTTTAGCAGAAATTACAAAAAAACCTGATGTAGCTAATGCTATTTCAGATGAAAAAAATAAAAATTTATCTCCTAATCAGATTTCTCCACAGTTAGATAAATTTGAGAATTCTCTCATTAAAAAAAAGAAGTTTCAAGAGTAATCTATCAAACAGGCTGCTAAGCAGCCTTTCTTATAAATCAAAATTAATTATTTCTCATCTACTATACTCTCCAGCGACTTCAACCTGAATGTAATTTTCTGTCCATCATCTCCATTTTCAATCTCTCCTTTCTTCAATTAGAACCTGATGTGATGTTCATTTATTTCGAGCGATAAATTTTTCTCTAATTTCATCTCACTTTAAAATAAGTCTGATTTCTCTTTCTTTCTTAGTCTTGTAATCAATCTGATTCGGCAAGAATGAAGCCGGAATCCTTTCCCTTTGGGTATGATCTGAAAATGGGAAAGCATGTAATTTTGTAATTCAAGATTCTTCTATTCAATTCAAAGTTTCAAAAAAATCAGATTCACTTTCTCATGGAAATCAAACAATTATATCAGCTCAAATAGAAATCAGATTTTTCTTTTTTAACGCTCTTGTTTTTCTAAGGACAATTTTTAATTCATCAGCCGAATACTGTCTTCACATATTTCTGAGAACATTATCAGAAAAGCTTTGGATAGAATAATGAAAATGAGGCAAAATTCTTTCATCTGAAGCAATATCAAAAAATTCGTCATTTGCATATTCTGGTCACATACTGGAGATTCTAATTCTAGGAATGATCGTTTGTTTTAATATTTCGCGGAGAAGATATGGAAATTTTGTTTCTTCCGGTCTGGTAGAATTTGAGCATCATCGTGCAGCCAGATTTATTCATGTAATTACAATTTCTTTTCATCATTGAGATTCAATTTCATGAATTTCTTGAATAATTTCATCTAATGGTCTACTAATATGTGGTCATCTTTTTGCAACGGTAAGACAAAATGAGCAATGATTATCACATCCATTTTGAACGATTAAAAAATGCTTAGTATATAATGGAGATTTTCAATTAATCTTATATTCAAATCCGTTTTTAGCTGGGCTTTCAGGTAAAAGTGTAATTTTATTTGAATATTTTTTTAGTTCTGGATAAATTGAATAAAATTCTGATTCTGTCGCTACATTCCCGCGAGAAAACGTTCAGCATCATGTAATAGCAACTTTTAATCATGAGTCTATTGCATGTTTCACTTCTCTTACTCGTTTATTTTTTGCTCTATCCGTAACTACACATGTGGCTACCAATAGTGTATCATCTAAATTATTTCAGTTTTTATAAAAATAGTCCAATCGTTGATTGAGAAAATATTTATTCACTTTGCATCCAAAAACTTTATAAGGCATGATTTTATAATTTGAGATAAGTACTGTGTTTATACGATTTTTTATGTAAAAAAGAAGATAATTAAATTAGATAGACTTGACTTTTCAGTAAATAGTGTTAATTATAATTACGTATTATATATAAAAAATAAAAAAACGGAATATGAAAATATCAATAAAAGTTAGTGAAATTTTGATTATTTATATTTTGTGAATATAATTAGTAGTACGCAGATTTTTATTGCACATAACATCAATTTTTATGGTTACTGCATCAACACACTTAAGAGAAGAATTGCCACCTAACATTGTGAGATGAGCGAATCTGGAATCAACGATGAATGATTTGTTCAATGTTTTTGCAGCATGAAGAGAAAAGGATGCTAAATTACTTGAAAGTTTTTTGAATGAATCATATTTTAAATGAGAAGAAAGTTTGATTGATAAATTAATTGAAATAAAGCCGGGTATTACATTTGATGAAATTTGAGATGAAGGAATAAATCTTGCAGCAGCAGTATACAACAATAAAATATTACGAGAATTAAAGGACCGCTTTGATGAAACTAGTGATGATGTCAAACAGCAATTTATTAATGAGATCTTTAACAAGGTACAAACAGAAATATGACCACTAGCTCCATATAATGATTTTGCGGCAGATTGTTCTATTGATCCAAGAGATAATATTCTTTCATATCTTGATAAAATTGTAACTTATTTAACTCAACAAGAATCAAAAACTAATTGAAGAAATACTATAGAAATATTGAAAAAAATAACGATAACAAATAATGATTTAAATTGAGGCCTAGCTACTCCGGTCGCTCCATGAACACCACTAACAACACTACCAGCAGATATTAAAAACATATTTGACCATTTACTATCATTTGAAATTGGTAAAGAAGTGGATCGTACTCTAAATATAGTCAACAATATAACTGAAAAATTATGATGACTCGTTTCAAATAGTTTTCCTGCTATAAATACTATTGTAGCAGAACATCCTGAATATAAATATGAAGAAAGTAAATTATGACCTGATTTTGAACCAAAAAAACAAGCCATAGAAGCTGATAACAACTTAAGTGAATTTGAAAAAAAAGAAAAAATAAAAGATTTAAAACGAGAATTATATATAAGATATTTAAAAACTAAAAATGCAAATGTCGGTAATGCCTTAGAGCAACTATATAATAGTAATTTTGATTATTCTAAAGTCAATCAAAATGTATTAAAAAATTATATGGATAGAGTTATAGATTTTCGTATAAGAGACTTATATAATGCGTGAGCTCATACTGTGCTTAAGCTAAATTATATAGATATGGATAAATTTTCAGCATTCTGTAAAGAATTGGCTAATGTAGATCCAGCAAACCCAATAGATACTACCATCCGTCTAACAAATGTAAATCCCACAAATACTCGTACTAGAAATTATATAGATTTACCTATTCGTAAAACTATTGTAAAATGAGAGAATCCTCGATTAAAAGACATAGATCAATTTTGATGAAGTGCAAAATCTTTTGACACCGTTCCATTTCGTTATGAAATAAAACAATCAGACATTGATGGATTAGATATTAATTTAGAAGATAGAACTACCCTTTTAAATTACTTATCAAAATTTAAAACAGAAGATAATAAATATGTAATAGAATGAGGAGATGTTTGAAGACTTATTTATCTATTTTTTGCTATAAATAACAAACCACGTATTACTGAATTTGATCCTGAAAAACAAAAAGAAGTAGAAGAGACTTTTTGAAAGATTAATTCTTCCGAAAAGAAAGAAACACCAAACGATGTCGAAAAATTCAAAAATGATATAGAAAAGATGTGAGCATGAGTAAAATTTGAAAATTGAGCAGAGATTCGGATGCCAATATGAAACAGTGAATTACCCGGGTGATGATATCAATGGATGAAAGTAAAGATTAGTGATGTTAATATGCAAAAATGAACTTTTACAGGAACAGTTTTTTGAGGAGAATTGAAATTTGGAAACAACCTTGAATGAAAATCTCGCACTTTTGACATGGACGATAAAACTATAGAAAAGTTTAAAGAAATGTCGAAAGATTCAAGCAGAATTCGGCTACTTCCAAATCCTAACAAAATCGATTTCAATTCTTTTAAAAATAATCTACAAAATAAGCTATGAACATCCGAACTAAAATTTCCACGTTGAACAACTTGGGAATGAAATAAATTTACACATAAGATTACTGATTCTCAATGACAAGAAAGAATAGAAGAAGTAAAGTATTTCTCAACAAAATGAGACAATGAATCTGTATATAAAGTGGAGTATAATCCTATCAGAAACTCATTTAAAGTAACCTCAACATTTAACTGAAAAGAAAAATGAAAGAACTGAAAAAACGAAGATAAACGCTTTTCCTATTCTCGTGATATGGATTGGAATAACTTTCTTATATTCTTTACTCAAAAATGACTAACTCCACAAACTGAGGAGGTGGCAAATGATATAGTCAATAAAAATGAGGAGAAACTGAGGATGATGAACGGTGGGCATCGAAAAATAAATCGGTTTAGTATAAATAATGTTAAAAACGTAATTAAATCACTTAAATGAAATATTAAAAAGAAAATAGATGATTATAGTAAAAAACAAGATGAAAAACTTGAGGATATATTGATAGGAGATTGGTGACTGTATAGCAAGCTTG
>FLNW01003345.1_pt1 | contig 10225 bp, 8 predicted proteins | sample 1140371 | NCBI WGS metagenome assembly FLNW01 (sample SAMEA3878170, study PRJEB12797) | bioreactor metagenome | biome: Moose rumen | place: Sweden | collected 2011-10
GGGATTTGTCCTTCTTTACAACGAGAATCGGAACACTTTCGATAATCTCATAAGTTGTAAATCTCTTTTGACATTTGATGCATTCACGACGACGACGGATTCTTTCCTTTTCGTCTGTCGGTCTTGAATCGATAACCTTACTTTCTTCGTAACCGCAGAATGGGCATTTCATAATAATCATTCCCCCAAAGATATATCTTTATATAATCGATTTAGTATATCATAAAACCACAGATATTGCAAATTTAAATACATATTTATACTATATCTTGGGAAATGGTTAAAAAGAAAAATGTTAAAAAAATATTAAAAATACAAAAGCATATTGAACGAAATAAAGATTGTGATATAATTTATATGCTAAAAAATAATATATCTATATATATTTAAGAAAAACGATAAAGCAGAGGAGTGAGCACATGAAGAAAATTGCCCTTTGGGAAGCAAGACATCCCAAAATGGTTGTTCTCATAGCTTTGATCTTGCTGATTCCCTCACTAATTGGCTTTGTTTGTACCCCGATAAATTATGACATTATGTCATATCTTCCCGATGATCTTGAGTCAGTTCAGGGGGAAGTGGTATTGGATAAAACCTTTAATAATGCGGCGATGTCAATTGTCGTAGTGAAGGATATGCCTGCAAGATATACAGCTGCATTGAAAAGTGAAATTGAGCAAATAGAAGGCGTTTCCACTGTGCTGTGGGTTAATGAAATCGCAGACACGAGTATTCCGAAAGAAATACTGCCCGATGTTCTGACAGATATCTTCTACAGTCAGGACGGCACAGAGACAATGATGCTTGTTCAATATAAGAATGAAGGAGCATCGGAAACAACACTTAATGCCATTAAGCAGATGAAAAAGATAACCGCAAAGAATGTATATATCAGCGGACTTTCTGCGACAATTGAAAATATAAAGTCTATATGTGAAACCGAAGCCCCGATATATATTGCTTTCGGTGTGTTTTTGGCACTTGTTGTAATGATGCTTATGATGGAGTCATGGGTGCTTCCCTTTATTACGATGGCTACCATAGGAACTGCAATTTTGTATAACATGGGCACCAATTTCTTTTTGGGCAGCATATCTTTCATAACGCAAAGTATAGCGGCAGTTATGCAACTGGGTGTAACCATGGACTACTCCATCTTTTTGATGGACAGATATAACGAAGAAAAAATGCTGAATTCCGATAAAGCAATCGCGATGGCAAATGCTGTATCAAAATCATTCTCTTCACTTATGGGCAGTTCACTAACAACCGTATTCGGATTTTTGGCACTTTGCTTCATGAAACTCGGACTCGGATTCGATATAGGCTTTGTAATGGCAAAAGGCGTGCTTTTCGGAATACTTACAGCGCTCCTTATCCTTCCTGCCTTCATCCTTATTATGGATGACAAGATTACTAAATACAAACACAAAACAATCATTCCGAATTTTGACAAACTCAATAACAAAGTCTTTGATAAAAGAAAACTCCTCGCAATAATTTTTGTGGTTTTGTTGGTACCTGCATACTTTGTACAAAGCAAGGCAGAAAAGTACTATAACATGGATAAAGCATTGCCTCAGGATTTGTCATCCATACAAGGCTTAAATGAACTTAAGACAAATTTCAATATGGCATGTACACATTTTGTAATTGTGGATGATTCTCTTTCATCAGCGGAGATAACACAGATGGAGGAAAAGATGGAAAGTGTTGAAGGCATCAGCAGCCTTCTTGCGTATAACAGTTTGGTGGGCCCTGCAATACCGCAGGAAATCATACCGGATGCTTTGCTTGCAATTTGTAAGGCAGACGGACTCCAGCTTATGATGGTGAACTCTGTTTATCCTGCGGCAACCGATGAATGTAACGAACAGGTTGAACAGCTGGAGACAATAGCTAAGTTATATGACCCGTCTGCTATGATAACGGGAGAGGGTGCTATTTCAAAGGACCTTGTAGATGTTACGAGGGTTGACTTTAAGGTAACGGCGGCAATATCCATTGCGGCAATCTTCATTCTTATTGCCATATCATTCAGATCTATAACTGTTCCTTTCCTTTTGGTTGTTTCAATTGAACTTGCTATTTGGCTGAATCTTTCGGTTTCAGTAATACTGGGCAAGGAACTTTCATTCGTTGATCCGACCGTTATAAACTGTGTACAGCTCGGAGCGACAGTTGACTACGCAATACTTCTTACGACAAGATTCAGAGAGGAACTTCGGAATGGGGTTGATAAACATAATGCGATACTCAGGGCGGTATCGGCAGCAGAAAAATCAATCCTGCAAAGTGCATCAGTTTTCTTTGCATCGACATTCGGCGTATATCTCATTTGTGATATATCTCTCATAAAGGGCATATGTGCCCTCATAGCAAGAGGCTCAGTTATAAGTGCTATAATGGTATCTTGTTTCCTGACACCGATTCTCTATCTCAGTGAGAAATTTATAGCAAAGACAACACATAAATGGAACCCGAAAGTAAAAGAGATTGCTGAAGAAAAAGAGGAGGCAGTTACAAATGAAGAATAAAATTCTTAAATCAATAAGTGTCATCTTGGCATTATCCCTGCTTATACTTTCATTTGCAGGATGCAGTAAGAAACCGGATACAGATAATGAAATTCTTCTGGAAGAAGCCGGCTATGAAGCATATAAGCAGGTTCAATACAGTACAATTGTTGAGGAAATAAAGAAAACAGAAACCGTATATGTTAATCTCGCTAACGACGGACAGGTAACAGATGTTACGGTTACAGACTGGCTTCACGTGGATGACCCGCAAGTCAGAATAAAAGATGCGAGCAATTTGACAAATATAACCAATGTAAAGACATTGACAGAACCTGCAAAGGACGGAGAATATATCTATTGGGATATGGATACAACCGATCTATATTACAGCGGCAAGTCAGACAAGACACCGCCTATAAGCATACGAATCCAATATTATCTTAACGGTGTTGAAGTAACTGCAGATGAGATTGCCGGACAGGCAGGCCATGTTGATATAAGGATATCTGTTGAAAATGAACTCAAAAGAAACATCACTGTTGACGGTAAAGAATACAGTATCGCGTGCCCGATGATATTTGTAGGCGGTACAATATTACAGGATGATGAGTTCTCAAATGTTGAGATATATAATGGTTCAACATTAAGCGACGGCTCCAAACAGATTGCTTTCTTTGTAGGTATACCCGGTATAGATGAAAGCCTTGGACTTACGGCTCTTAACCTCACTATTATTGATCCCTCACTTTACTCGGATACATATTTAATAAGTGCGGATACGGAAAACTTTGAACTTGGCAACCTTATGTTTGCAGCAATGCCTTTGTCTGCAATAGGAACAATGGGTAATGGTAATCTTCCGGACAATGTTGACGGAATAAAGGATATCCTTACAGATCTTGAAGGAGTTACAAAAGCGTTGAGCGGACTTGACGTCAGCCAGGTTATCGATCTTCTCTACGGCGATTCAGACAGAATTGAAGAGATGATGAATGCCGTAACGGAAGCAGCAAAGCTTTATGAGGACAATGAAAAACTCCTCAAGACACTCGGCAAGTATATGACTGATGAAAATCTTGCTAAGATTGATAAACTTGTAAATGATCTTAATGCTGCAGACATGGAATCCATATCCAACACATTAAATGATGAAAATGTAAAACAGCTTCTCAGCATACTTCCGCAGATTTCAAAGAGCCTGTCAGGAGTATCCACACTCGCAAGTGATATTAATGATGTCATGCCTATACTTCAGTCACTTTCAAATGACATGGACGATCCTGAAATACAAGAGTCTTTGAACAATCTTCCTCAGACTGTTAAGAAACTTAAAGAACTTCTGGATGTAGTTGAAAAAAACAAGGAACTGTTAAATGCGATAGGAGGCCTTGCTTCCGAAGACAGTACTGCACAAATAGAATCCATAATGGAGACTGCAAGCAAGTATAGTGACCTTGGCAATTTAAGCCAGGGAGAAGTGTCGGCGCTTGCGGAAAGAGTTAAGGCGTGGATTACATTCGGCAGTGACTACAATATATTTACCATAAGAACAGCCAAGACAACATCAACCGTAATGTTTACATATAAGGCAGCAGGTGTGTCTGCACCGGCAGCAGCAGATAACAAAACAACAGATGAGAGCAAAGGTTTCTTTGCAAGAGTTAAAGGCTGGTTCACAAGCGACTGAAAAAATAGCAGCTATTCACAATGATGGCTGCTTTTACTTACTGTCTTTTGTTTTTAGTTCCGATTGATATACAATCGGTGACTTGTGTACTTTTCGGATGACTGTCGCCAGTGGAATTACGAGAAAGCCCAATGTAAAATTACCGGCGGCATGTACCAGGTCATATGGGAGACCTGCAATAATCCATGCTATCATTCCCTTGAAATTAAGTCCGAACATTATAGCCTGTGCAGGTGCATAAAGGGCGCCGAATAAAAGTCCGAAAAGTCCGGATACGAGGGAATATACCCAGGGTGCAAGTTTTAACGGCATTTTGCGTGGAAGGAGCATAGTGATTCCCCAAAGAATGGTCCAAAGATAAAAATACGGAATCTGCCAAATTGCAAAGCCGGCATAAAGTCCGTTTAATAATACAAAAATATATATCGGAATCAATGCGCGTTTTCTGTATACAATTGTGAAAGTCATGGTAAACATACCCAGAAGGTGAATGTTAGGAAGAAATTCCATAACAATCTTGGAGATGAACATGATAGCACCAAACATAGCAAAAATGATAAGGTCGGCAAGCTTTTGAGTTTTTTTACTTCTGCTGTTTTGCAATTTTTCACCAACTTCAACAAAAAATATACGTAAATTGTAACATATGTATATATATAAATCAAAAAAATTTTGCCTTGATTTGACAATAAATACATTGTAAAATAGGTGTTGAGAGGAGGCATTTGAATGAGTAAAAGAATGCTTGTGATTATTAACCCATGCGCAGGACGTGCAAAATCAAAAAAAGGAACATTTGACATAGCAGATGTGCTTTCCACACTTGACTATGATTTCGATATAAAGACAACAACAAAAAGCAACGATGCCACGGAATTCGTTAAAGAACTTGGCCTTAATTATGATATGATACTTTGCTGCGGCGGAGACGGCACCTTGAATGAGACAATCAACGGATTGCTGGACTTACCTGAAAGGAGACCTATAGGATATATACCCGCAGGTACAACAAATGATCTTGCAACAACTATAGGTATCCCGAAAGATGTCCGCAGCGCAGTTGAACTTATAGTATCGGGAAAAAAGAATACGCTTGATATAGGCAATTTCAACGGCAGACATTTTTGTTATGTTGCCACATTCGGTGTCGGAAGTTCATTTTCTTATGAGACTCCGCAGAAGCTTAAGAATGCTCTCGGATATGCAGCATACTGGGTTTCTCCTTTTGTCTTTCACCCTGTAAAACTCTTCTCCGGACTTAGACCGGTTCATGCAACCATTGAGCATGACGATGGTATTATAGAGGGAGACTTTAACTTTGGAGCTATCTCTAATTCAACTTCTGTAGCTGGACTTTTCACATTCGACAAAAATGATGTAAAACTCAATGACGGATATTTTGAGGTACTTCTTGTACAAAATGTCAAGGGAGTACCAACTGCACTTAATCTTCTGAGCAAGGTGAAAAAGCATGACTATAACTCGACAGATATGATTATGTTTTTCCATACCAAAAACTTAAAGATACATTTTGAAAAGCCGACAGAGTGGTCACTTGACGGTGAGTTTGGCGGAGCACCCACAGATGTTGATTTTTCAATCTCATACAAGGGCATAGAAATTTATTCGGAGAACGAGGATCTTTTCTTGAAATGATAGGGGGATATGAGTGAAAAGAAGGATATTTTTTGCGGTTCTTATCGTAATAGCTGTGGCTCTCATTACAGTTGGCATGATAATGGAGGTCAGACATTTGCAAATCAAATCATATGAAAAGAATGCAATTTATCTGCCTGCAGGATTTACAATTACAGCTCATACGGGATGCAACAATACAAAAGATAATTCGATTGCATCAATGAAAACCGGTGTATCATACGGCGCAGATATTGTTGAATTTGATGTCAGCATATATAACGGGGAACCTGTTATGTCACATGACACACCGAAAGGTAATGAGTTGTCCGTTAAAGAGGCATTTGATTTCTTGTCATCCCAGGATACAACAAAGGCAAATGTTGATCTGAAGACAAGTGAAAATATATCAAAAATATACACATATGCAAAGACATATAAGGTTACAAACAAGATATTCTTCACAGGAGTTGAAGATGTCGATGTAGCAAATGTCAAAGAGCAATGTCCGGGTATTCCATACTATTTGAACATCAGTATAGACAAGTCAAAAAATGAAGACGATGCATATATCAGTTCCCTTATAAGCAAAGTGCGCAACTTCGGTGCCGTAGGCATAAATGCAAATTATAAAGGCGGATCTGCAAAACTAACACAGGAATTCCAAAACAGCGGACTTTTGGTTTCGTATTGGGGAGCGAATGATGAATTGTCGCTTAACAAAGTGCTGGAGTTTTCTCCGGACAATATAACAACAAAAGACCCGAAAATGCTTACTGAAATAATTAAAAAAAGATCGTAAAAGTAACGGCTGAAATTAGTTAGATAATTTCAGCCGTTTTTATTGATTTTTTTATGTGAAAATGATATATTTATTCCATACCAAATAGGGCATGAAAGACACTTTCAGAGTCCGACTATATCTATCGGTTGGAAAGGGGCTGCATAATTGAAAAACAATCCTGTTATAATTGATTTGCAGAACATAAGCGTAAGCTTCGGACAACAAAAAGTACTTGATAATATTAATCTTCAGATTCATGACGGCGAGTTCGTAACCTTATTGGGCCCTTCCGGGTGCGGAAAGACAACAACACTCAGAATAATCGCCGGCTTTTTAATTCCCGACGAAGGGAATGTGATATTTGAAGGTAAGAACATAAATGGTGTTCCTGCCTATAAACGACAGGTAAACACCATTTTTCAGCGTTATGCACTTTTTCCGCATCTTAATGTCTACGAAAATATAGCTTTCGGTTTAAGACTCAAAAAGATGAAGGAAAAAGACATACAAAACAAAGTTAAAGAAATGCTTGAACTTGTAAACCTTAAAGGTTTTGGCCCGAGAGATGTAAATCTCCTCTCAGGCGGTCAGCAGCAAAGAGTAGCCATAGCAAGAGCTTTGGCTGTTGAACCTAGAGTCGTACTCCTTGATGAACCACTGGGAGCACTTGACCTGAAACTTCGTAAGGATATGCAGGTTGAACTTAAAAATATACAGCAAAAGCTGGGCATTACATTTATATATGTAACACATGACCAGGAAGAAGCTCTTTCGATGAGCGACACAATAGTTGTCATGAACGAGGGAAAAATCCAGCACATAGGTACACCTACAGATGTGTACAACGAACCTCATAATGCTTTCGTTGCTGACTTTATCGGAGAGAGTAATATACTTGACGGAGTCATGCATGAAGACTTCTATGTTGAATTCTCCGGTATGAGATTCCAGTGCGTTGACAGGGGCTTTATGAAAGATGAGCCTGTTGACGTTGTAATAAGGCCTGAAGATATAGATGTTGTAAGGCCTGAAAAGGGAATGCTCAAGGGTAAAGTAACATCAGTGACATTCAAGGGCGTCCATTATGAAATTATAGTTGATATTGATAACTTCAAATGGATGATTCAAACAACACAAAAAGCAGAGGTCAATGATATCATAGGACTCGATATTAAGCCGGATGAAATGCATATTATGAAAAAGTCCAAGTATTCAGGACTTTATGGTGATTATAGTTCATTCAGTGATGAATTTGATGAGCTTTCTGACCCGACTATAACAGCGGAGGGAGAAGACTAATGAAAAAATCTTCTTTCGTACAGACAGTCTTAAATTCTCCATACATAATATGGTCAGCCATCTTTGTGATAGTACCTCTTTTAATGGTCATTTATTATGCTTTTACAAATGAGAGCGGTGACTTCAGCTTAAATAACATAATAGAGATTAAAGACTATGCAAGCACTTTCCTGCTTTCAGTCGGATATGGGGCAGTTGCTACGTTTATATGCCTTATTTTGGCATATCCTTTTGCATATTTCTTAAGTCATAGTGGGGCATCGTTTCAAAGAATGTCAATAATGCTTGTAATGCTCCCGATGTGGATGAGCTTCTTGATCCGTACATATTCATGGATGACAATACTTGGCGATTCAGGTCTTATAAACAGATTCCTTGGCCTGTTTTCAATAGGACCTGCAGCCATGCTTAATACCCCGCAGGCAGTAATACTCGGTATGGTATATAACTTCCTGCCATATATGATTTTGCCTCTTTATACCGTTATATCCAAAATGGATGGCTCACTCATAGAGGCAGCACAGGATCTGGGATGCGGTAAACTGCAGACCCTTAAAAAGGTTGTTTTGCCTTTATCTGTGCCCGGCATTGCAAGCGGTGTAACAATGGTATTCGTACCATCAGTCAGCACTTTCTATATAACCCAGAAACTCGGCGGAGGACAAATTACCCTCATCGGTGACGTAATTGAAGGACAATTCCAGACTGCATATAACTATAACCTGGGTGCAGCACTTTCACTTGTCCTTATGGTTATGATCCTTATATGCCTTGGAGTATTGGGTTACTTTACGGATGATAAGGATGACGGAGGTGTATTGATGTGACAAAAAACAGTAAGCTTTCAAAGATATACATTATCCTTATCTTTATTTTCCTTTATGCTCCCATGGCTGTTACAATGGTATATTCATTTAACGGCACAGAGAGTACTTATGTCATGAGCGGATTGTCGACTCAGTGGTACTTAAAGTTATTCCATGACAATGCAACAATGAACGCACTTAAAAATACAATCATACTTGCGGTTGTATCTGCGGCAATATCAACTGTTTTCGGAACAATGGCTGCAGTCGGAATCAACAATATGAGAAACAAATATTTGAAATCTGCAGTTATGACTACAACCAATATACCTATGATGAATCCCGAAATTGTCACCGGTATATCAATGATGCTTTTATTCGTGTTTGCAGGGGCACTGCTTCACAAAAAGGATGTTCTCGGATTCACTACTTTACTCATAGCTCATATAACTTTTGAACTTCCATATGTAATTCTTTCTATTTTGCCGAAATTAAAACAGACAGATATATGCATATATGAAGCTGCGCAAGATTTGGGATGCCATCCGCTAAAAGCCTTTTTCAAGGTTGTATTTCCGGAGATAAGACCGGGTATTGTATCCGGCGCCATAATGGCATTCACTTTATCTCTTGATGACTTTATCATAAGCTACTTTACAAACGGACCCAGTTTCCAGACATTGCCAATCCATATATTCTCCATGACAAAGAAACGTGTAAAACCAGATATGTATGCGCTTTCAACTATTATCTTTGTTATCATTTTCATACTTCTAATACTCATGAATATAGCTCAGGTAAAATCTGAAAAGAATAAAAAGAAGAAAAAGAGCGGGGAGATGGATTTATGAAAAAGATATTCGCAATAGTTTTATCAATGATCATATTAGCATCTGCTCTTGCTTTTCCCGTGTCAGCATATGATTATCTTGATTATTCACAGGAGACAATTGATTATTACAAAAATCTCGGACTTCAGGGGACTACAATAAATGTATATAACTGGGGAGAATATATATCTGATGAGGATATAGATGTAGTCCGTGAATTCGAACATCTGACAGGCATAAGTGTAAATTATACAACCTTTGAGTCAAATGAAAATATGTACTCAAAAATTGTCGGCGGCGGTGTAAGTTACGATATTATCATACCTTCGGATTATATGGTTGAGAAACTTATAAACGAGGGCATGCTTGAAAAAATAGACTATAGCAATATTCCCAATTATGATAACTATTATGATAAAGAAAAATACGGATATCTGACAGATACAACGATAAATGATGAAAAGGTCTCCGATTATGCCATAATATATAACGTGGGGACTACTATACTCATATATAACACGAAGTATGTGAAAGAAAAGCCGGATAGCTGGACAGTCATGTGGGATGAACAATATAAAGGGAAAGTCCTTATGTTTAATAATCCGAGAGATTCTTTCGCTATCGCTCAGTTTATACTGGGCCAGTCTCTCAATACAACAGATCCG
>FLNW01003346.1_pt1 | contig 10217 bp, 8 predicted proteins | sample 1140371 | NCBI WGS metagenome assembly FLNW01 (sample SAMEA3878170, study PRJEB12797) | bioreactor metagenome | biome: Moose rumen | place: Sweden | collected 2011-10
GTACTTGACTATTGTGCGGACAATAATATAAACTTTGATTACTTCGCAGGTGTTTCCGCAGGAAGCGCCAATATTGCTTCATTTATGGCCGGACAAAGAGGCAGAGCAAGGAGATTCTATCTTGAATACACATTCCGCCGTGAATATATGAGTATATATAACTTTGCGAAAAAAGGTTCATATATTGACCTTGACTATATCTACAGCGGACTTTCCAATGAAGACGGAGAAGATCCGATTGATGCTGAGAAATTTGAAAATAACCCTGCACCCTTGGTTGTTGTTGCAACAAATGCAAAGACAGGTAAGGCTGAGTATTTTTACAAAGGGAAAGATATATACAGGGACGAGTATGATGCATTTAAGATATCATGTACCATTCCGATAGTTAACAGAGCTTATCCTCTGTATGATAATTACTATTATGACGGAGGACTCTCTGATCCTATTCCGATACAAAAAGCATTAGATGACGGATGTGACAAAGTGGTTGTAACTTTGACAAGACCACTCAGCTATGTAAAGCATCACTGGGTACCGGATGCTCTCGTAAGCAAATTAATGAAACAATACCCCGAAGCAGCTAAAACACTCCAGACATCGGTTGACAAATACAATGAGGATCTTGAGTATATTAAAAGACTTGCCGATGAGGGCAAGGTCCTTATTATAGCGCCGGATTCATGTTGCGGGGTAGAGACTTTGTCAAAAAGAAGAAAGAATATCCTGCAGCTTTATCTTAAAGGGTATTATGATGCTCAGAAAATAAGTGAATTTTTGAAATAAGAAAAGAAAGGCCAATTTCGAATTGACCTTTCTTTTAAATCTATGTTCTTAATAAAAACGATACAAAGCAACAACTTTGCCTAAAATCATAAGTTCATTTACGATAATAGGTTCATAAAGGTCATTTTCGGGCTGAAGTCTGAAATGACCGTTTTCTTTGTAAAACCTTTTAACGGTTGCTTCATCTTCAATGAGGGCTACAACAATTTCGCCATTGGAAGCAACAGGCGTTTTTTCGACAATCATGATATCACCGTCGCATATACCTGCGTTAATCATGCTTTCACCTCTTACTTTGAGAGCAAAGAGAGGCTTATCGTGAGATATATGCCCGTTATATGGGATATATCCGTCGATTTGTTCAACAGCTAATATCGGGGTACCTGCAGTGACTGTACCTATAAGAGGAACACTCGTAACATTTTCTGCTCTTCCCAGGACTCTGATAGAACGCTTTAATAAGGGGTCTCTCTCTATATAACCTTTTTTTTCAAGTGCATCGAGGCAAGCCTGGACAGATGAAGTGGAACTCAGGCCTACTGCGGCACCGATTTCTCTTACACTGGGATGGTAACCCGATTGTGAACGTTCACAAAGAAAATCATATATTTTTTGCTGGGTCTCATTGATAGGTCCCATAAAAAATCCTCCCTTGGTAATCTGATTTCCTTATGATTATATCACATAATTTTCAAAAAGTAAACATTTGTTCGGAAAATTTGTTCACAAACTCTTTTCTGTTTTTTCAAGAACTATTAACAGTTCTGAAACATTCGTGATTTATGATATACATGTACTCGGAGGGAAACCAAAGAGTACCATACCCCATCCTCAAACAACCCCTTTGGCCGGGCGACCGGCCGGAAGACAGACGGAACCGCAACCGTCTGTTTTTCTTTTAAACCGGAATTCTTTTACTGAACTTATGCAAAATGAAGAGGCTGTCCCTTGATGAGACAGCCTCTGATTAGTTAATAAATAATTATTCTTCTTCCTTCTTGGACTCTTCGATAACTTTGTCGATTACATCCTGAGGAGCTTGTTCATAACGTGTGAACTCAAATGTAAAGGAACCTCTTCCTGCAGTTACGGAACGTAAAACTGTTGTAAAATCATTCATGTTTGCCATAGGAACTTCAGCTGTGAGTTCCTGCATTTTTGGCTCTTCAGCAGGTCCCATACCGAGAACACGGCCACGACGTTTTGTTACATCACCCATGATGTCTCCGAGTTTGTCATCAGGCATAAGGGCTACAAGTGTTCCTATAGGTTCAAGTATTGTCGGATTTGCCTTCGGAATACCGTCTTTGTATGCAACATTGGCAGCGGATTTGAAGGCCATTTCGGAGGAGTCAACCGGGTGGTATGAACCATCATAAAGAGTAGCCTTTACACCAACCATCGGATATCCTGCAAGAACACCCTTCTTGACACTTTCCTGAAGTCCTTTTTCAACAGCAGGGAAATAGTTCTTCGGAACTGCACCGCCGAATACTTCTTCTGCAAATACAAGCTCATCACTGTCACATGGTTCAAAGCGAATCCATACATCACCATATTGTCCGTGTCCGCCTGATTGCTTTTTGTATTTGCCTTGAACTTCTGTCCTTGAACGGATAGTCTCACGGTAAGCAACTTTCGGATTTTCAAGATCGATTTCAACACCGAACTTATCCTTAAGCTTTGAAACGATTACATCAAGATGCTGATCGCCGAGACCTGAAAGGATCTGTTCTTTTGTCTCTTTGTTCATCTCATATGAGATTGAAGGATCTTCTTCTTTTAATCTGTTTATAGCCTGAGCTGCTTTTTCATCTTCGCCTTTTTTGCGAACTTTAACAGCCATTGAAAGGCAAGGTTTCAATGAGAAAACAGGTTTCAAACTGAGTTTTCTCTTCGGATCGCAAAGTGTATCGCCGGTCTTAACATTTGCAAGCTTTGTGATAACACCGATATCGCCTGCAGGAATTTCTTTTGCATCCTCCTGCTTTGAACCTTTAACGGTTACAATCTTTCCAAGCTTTTCGCTGTCGCCTGTTCTCATATTGAAAGCAGGAACATCAGCAGCAAGTCTGCCTGAAACTACTTTGAAAAATGACATCTTACCAACAAAGGGGTCTGCGATTGTCTTAAAGCAGATAGCAGCAAGAGGAGCAGCGGGATCACATGCAACTTCAACTTCGCTGTCATCTTCTGCAAGAGCGGTTTCACCTGCGGCATCTTTTGCTGAAGGAGCTGTCCATGCAAGGACGTTGAGAAGCTGGTCTGCAGCTGCGCCTGTAAGACCTGCAACGGCAATAACAGGATATATAACTCCTTGGTTAATACCTTCCTTGAAGCCTTTGATGGTCTCTTCCTGTGTGAAATCCTGTTCTTCAAAGAATTTCTCCATGAGTTCATCGTCAGCAGATGCTACAGTCTCTTTGAAAATATCTTTCATATCAGATATAGTTGCATCTTCAGGAATATCAACTTTTGAACCTTTTTCGTTATTGTATGCAAAAGCAGTGTTGTCAATGAAGTTTACATATGATTTAACTGTATTGCCTTCCATATACGGAACTACTGTCGGGCAGAGTTTTGTTCCGTAAGCTTCTTTCAATGCATCAAATGTCTTATAGAAGCTTCTCTGATCTGAGTCTGTTTTTGTAATTGCAAAGAAAATCTTCTTTCCTTCTTTTATAGCTGCTTTGACAGCTTTTTCTGTTCCTACGTCCAAACCGGAACCAGCGGATGTTACAACCAGAATTGTCTCTGCTGCTCTTACAGCTTCCCATTTGCTGTTTTCAAAGTCGAAAAGACCTGGAGTGTCCAGTATGTTCAGCTTGTATCCGTCCCATTCAATAGCTGCCATGGCAGTTGAAATGGAAGTCTTTCTTTTCTTCTCTTCTGCATCGAAGTCAAGGACGGTATTTCCGTCTGCAACTTTACCGAGTCTGTCTGTGGCGCCTGCTAAATAAAGCATAGCTTCACAGAGTGTGGTCTTTCCTTTTCCGCCGTGTCCTAACACGGCAATGTTTTTGATCTTGTCTGAAGTATATGCCTTCATAAAACCGATTCCTTTCCATATTTATGCTATTTATTTAATCTCTTTGGCAAACTGCACAATTCAAATTAAACAATACAAAGAAAAGTATATCATATGCAAAAAAACAATTCAATAAAATATATGACAAAGTTTAGCCTCTCTTTTTGTGCATAATACTAGGCAAAATATTGATTTTTGCCGTCCTAATATGTATAATTAAGGTAATCAATATATTGGGGGTTTCTATGGAATACAAGACATATGATTCCTTGAGGAAAGAGCATCCGTCCTTTGTTTACAGCGATTACAAAATAGAAAAGCAGGATGACTGCATATATATCGAATATTGCTTTAAGCTTGAGAACGGGCCTGAATTTCATCCGAATATTAAAGTCATGACAAAAAACCTGAATATCGTCAATGATTTTGATTCAGTCTGCGCAAAGAAAATCATTTTTTCTCTGGGCATGGTTGAACTTTTGCCATATTGGAAGGCTGCATGTTCACAAAAAGTATTTATTGATTGCGGATTTATTGACAACTGGGATATAAAATGGTGGAAGAAACTATATTTCAAGGAACTGAGTGAGTTCCATTATTTAAATAATATTGTTGCCTATCCGGAAGATTTTATGGAAATTGTCTGCAGAAAAGCACGCAGAGATTATCCTCTTTTTGAACTGAATATCGCTAACAGCAATCTCATAGCAATAGGCGGCGGGAAGGATTCTGCCGTAACAAGCGATTTGCTGAAAAAATACAAAGATAAAAATCTTTTCCTGACAATAAATGACCAGAAAGCAAGAGAAGAAACGGTTATTGCAGCCGGTTATAATCTCGACAAAATCGTAAGGTGCTATCGCAATATAGACCCCGTTCTTCTTGAGATTAATGACGAAGGTTATTTAAATGGCCATATGCCTTTTTCTGCCATAGTCGCTTTTTTGTCACTTTATTGTGCCTTTTTAACCGGAAGTGAAAATATTATATTATCGAATGAAAGCAGCGCAAACGAATCCAACGGCAATGACAGAAAGATAAATATTCAATACCCAAAGTCATTTGAGTTTGAGGAGGATTTTAGAAAGTATATCGAAAAAAATATACTTAATGAGATAAAATATTTCTCTATCTTAAGGCCCTTCAATGAAATTCAGATTGCAAAATATTTCTCAAAATGTGAGGAATACCATGAAATCTTCAGAAGCTGTAACAGAGGCAGCAAAGAAAACAAATGGTGTGCTAAATGTCCTAAATGTCTTTTCGTTTTCATTATGCTTTCTCCTTTCATGGACTATGAGAAAATAGTGAAGATCATAGGCAAGGATATGCTGGATGATGAAGAGATGGAAAAAGATTTTGACACCATTCTGGGAATAGATGACGGAAAAAGTTTTGAATGTGCGGGAACAGCGGCACAAGTGAGCCTTGCACTTTATCTTTTAAGCCAGAAAACAGACAGAACAAATGCCCCTTTGTTACTGAAAAGGTTTAATGAAAAAATAGACCCGAGCGATATAAATAAAAATCTCTTGAAAGAGTATAATCCGGAACACAATGTACCGGATGAATATCTGGAAGAAATTATGGAGATGTATAGATATGTTGCCGATAATTGAATTTTTAAAGGATAGAAAGGTCCTTATTCTCGGCTTTGGACGGGAAGGCCTCTCTAGCCTTAGTTTTATACGCAAATATCTGCCGGATAAGATGATAGGGATAGCAGACAGCAAGGAACACGCAAAACCCGATGATAACTGCCGCATGCATTGCGGCGAAAACTATCTTGACAGCATGTCGGATTATGATATTGTCCTTAAATCACCCGGCATAGCTTTCAGAGATGTGGAAATACCGGAAGGTGTGTATATAAGCTGTCAAACAGATTTGTTTCTGAGATTTGCAGATTGCAGGAAGATAGGAATAACCGGCTCAAAAGGCAAGACAACAACTTCCACATTGACATCCATGATGCTCTCAAAGTCCGGAAAAGACTGCATACTTATGGGCAATATGGGACTTCCGGTTTTGGACTATTTTGAGGAAGTCAAAGGCAAGATTGCAGTCATAGAGATGTCGTCACATCAGCTTGAATTCACACATGCATCTCCTGATGTAGCAGTTCTTACCAATATATTCGAAGAACATCTTGAGCATTACAAAAACGGAATGCAGGGCTATGTGAATGCGAAACTGAACATTTTGAGATATCAAAATGAAGAAGACACTTTTATCTTTAATGACAGCCAGGATTTAAGTATCTATACGGATATGAAGGATATAAAGTCAAAGATAAAATATATAGGAGCAGGTGATCTTCCTTTTAAATATTCTAACCCTCACCTTATAGGGAATCACAACAAGCAGGATCTAGCAATGGCTTTTGCGGCTGCATCAATATTCGGAGCAGATGTAAATTCATCAAAAAAGGCAATAGATGAATATGAAGGCATTGAGCACAGGATGGAATATGTCGGGAAATTTAAGAATATTGATTTCTATAATGATTGTATCGCTACCATTCCATATGCCGTTATCTGCGCAGTAAATGCACTTAATGCAAGCACCCTCATTATGGGCGGAATGGACAGAGGCATCTCTTATGATGATTTTGAAGATGATCTTGAAAAAAGCAGCTTAAAATGTATCATAGGTACTAAAGAAACAGGCCATAAGATAATAGATGCAATGCAAAAAAAGGGGACAAAGAAAGTTCTTATCAAAGCCGAAAATCTGGAAGAAGCGGTAAAAACGGCATATGAGAACACGCAGGAGGGCGGAATTTGTCTTTTATCTCCGGCGGCTGCAAGCTATAACGAATATAAAAATTTCGAAGAAAAAGGCAGAAAATACAAAGAACTGGTGAAAAGATACGGAGAATAGAGATGGATTTGACAGAGAAACCGATAAAGCAGGAATACATATATAAAGGTAAAATACTCAATATACGTGTCGATGATGCGCTTTTGCCGGACGGCGGTAGTGCAAAAAGAGAAGTTGTCGAGCATAACGGAGGAGTTATGATAGCTCCTTTGGATGATGATTACAATTTATATTTTGTGGAACAGTTCCGTTATCCGTATATGGAGATTGTTACCGAACTCCCGGCAGGCAAACTTGAAAAAGGTGAAGAAGCACTTTCTGCAGGTATGAGGGAACTCAAGGAAGAAACGGGAGCAACAGCTGATAATATAACAAGTCTCGGCAAACTTTATCCAAGCCCCGGATATACAAGCGAGATAATCTATCTTTATCTTGCAAGAGGTCTTTCCTTTGGAGAGCAGGAACTGGACTTTGATGAATTTCTGGAGATAAAGAAAATCCATCTTGACAAGGCAGTAAAGATGGTAATGGACGGAGAAATCCCGGACAGCAAGACTCAGGTGGCAATACTTAAGATAAAACTCTTGAAAGATGAGGGCTTGATATGAGACTCATTCTGGCTTCCACATCACCGAGAAGAAGTGAAATCCTTAAAAATGCAGGATATGATTTTGAGATCAGAACCGCCATTGTCGATGAGAGTCTTCCTGCGGGTATTGTGCCTGAACAAGCGGTAAAAATCTTATCCAAGCTCAAGGCTGATGCAGTCAAAAGAGAAAAGGGCGAAACAATTCTCGCCGCAGACACTTTGGTAAGCATAGACGGTAAAATACTGGGAAAGCCGAAGAATGAAGATGAAGCTTTTAATATGCTTAAGGATCTTTCGGACAGAAAGCATGATGTATATACGGGCGTATGCATAATAAACGACAGCTGTGAAATCAATTTTGCGGAAAAGTCGGAGGTTATTTTTGATGATTTGACAAATGAGCAGATATATGAATACATAAGAAGCGGAGAGCCGATGGATAAGGCGGGCGCTTATGGGATTCAGGGCGCAGCCTCGTCATTTGCAAGAGTATGTAGCGGCTCTACATATAATGTAATGGGACTGCCCATAGAAAGAATCAAGGAATATATAGAATAAACTTATATAAATTTAATAAATTTTATTGACTTTTGACTTGAATTAATGTAAATTAAATGTATATAATTGACATCAGGTATATTATGCCCAAAATTAGGGATAGGCAAAAATGAAAGGGGAAGAATAAATGGCAAAAAAGGTTCAGACACCTGAAGAATATAAGGCTGCGATGGACAAAAAGGTTGCAAGAAGAACCTTATTCTTCGGAACATTTACCAAATCTCTCGCTATTTTCCTTGCAATTGCACTTGCATTCACACTTGCAACAATTGCATACACACCGAATACAGCAACTAAGCTAGTAGCAGGTACAGAAAATACAAATACTGCATCCGACAACTCTTCTGCCGGAACATCCACAAATGATGTTTTTGATGACGGATCGAGTACAACGGATACAAGTACTGACACGAGTGGTACTGCAGATAACACAGCAGATAATGCACCCTCTACGGATACATCAGGAACCACTGACAACTCGTCTTCAAGCTCAGGTTCCGGAAGTTCAAGTTTTAGCGGAAGCAGTACAGATGCGAACTCAGGCCAAAGCGTTTCAAAAGCTGCAGCTATAAAGACACTAAATGATGCAACAGCAAAAGCTGCATCTGCAGGATATACATGGGCAAGATCTTGTTACTATACAACACCTATTTCTGTTAAAACATCTTCAGGCGGAGATGCTACAGAAACACTTAATAAGGTTATAACCGGTGTTGATTCCAACGCGGACGTCAATTCAGTTGTCGGTAATTTCCTTGACATCACAGGAAACCAGGGCGACCCGCCGATAACAGCCAAAAAGGCAAAAGGCAGCGCAGCTCCTGAAGGCATGAAAGAAAAATTTCTTCTTAAAGCTATGAGCCTTACAGAAGGCGATGTTGCTCAATATAAAGTAACCGGCGATACATATATGTTCCAGATTAATGATGTGAACAATCCTAACAGCGGTTCTTCACTTGATAAGGCAACAAATGACTATATTACTCTTGAAGAAATAAATTCAAGCCTTGCAGATGCAATCGGCAGTGCCGTAAAAGGTGACAGTCTTAATGTTGATTATACAAGAATTGTTATAACAGCAGAAATCAAAGACGGAAAACTTACAAGCATGAAATTAACATACAATATGAATGTTAATCCTCTGAAATTGAAAGTTTTAATTGCTTCAGTCAATGGTTACGGCGCAGGCAATGTTGAAGAAACATATAAAGATTTCGTTTATTAATAAGATTTTCTGTAACAGGAAAGGAGAAAATTTATTATGGCAAAGAAAGTATTAACTCCGGAACAGGCCGAGATTAAGGCTATGAAAAAGAAAAAGAGAGGCGAGAACTGGACAAAGTTCTTTGCAGTAGTTCTTGCTCTTGCATTAACAATAGGCATTGTATTTATCGGTAAAACACAAGCTGATAAAGCTATGGCTGAAAGCGGTGAAGTTGCACAGACAGATAATTCCGGCAGCGACACATCAACAAATGATGATTCCGCATTCAGCGATGACACAGCAAGCACAGATGATAATACTGCAGATGCTGCAACAGATGATAATACTGCAGATGCTGCAACAGACAATACTGCTTCCACTGATAATTCATCTTCATCAGGCAGTTCATCATCAAGCGGTTCATCAAGCAGCTCGGATTCATCAAATTCTGCAGCACCTGCTACAGACGCAGCTTCAGTTGCTTCCCTTATCAACAAGGTTACAGGCGAAGCAGTAGCAGCAAAAGCAGGCTATAACTGGAAGAGAGTTTGTGAAGTTAACAATGTAAGTGTCGGAAGCTCAACAGCAACAAATATTGTTAACTCGTTGATCGGTAGCATTTCAGAAGGAAACGACCTTAACTCAGTTGTCGGCGGATTCCTCGGGGCAGGAACAAAAGAAGCAACAGTTCCGAAGGGCCAGACTCTTGAAACTATCAAGGTTCCTAAAGATGACGGAACAACAGAAAACGTTTATCATGCTTCTTCATATAAACTTATAGCAACACAACTTACGGCAAGCGATATAGGAAATATCTCCGTAAACGGCAATACATATACATTCAGTGTTAAAGATTCTTCATACACAAATGACGGTGCACCGAGCACAGCACTTTGGAAGGCAACACACGATATGGTTATATTGTCAGATGTTGACAGCGAGATCAAAGGCTACACTGATAAGGCAAGCGCTACATCACTTGAAGCTAATTACAAGAATATCAAGGTTACAGCTACAATAGTAAACGGCAAACTTACAAATTATCAATATACATATACAGCAGATGCTAAGCTTGGTATTAAACTTGGTATCAGCATAACGGGTACAGGTGACCTTAGAGCTCAGGCAACATTCTCCAATATTTCTTATTAATAAACAGCAAATATAGATAAAAACGAATAAATATACAGGCCCTTCGAATAGTCGAAGGGCCCGTTTTTCGTACAAAA
>FLNW01003347.1_pt1 | contig 10216 bp, 10 predicted proteins | sample 1140371 | NCBI WGS metagenome assembly FLNW01 (sample SAMEA3878170, study PRJEB12797) | bioreactor metagenome | biome: Moose rumen | place: Sweden | collected 2011-10
CGAACTTTTTATCTTTCATCATGGAAATAACGGCTTCTTTGGCTTCCTGCCTTGTCTCTGCTATTATGACGCCTTTGCCCAAGGCCAGGCCATCTGCTTTAATAACGGTCGGTATAGGCGCTGTTTCAAGATAGGAAAGAGCCTTGTCCATATCTGAAAAAACCTCATATTCCGCTGTGGGAATATTGTATTTTTTCATGAGATTTTTAGAAAACACCTTACTGCCCTCGATTATGGCAGCATTGGCTCTCGGTCCGAAACAAGGAACGCCTGCTTTTTCAAGTGCATCCACCATTCCCAATACCAAAGGGTCATCGGGAGCTACAACAGCAAAATCAATATTATTGTTCTTTGCAAACTCCACAGCCTTTTCTATATCCGTAGCCGGAATGTCGACACATACCGCATCCTTTTCCATTCCTCCGTTTCCGGGCAGTGCATAGATTGTCTCTGCTTCCTTATTTTCTTTTATCTTTTTGATGATAGCATGCTCTCTGCCACCACCGCCTATAACCATTATCTTCATAAATACGTCCCCTATTAATGATGGAATAATCTCATTCCCGTGAATGCCATTGCCATATCATATTTATCGCAGCATTCTATAACCAGATCATCTCTGATTGAACCGCCGGGTTCTGCAATATATTTAACGCCGCTTTTCTTTGCTCTTTCAATATTATCGCTGAATGGGAAAAATGCATCTGAGCCGAGAGCAACATTATCTATTGTAGCAAGATATGCTTTTTGTTCTTCGTCTGTAAATAGTTCAGGTTGTCTTGTAAAGTATTTCTGCCAGTTTCCGTCTGCACATACATCTTCTTCATTCTTATTGATATATCCGTCTATGACATTGTCTCTGTCAGGACGTCCTATTGTATCTTTGAAAGGAAGATTTAATACCTTATCGCTTTGTCTTAAGAACCATGTGTCTGCTTTGCTGCCTGCAAGACGTGTGCAGTGAATTCTTGATTGCTGTCCTGCGCCTACACCTATTGCCTGTCCATCAACTGCAAAGCATACTGAATTCGATTGAGTATACTTCAATGTTATGAGAGCTATTATTAAATCTCTTACTGCGCTCTCCGGAATATTCTTGTTCCTTGTAACAAGATTGGAAAGAAGTTCTTTGTTAATCTTAAAATTGTTTCTTCCCTGTTCAAACGTTATGCCATATACCTGCTTGTGTTCAATTTCAGCAGGGATATAGTTCGGATCAATCTTTACTATGTTATATCCGCCTTTGCGTTTTGACTTTAGGATTTCAAGAGCTTCATCTGAATAAGCAGGTGCAATAATGCCGTCGGATACCTCTCTTTTAATCATCAAAGCTGTGGTTGCATCGCACTCATCCGACAAAGCAACCCAGTCACCGAATGAACACATACGGTCTGTACCTCTTGCTCTTGCATAAGCACAAGCGAGCGGTGAATCGTCAAGCCCTTCTATATCATCAACAAAGCATGCTTTCTTCAGTTTGTCGGAAAGCGGAGTTCCGACTGCTGCAGAGGTCGGGCTTACATGCTTAAAGGAAGCAACTGCAGGAAGATTGAGTGCCTCTTTAATTTCTTTTACAAGCTGCCATGAATTGAAGGCATCAAGGAAGTTGATATATCCCGGTTTGCCGTTAAGTATCTCTATCGGCAAATCGCTGCCGTCAGCCATAAATATTTTTGAGGGTTTCTGATTGGGATTGCATCCGTATTTCAATTCAAACTCTTTCATTTTTAAAACTCCCTTATTTGTTTTTGTTTACTATTCTTGATTCTGCTTTTCCCGTCTTAAGGTCTATAAAGCGTGTGAAAAGAGAAACCTTATTGTCTTCATTGAGGTTTTCCCAAAGGATTGTCGTAAATTCATCTAAATCATCAGTCTCAATACTTATCTTTTCAGGTTCTCCCTCAAATGAAGGTAACGGGTTCCCGTCTGACATATATGTGTGAATAAAATGTCCTTCGCCTTTTATGGGATTTGTATATGCAAATGTAAACCTGTGAATCGAATCAGGATTTCCGTCATCCGACTTAATGATAGACATTGCATAGTTATATTTATCATTTTCTATTCTCAATATACCGGATATTCTGGGAGTAAAGTTCGGGGCATCGTCCTCATATTCCCTGCCTCTTAAAGACTGCTCGAAGCTAAGTCCCTGCTTCATTCCTTCATATATTGTATCTGTCTGGTCACCGTTTGTGACGATTGTCTTATTTTCCAATGCTCTCACAGGAGCATATATTATGAGGTGAGGGTCGGAAAGTTTTGATTCATCAAAAGCTTTTGTCTCAATGCCGTCCTCAGTTTCAACAAAAATACGGTTTCTGCTGTTAACGCTTCTGCCCATGATAAAATACCCTATTGCAGCCTTGCCCCCGTCAGGTGTCTTTCCTATCACTATGCCCCTTCCGGGATATGCATTTTCTGACAATAGTTTTTTAATATCCAATGTTTTCATTTTCCTTCTCTCCTATTTCTGATTTAATATGTTTTCAGATACTATCTCACATGCCCTTGGAAGTATTTTCCATTCCGCCTCTTCCATTACCCTTTTTTGTAAAGTTTGCGGTGTATCTCCATCCTTTATATCTACAGCCTTCTGGAGTATTATCTCGCCGCCGTCGGGTATTTCATTGACAAAATGTACTGTGGCGCCGGTTACTTTGACACCATAGTTAAGCGCTGCCTCATGTACTTTAAGTCCGTAATATCCTTCACCGCAGAAAGAAGGAATCAAAGACGGATGAACATTGATTATTCTTTTATCAAAAGTCTTCGTGAAATTCTCAGACAATATGCACATAAATCCTGCAAGTACAATTAAGTCGATTTTTTCTTCTTTAAGGACTTTCATTATTTTTTCTTCAAAGAGTTCTGCATATTCTTTTTTAGTTATCACTTTGCTTTTAATGCCGGCTTTTTCTGCTCTTTGCAACGCATAAGCATCAGGATTATTGGATATTACAAGTGCTATGTATCCGCTTTTTATAACTCCGGAATTTTGAGCATCAATGAGAGCCTGGAGGTTTGTTCCTCCACCTGACACCAAAACCGCTATCTTTATTTTCTCACTCATAATTTTCTCCGATTAAACGATTTCTATCTTATCCTCACCTTTTGTTATCTTCCCTATAACGTAGGCATCTTCGCCGTTTTTTCTGAGTATCTCCAATGATTTTTCAAGATCATTTTGAGAAACAATAACGCTCATGCCTACACCCATGTTATATGTATTAAACATATCATGTTCGGATATGTTCCCTGATTTTTGGAGGAATTTGAATATCGGCAAGATTCGGATGCTGTTCTTTTCTATTCTCGCAGTGAGTCCTTCCGGTATGCTCCTCGGTATATTCTCATAAAAGCCTCCGCCGGTTATATGCGATACTGCCTTTACATCCACCTGCTCAAAGAGGGCAGTCATAGCTTTTACATATATCTTTGTCGGAGTCAGAAGGCTTTCGCCCAGTGATTTCCCGCTGAGTTCTTCAATCGGAGATCTAAGGTCAGCATTTTCAACATCAAATACTTTTCTTACAAGTGAAAAACCATTTGAGTGAATACCAGATGAAGGCAATGCTATTATTATATCGCCTTCAGCCATTTTTTTATTGTCAATGATTTTATCTTTGTCAACCACACCTACGGAGAAACCTGCCAAATCATATTCATCAAGAGGATAAAAGCCCGGCATTTCTGCGGTTTCTCCCCCTATAAGGGCGGAGCCTGACTGAACACATCCTTCAGCAACACCTTTGACTATTTCAGCAATCTTTTCAGGTACATTTTTCCCGCATGCTATATAGTCCAAAAAGAAAAGTGGTTTTGCTCCGCAGCATATGACATCATTAACGCACATTGCAACGCAGTCTATGCCTACCGTATCGTGCTTGTTCATTAAAAATGCGAGTTTCAGTTTTGTGCCTACTCCATCTGTTCCGCTTACAAGCACCGGCCTTTTTATTCCCTCAAGGTCCGGTTCAAACAGGCCACCGAAGCCTCCAACGTCTGAGCAAACGCCCTTTGTCATTGTTTTTGCAATATGAGCTTTCATTAAGTCAACAGCCTTGTATCCGGCCGTGATATCAACACCTGCTGCTGCATATGCATCTGATTTAGAATTTGTGTTCATATTTATTCCTTTCCGTTCCAGCAATATGTACAAAGTTCTTCTTCGTCAATGCCGATTGCTTCAACAACACCTTTTAATGTTTGAAATTCAAGAGAAGCAAAATGAAGTTTGCTGCATATGGCTTTTCTCATGGCTTTACCTCTTTGAGTTGTGCCGTCTGAATACTCTTCAAGATGGTTAAAGCCTTCTTCACCCTCAAGTTCCAAAATGGTTCTTCTTGCAATAAGTTCCATATCACTTGTGGATCTTGAGAAATTGAGATATTTGCAGCCATACATAATCGGAGGGCATGCAGATCTCATATGGACTGCACGGGCTCCGTTTGAGTAGAGAAATTCTACGGTTTCGCGAAGCTGAGTTCCCCTTACAATGGAATCATCAACAAAGAGCAGGCTCTTTCCCTCTATAAGCTCTTTGACCGGGATTTGTTTCATCCTTGCGACTTTGTTTCTGTCATCCTGGTTTGCGGGCATAAAGCTCCTCAGCCATGTTTGCGTGTATTTGATAAAAGGTCTTGCAAACGGGACTCCGCTCACATTTGCATATCCTATTGCATGTGGTGTTCCCGAATCTGGGACACCGCTTACATAGTCAAGGTCATCCGGTAAAAGTCCGTTCTTTCTGTCGTTTTCTACCATAAGCTGACCATTTCTGTATCTCATTATCTCAACATTCTTGCCCTCGTAATTTGAGGTAGGATATCCGTAATATGACCAGAGGAATGCGCATATTTTTTTCTTCTTACCGGCCTCGGCCAGAACAGTATATTTGTCTGCGCTGATTTCAACTATCTCACCCGGACCCAGTTCTTTATATTCTTCATATCCGAGTTTCTGATATGCGAAAGATTCAAAGGACACACAATATCCTTCATCATTTTTCCCAATAAGGACAGGAAGTCTGCCGAATCTGTCTCTTGCCGCTATAATGCTGCCATAGTCTGTCAGAAGAAGTATTGAGGCAGTACCGTCAATCTTTGATTGTGCAAACTTGATGCCTTCGGTAAAGTCACCCTTACGATTTATGAGGGCGGCAATAAGTTCCGTAGAGTTTATTCTGCCGCCTGTCATGGCACTGAAATGTCCGCCCGTGTCATTTAAATATTCATTAATAAGCTGATCCTGATTATTGATTACCCCGACTATGCATATGGCGTAGGCTCCGAAATTTGATCTGAAAATCAGGGGCTGAGGATCCGTATCACTGATAGTTCCTATTGCAGCGCAGCCTTTCATCTCATCGAGACTTTTTTCAAACTTTGTTCTAAAAGGCGTGTTTTCTATATTATGAATCTGTCTTTGTAAGCCGAAATTATCATCATATGCTGCCATACCGCCGTTCTTCGTACCCAGATGAGAATGATAATCCGTTCCGAAAAACACATCTGAAATGATAGATTTTTTGCTTACTGCTCCGAAAAAGCCACCCATATATTTCTCCCTTATTCACCGAAAACTCTGTGCATCATCTCGTTATATGCATCTTCAACGCCGCCCATATCTCTGCGGAATCTGTCTTTGTCCAATTTCTCATTTGTCTGAGCATCCCAGAATCTGCATGTATCAGGTGAGATTTCATCTGCGAGCACGATGCTGCCGTCGCTGAGTCTGCCGAATTCAAGCTTGAAGTCAACAAGTTTAACTCCCAGTTTTATGAAGTATTCCTTGAGTATGTCGTTTACTTTGAATGCCATTTCTTTAATTTGAGCGATTTCTTCTTTTGTTGCAAGTGAAAGTGCAAGTGCATGATAATCATTTATGAGAGGATCATGCAGGTCATCATTCTTGTATGAGAATTCGATTGTGGGTTCTGCGAAAACAATGCCTTCTTCAACACCGTAACGTTTTGAGAAAGATCCTGCCGATATATTGCGGATGATAACCTCAAGAGGAACAATCGTAACTTTTTTGACTACTGTCTCTCTGTCATTGAGTTCTTCAACAAAGTGTGTCTTGATTCCCTCTTTTTCAAGGATCTGCATAAGGTAATTTGACATACGGTTGTTGATTGCACCTTTGCCTGTAATTGTGCCTTTCTTTGTTCCGTCGAAAGCTGTTGCATCGTCTTTGTATGAAACGATTACATATTCATCATTGTCCGTTGCAAATACTTTCTTTGCTTTTCCTTCGTAAAGTTGTTCTCTCTTGTTCATTTTATTTCCTCCGCTTTAATTAAATTCCTTTGATATTTTGGCATCTTTTTCAACTACTGCTTTCTCATCTTTCCTGCGTTTTTCTTTCAGTCTGTCTGACAGGTCTTTATCGGACAAGGCAAGAATCTGAGCAGAAAGTAAGGCGGCATTGACTGCTCCGTTGATTGCGACTGTAGCTACAGGTATGCCTGAAGGCATTTGTACAGTTGACAATAAGGCGTCAATACCGTCAAGTGTGTTTGATTTACATGGTATCCCTATAACGGGAAGTGTAGTATTTGCTGCTATGGCTCCTGCCAGGTGTGCTGCCATTCCCGCAGCCGCAATGATTACCCCGAATCCGTTCTCTTCTGCCCTCTCTGAGAATTCTTTTGCCTGAGCCGGAGTCCTGTGAGCTGAAAAGACATGAACTTCATAAGGGATATTCAAATCTTTTAATGTGTCGATTGCTTTTTGCACGATTGGGAGATCGCTGTCGCTTCCCATTATTAATGCAACTTTTTTCATTGGAACCTCCTCAAAAAAATAAAAAGGCGCACTGCTCCATTCAATGAGTAGTGTGCCCAGACGGTCGGCTGTATATGTCATTTGCTCCCCTGTGGTTTTCCACACTATCCGTCAGTTACAAAGACATTTATCTTACTTTAAAATGATAACATAATACGCCTTTATAGTCAATGAAAAGCAAGGTGGATAAGGTTACAAAAATAGAGCCTTTTTTTTATAAAAAATGATAACATTTTACCATAGTCAAGGAGGACCGGAATTGTTGACATAGGTCAGCGCTTATGCTAAAATATTTTTAGACTTTTAAGCCGATACAGAGATATCGCAAAGTATGAATATATTTGTTCTTTTTCGGCCTTACTCTGAAAGTAGGGCTCTTCATATATAAGGAGGGTAAGTCCATGTCTCTTAAAGTGTATAAATCAGAGAAACTAAATGACTTTTCTCCGTCAATTCAAAATCTTGATTTATCAAATAATGAAATTATTGTTTTGCCGGGTTTTTGCGATGTGCATGTGCATTTTCGTGAGCCTGGTTTTTCATATAAGGAAACAATTAAAAGCGGGTGTATGGCTGCAGCCCACGGCGGTTACACAGCGGTTTGCACCATGCCTAACTTAAATCCCGTTCCCGACAATCCGGAGAACTTAAAACAGCAGCTTTCCATAATAGAAAGAGATGCTTCCATCAACGTATATCCTTATGCTGCAATAACAGTAAATCAGCAAGGTGAAAAGTTATCGGATATGGAAGATATGGCTGACTGTGTAATTGCCTTTTCCGATGACGGCAGAGGTGTCCAGTCTGAAGAAATGATGCTTGAGGCAATGACAAGGGCTCATGCTCTCGGGAAAATCATTGTTGCCCATTGCGAGGATAACAGTCTGCTTCATGGCGGATATATACATGACGGAGATTATGCCAAAGCTCATGGTCATAAAGGCATTTGCAGCGAGAGCGAGTGGGGTCCAATAAAAAGGGATGTCCGCTTAAGCGCAAAGACAAACTGCCCATATCACGTCTGCCATATATCGTGCAAAGAAAGTGTTGATATAATACGCAAAGCAAAGGCTGCAGGAGTGAATGTCAGCTGTGAAACAGCTCCTCATTATCTCATATTAACAGACAATGATTTGAAAGAGGACGGACGTTTCAAGATGAATCCTCCTTTAAGATCTGAAGCAGACAAAGTTGCACTGATTGAAGGCATCCTTGACGGGACAATTGACATGATTTCAACTGACCATGCGCCTCACAGCGCAGAAGAAAAGTCAAAGGGTCTCAAAGACAGTGCATTCGGTATAGTAGGAATTGAAAGTTCTTTCAGCCTTCTTTACACATATCTTGTAAAGACAGGAATAATTTCTCTTGAAAAGTTGATTGAACTTATGGTTATAAACCCGAGAAAAAGGTTTAATATAGCTTTGAATGATGACTATTGTCTCTGGGATCTGGATGCTAAATATATTATCAATCCCGATGACTTCTTATCAAAAGGCAAAGCTACGCCTTTTGAAGGCAAAGAAGTTTACGGCAAATGTCTGATGACTGTTTGTAACGGCAAGACTGTATATATGGATAGGAAATAAAATGAAAGATTCTGATTTTAAGATTGAAGAAAATATTGCTTTGACAGACTCGGTATACAGGATGAAACTTTTAGGTGATGTATCCGACATCAAAGCTCCGGGTCAGTTTGTCAACATACGAATTGACGGGTTCTTTCTGCGCCGTCCCATATCTGTATATGACAAAGATGAAAAGTCGTTTAGTATAATATATAAGATTGTGGGAGCCGGGACGAAAGCCATGTCCGAAATGACTCGGGGACAAAATATATATGCTCTTACAGGCCTCGGAAACGGCTATGATCTTACACTTTCCAAAGACAAGCCCCTGCTCATTGGCGGAGGTGTCGGTGTCCCACCGCTCTACTTACTTGCAAAAAAACTCATAGAGCAAGGAAAGAGTGTCACCGTTATACTCGGTTTTAACAAGAAAAATGAAATTTTTTGTGAAGATGAGTTCAAAAAACTCGGAGCAGATGTATATATTACAACCGTTGATGGTTCATATGGCATAAAAGGATTTGTAACGGACGCAATGGAGCTTGATTACAGTTACATCTATACATGCGGGCCGGAGCCTATGCTCAAAGCGGTATATACAAATATGAAGACAAGCGGTCAATTCAGTTTTGAAGAACGTATGGGTTGCGGTTTCGGTGCCTGCATGGGTTGTTCATGCAAGACCCTGACCGGATATAAACGGATATGTAAGGATGGTCCGGTTCTCAGAAAGGAAGAAATATTATGGGAAGACTGAGTGTGAATCTGTGCGGACTTGAGCTGGACAATCCGGTAATACCGGCATCAGGCACTTTCGGTTTCGGATATGAATTTGCCGAAATATATGACATAAACTGTCTTGGAACCTTCTCGTTCAAGGGAACCACCAGGGATCCACGTTTTGGAAATCCGACTCCGAGAATAGCAGAATGTCCTTCGGCCATGCTTAACAGTGTGGGTCTTCAAAATCCCGGAGTGGATAAGGTTATAAATGAAGAACTGCCAAAACTTAAAAAATGCTTTAATAAAAAAGTTATGGCGAACGTAAGCGGCTTTTCAATCGAAGATTATGTATATACTTGCGAAAAGCTCGATAAAGAAGACATTGTCGGCTGGCTTGAAGTCAATATAAGCTGTCCTAATGTTCACGGCGGCGGAATGAGTTTCGGAACAGATGCATCTCTGGCTGCAAAACTTGTAAAAGAAGTAAAAAAAGTTGTGAGTAAGCCTGTTATCGTAAAACTTACACCCAATGTTACGGATATTGCCACCATAGCCCTTGCGTGCGAAGAAGCCGGTGCTGACGGCATAAGCCTTATCAATACACTTTTAGGCATGAGACTGAATCTCAAAACAAGAAAGCCCATTCTCGCAAATACTTTCGGCGGGCTCTCAGGTCCCGCTGTTCTCCCGCTTGCACTCAGAATGGTTTATCAGGTTTATGAAAAAGTCTCAGTTCCGATAATAGGTATGGGCGGGATATCAACTGCCGATGATGTTATTGAAATGATGATGGCCGGAGCCAGCGCTGTTCAGATAGGAGCAGCCAATCTTGTTAATCCTTCAGCATCAAAAGACATAATAGAAAGTTTACCTGCCGCAATGGATAAATACGGAATAAAAGAATTAAAATCTGTTATAGGAGTTGCACATAATGGGTAGAGATGTAATCATAGCATGTGACTTTGCGAGTAAGGAAGAAACGCTTGCCTTTCTTGATAATTTCGGAGATAAAAAGCCTTTTGTTAAAATCGGTATGGAACTTTTCTATGCCGAAGGACCTTCAATTATCAAGGAAATAAAAGCAAGAGGTCATAAGATATTTCTGGATTTAAAGCTTCATGATATACCGAATACCGT
>FLNW01001352.1_pt1 | contig 10207 bp, 6 predicted proteins | sample 1140371 | NCBI WGS metagenome assembly FLNW01 (sample SAMEA3878170, study PRJEB12797) | bioreactor metagenome | biome: Moose rumen | place: Sweden | collected 2011-10
CTAACCGTAGCACTTGCACGTGTTGTGAGTGCTCTCTCTTCTCGTGTCATGAATATTACAACAAGATATAAATAACTGAATACTAACATATAAACAAACTATATTATTTCGTATGAAAAACGAGGTTAATCGTGCCCTTGCGGCTAAGAAAAAAGCAGATATTCTTTTAGGTCTCCAATGGGGTGATGAGGGAAAAGGCAAAATGGTGGATGTCCTGACTCCCAAGTATGATATGATTGCCCGTTTCCAAGGCGGTCCTAATGCAGGTCATACCCTTGAGTTCGAGGGACAGAAATATGTGCTTCGTAGCATTCCGTCCGGAATCTTCCAAGGAGGAAAGATCAACCTTATCGGTAATGGTGTGGTGTTGGATCCCATCTTGTTCTATAAGGAGGCTGAAGAGTTGGCGGCTGCCGGACATAACCTGTATGAACGCTTGTATATATCCAAGAAAGCGCACCTGATTCTTCCTACCCACCGTCTTCTGGATCAAGCCAATGAGGCATCCAAAGGAAAGGCGAAGATAGGTACGACAGGCAAAGGCATCGGACCGACCTATACGGATAAAGTCAGTCGCAACGGCTTGCGCATAGGCGATATACTTGACGGCTTCGCTGAGAAATACAAACAGGCTCGTGATCGTCATATGGAAATAATCAACAGTCTTAACGCATCTGCTGTAGCCAAAGGCGGTTTGCCTGTTTCTTTAGACGGTCTGGAAGCGTTGGAAAAAGAATGGATGCAATCCATTGATTACCTGCGTCAATTCCGTCTGATTGACAGTGAACATTTTGTTAATCATGCTTTGGCGGATAACCAATCTATCCTCTGCGAGGGAGCACAGGGCTCGCTGTTGGACATAGACTTCGGCTCTTATCCCTTTGTAACGTCCAGCAACACTATCTGCGCAGGTGCTTGTACAGGATTAGGTTTGGCCCCAAGCAAAATAGGTGAGGTGTATGGTATTTTCAAGGCTTATTGCACCCGTGTAGGCTCCGGACCTTTCCCCACAGAGTTGTTTGACGAGACAGGTGCTAAAATACGTGCTATCGGTCATGAATACGGAGCCGTCACCGGACGCGAGCGCCGGTGCGGATGGATAGATCTCGTGGCATTACGCTATACCATTATGCTCAATGGGGTGACACAACTGCTGATGATGAAATCCGATGTACTGGATACATTCCCGATGATTAAAGCGTGCACGGCTTACCGTATTAACGGCGAGCTGACCCGTGATTTCCCTTTTTCGATAGACAAGGATGTGGAACCTGTCTATGAAGAATTCCCCGGGTGGCAGACTGATCTCACGCATTGCACCAAAGAGGTGCAACTGCCCCAGGCATTTATCAACTATGTACAATTCCTGGAACGTGAATTGGAGACCCCGATAAAGATTATCTCTGTCGGACCTGATCGCGAAGCAACTATATTCAGATAATGAAAAGAGCTATTTTACGACTTAGTGACGGCACAGCCTTTGAAGGCTATAGCTTCGGAACAGATACTTCTGTGAGCGGGGAAGTGGTGTTCAACACTGCAATGATGGGCTATCCGGAATCACTGACAGACCCCAGTTATGCAGGGCAACTAATGACTCTGACTTATCCTCTGGTAGGCAACTACGGGGTACCTGAATTTTCCTTTCGTGCTGATGGTTTGGCTGCATATATGGAATCAGACCGCATATATGCACGCGCCATCATATGTAGCGAATATAGCGGAGAATTCAGTCATTGGAACGGCAAAGAGACTTTAGCTTCATGGCTAATCCGTGAAGGAGTTCCCGGAATAACGGGAATAGATACGCGTGCCCTGACGATGTTGCTCCGCGAGCATGGAGTGATGATGGGTACAATTGAGATCGAAGGCTGCCCAACCGCTCCCGAGGCTCATTATGAGGACGTGAACTTTGTGGCAGAAGTATCATGCAAAGAGGTTATTCGCTATAACGAGGGCTCAAAAAGGAAGAAGGTAATACTCGTGGATTGCGGTGTGAAACATAATATTATCCGCTGTCTCATTGACCGTGACGTTGAGGTAATCCGCGTTCCTTGGGATTATGATTTCAACACCATTGAAGCGGATGGATTATTCCTTTCCAATGGTCCGGGAAACCCCGATACATGTCAAATATTGGTGGATCATATCAAGGAATATATGAAAACCGGCAAACCTATCGCAGGTATCTGTATGGGAAACCAACTCCTTGGGAAAGCAGCCGGAGCTGTTATATACAAGTTGCCTTATGGTCACCGTTCCCACAATCAGCCTGTTAGAATGGTAGGTACTGACCATTGTTTTATAACATCGCAAAATCACGGGTATGCTGTGGATGCCAGCACATTGCCTGAAGACTGGAAACCATTGTTCGTAAATATGAATGACGGTTCAAATGAAGGAATACGCCATCTAACCAAACCTTGGTTCTCGGCGCAATTTCATCCAGAGGCTTGTTCAGGACCCGTAGATACTGAGTTCTTGTTCGATGAATTTATCAAACTGCTCCATCCATAATTTTAGCTTCTACTTAATTGCAATGAAATTAGATAATATCCATAAAGTATTGGTTCTTGGATCCGGCGCACTCAAAATTGGTGAAGCAGGTGAGTTTGATTACTCCGGTTCCCAGGCTCTTAAGGCCTTGCGTGAAGAGGGCGTGGAGACTATATTGATCAATCCGAACATCGCTACAGTCCAAACTTCAGAAGGAGTAGCAGATCATATCTATTTTCTGCCGGTAACACCTTATTTCGTAGAGCGATTGATAGAGAAAGAACATCCAGACGGTATATTACTATCATTCGGCGGACAAACAGCACTTAACTGTGGAGTGGCACTCTATCAATCAGGTGTATTGGAGAAATATAAGGTACAAGTACTGGGTACTCCTGTTGAGGCCATCATCAACACCGAGGATCGTGAACTCTTTGTCCGCCAGTTGGACGAGATTGGCGTCAAAACCATTAAATCCGAGGCCTGCGAGACTATCGAATCCGCACGCCGTGCAGCCGCTGAACTGGGCTATCCGGTAATTATTCGCGCCGCCTATGCATTAGGCGGACTCGGTTCAGGTTTCTGTGATAATGAGCAGGAACTGGATAGTATGGTGGAGAAAGCGTTCTCGTTTTCGCCACAGGTACTTGTGGAAAAATCGCTCAAAGGATGGAAAGAGATTGAGTACGAGGTCGTCCGTGACCGATATGACAACTGCATTACAGTTTGTAATATGGAGAATTTCGACCCGTTGGGAATCCATACCGGAGAATCGATTGTAATAGCACCGTCGCAAACATTGACCAACGCCGAATACCACAAACTGAGGGCTTTAGCTATCCGTATCATCCGCCATTTGGGTATTGTAGGTGAATGTAACGTACAATATGCCTTTGATCCTGAGTCGGAAGACTACAGGGTCATAGAGGTCAATGCCCGCCTCAGTCGTTCCTCTGCGTTGGCCTCTAAAGCCACAGGATATCCGTTGGCTTTTGTGGCGGCTAAGTTAGGTATGGGGTACGGGCTTTTTGAACTCACCAATTCAGTAACAAAATCCACCTCCGCATTCTTTGAACCGGCACTTGACTATGTGGTTTGCAAGATACCTCGTTGGGATCTTGGGAAATTCCGGGGAGTAAACAGAGAGTTGGGCAGTTCCATGAAATCCGTAGGCGAAGTAATGGCTATCGGCCGAACATTCGAAGACGCAATCCAAAAGGGTCTCCGTATGATCGGACAGGGAATGCATGGTTTTACGGAGAACAAGGATCTGCATGTAGATGATTTGGATGCCGCGCTCAAGGCTCCTACCGACAAGCGGATTTTTGCTATTGCACAAGCGATGTATGAGGGATACAGTATAGAACGTATCCACAAACTGACAAAGATAGACAATTGGTTTCTGCAACGTCTGGAACACATCATACAGATAGACGCAAAACTAAATCAATTAGGCGGTTTAGAGAAATTGGGTAAAGAGTTATTATTACGCGCCAAACAGTTGGGATTCTCTGATTTCCAGATTGCCCGTGCAGTGGGGCTTGGACGTGAAATGTCTATGGATCAGGCTGTGCTCAAAATGCGTGCCTACCGTAAACAATCAGGAGTACTCCCTGTAGTCAAGCAGATAGACACTTTGGCCGGAGAATTTCCCGCCCAAACCAATTATCTGTATCTGACATACAGCGGAACTAAAAATGATGTGCATTATACAGGAGACAGGAAATCGATTGTAGTACTTGGCTCCGGTGCATACCGTATAGGGTCATCGGTAGAGTTTGACTGGTGCGGAGTCCAAGCACTACAAACAATCCGCAATAACGGTTTCCGTTCTGTGATGATCAACTACAATCCCGAGACTGTTTCTACTGATTACGATATGTGTGACCGCTTGTATTTTGACGAACTCACGTTTGAGCGTGTTATGGATATCATCGAACTGGAGAATCCACACGGGGTGATTGTATCTACAGGCGGACAGATTCCGAACAATCTGGCGATGAAACTGGATGCCCGGCAGGTTCCAATCCTGGGAACCACGGCCAAGTCAATAGATAATGCCGAGGACCGCGATAAATTCTCCGCCATGCTTGACCGCATCGGCGTAGATCAGCCTGAATGGAGTGCCTTGACCTCAATGGATGACGTGGAGAATTTTGTAAACAGGGTAGGTTACCCCGTACTTGTCCGGCCTTCGTATGTGTTGTCGGGAGCTGCGATGAATGTGTGCTCCAACGAGGAACAACTCAAACGTTTTCTGCAATTGGCTGCAAAAGTGTCCAAAGAGCACCCTGTGGTTATTTCCAAGTTTATGACCAATACCAAGGAGGTGGAAATGGATGCCGTAGCACGCGATGGAGAAATCATCGCATATGCTATCTCGGAACATGTAGAGTACGCCGGAGTTCATTCAGGCGATGCTACTATTATGTTTCCTGCCCAGAAACTATATATAGAGACTGTGCGGCGTATCAAACGTATCTCCGGCCGGATAGCAAGGGAACTGAATATCTCAGGCCCGTTCAACATTCAATATTTAGCGCGTGAGAACGAGATCAAGGTCATTGAATGCAATCTGCGCGCCTCTCGTTCGTTCCCTTTCGTGAGCAAGGTACTTAAAATCAACCTCATTGATATTGCCACGCGAATTATGCTGGGGCTTCCTGTTGAGCGTCCGCATAAATCGCTATTTGACTTTGACTTTGTGGGTGTCAAAGCATCGCAGTTCTCCTTCAACCGGCTGCAGAACGCAGACCCTATTCTGGGAGTGGACATGGCTTCAACAGGAGAAGTAGGCTGTTTAGGGGAAGATGCCAACTGCGCACTACTCAAGTCTATGCTGTCCGTTGGCATGCGTATCCCGGAAAAGAACATCCTTTTCGCTATCGGCGGTCCCAAACAACGGGCGCACATGCTTGACACAATCAAGCGTTTGGCCGCTCGCGGATATACTATCTATGCTACGGGAGGAACCAGCGATTACCTCAACGGACTGGGGGTACCGAACATACGTGTCTATAAGAATGAGCATCGGGATGAAAACGGACAACTCAAACAGCCTGTCGTTGCTGATTTGATGCATCGCAAAGAGATTGAACTATTCGTAGGAATCCCGGTGGACACTCAGGCTGATTTGGTACATGACAGTTACTATCGCATGAGGCGTACAGCGGTGGATCTCAATATCCCGTTGCTCACCAATGCCCGCTTGGCGGAAGCCTATATCAACGCCTTCCTCGATGTTCCCATAGACACATTGGCTATCAAGGCGTGGGACGAATACAAATAATCTGTAAAATTAATCCATTACATATAAAGTATGAACGCTTTAACTACAACAGAATTCTCCTTTCCCTGTCAGACAGGTGTTTATCATGGCAAAGTGCGTGACGTTTATTTCATCGGCGAGGAACTACTATGCATGGTGGTAACTGATCGTATTTCTGCTTTTGATGTGGTGTTGCCTAAAGGTATCCCTTACAAGGGACAAATCCTTAATCAGATTGCTGCCAAATTCCTGAATGCCACTAAAGATATTGTACCTAACTGGTTGCTGGCAACTCCGGATCCTATGGTATCCGTCGGGTATCGCTGTCAGGGGTATCCCGTAGAAATGATAGTGCGCGGTTATTTGTGTGGATCAGCATGGAGAGCCTATAAATCCGGTGTTCGGGAAATATGCGGAGTCACCCTTCCTGACGGAATGCGGGAGAACGAAGCTTTTCCGACACCCATTATCACCCCTACGACCAAGGCGGAGATCGGTACGCACGACGAGGATATTTCACGTGAAGAAATCATTGCGCGTGGCCTGGTTCCTGAGAAGGAATACGGACAGATAGAGAAATATGCGCTTGCGCTTTTTGCGCGTGGACAGGAGATTGCCAAACAGCACGGACTGATTCTCGCGGATACCAAGTATGAGTTTGGAGAACACAAGGGACAAGTGATGCTGATGGATGAGGTGCATACACCGGATTCCAGCCGCTATTTCTATGCGGATGGTTATGCCGAGCGTTTCGCGGCGGGAGAACCGCAACGGCAGTTGTCGAAAGAGTTTGTGCGTGAATGGCTTATGGACAATGGTTTTCAAGGTAAAGCCGGTCAGCAAGTGCCTGAGATGACTCCGGCTATCGTACAGTCCATCACAGACCGCTATGTAGAACTTTTCGAAGGCATCACAGGAGATACATTTGTCCGCGAGGACACCTCCAATCTTGCAGCGCGCATAGAAAACAATATTACCGCTTACCTTAAAACGCTCTCAGCATAGAGGTCCTGTATCTACGATGGAAGCGGTCTTCTGACGCTCGATTTAGTCAAAATAAAATAGTCTGTTTATAAAATAAACCACATACAAAATGGCAGGATTCTTCGGATCTATTGGCAAAACGCCTTGCATCACCGATGTCTTTTACGGCACGGACTATCACTCACATCTGGGTACCAGACGTGCCGGCATTGCTACGTTTGATGCTGATACAGGTACTTTCAACCGTACTATTCACTCTATCTCACAGGCTTCATTCCGCACGAAGATGGAGAGCGAGTTGCCCAAGTTTATTGGCAATGCCGGCATAGGTATCATCTCGGACACCGATGCACAGCCGCTTTTGTTCAACTCGCATCTTGGACGTTTTGCACTCATCACGGTAGGCAAAATCGTCAATCTGGAGGACTTGGCCAACGAGATACTGCAAAGCGATATGCACCTTTCCGAGTTCTCATCCGGCAAAGTGAACCCGACCGAATTAGTAGGCTTGCTGATTATTCAGAAACCTACCATTGTCGAGGGCATCCGCAATGCGCAAGAGAAGATTAAAGGTTCACTCTCGCTGATGATGCTTACCGAAGACGGATTGGTCTGCGCACGGGATGTGTGGGGACGAACCCCGGTCATTATCGGGCATAAAGAGGATACGTATTGCGCTGTCAGTGAGTCTTCCGCTTTCCTCAATATAGGATATTCACATGTGAGGGACATCGGACCCGGAGAGATAGTCCGGTTGCGCCCGGAAGCCGTAGAGCAGATGGCGCCAGCCTTCCCGGACCATATGCAGATATGTTCATTCCTCTGGGTCTATTACGGATTCCCTACTTCCAACTACGAAGGACGCAATGTGGAGGATGTGCGCAACTATATCGGGTATGCTATGGGCAAAGAAGATGATACACAGGTGGACTGCTGCTGTGGCGTGCCGGACTCAGGCATCGGTATGGCAGTCGGATATTCTCAGGGACATAACGTTATCTATCGGCGGGCTATCTCAAAATACACGCCCACATGGCCACGGTCATTCATGCCCGCCAACCAGAACATGAGGGATTTGGTCGCTAAAATGAAACTGATTCAGAACAATGCAATCCTTCACGACCGTAAGGTATTGCTGTGCGATGACTCTATCGTCCGAGGTACACAGTTGCGCGACAACACACGCTGCCTCCTGGAAGGTGGCGCTAAAGAGATTCATATGCGGGTGGCTTGTCCTCCGCTGCTATATGGCTGTCCGTTCATCAATTTCTCCGAGTCCAAATCTGTCATGGAGCTCATCACAAGGCGTGTCATTGCCGAAATCGAAGGTGAAGAGGCTGCACGCGATGATCAACGAGTACGTGTTTATGCGACGACCGACACACCCGAGTACCGGAAGATGGTGGAGCTGATAGCTCTCAAGTTCGGACTCAACTCCCTGCGTTTTACCCGATTGGAAACACTTATCCGTGCGATTGGGCTGCCACGCAATTGTATCTGTACGCATTGTTTCGACGCCTCCTCCGCACATACCTTGTAGCACCTGTTTCATTCGTCCAAGGCCCCCCGCCCCCCTGAAAGGGGGAGAGAGGGAGTTATAAAAAAAATGTAAATTGTAAATTGTTAAATTGTAAATAACTTTATGCAACTATCTGATCGAATATCTAAAATTGAAGCCTCGCAGAGTTTGGTTATGGCCGCGCGGGCAAAGGCAATGCAAGCCGCCGGAATAGATGTAGTCAGCATGTCACTCGGCGAGCCCGATATGGACACCCCGAAACATGTACAGCGGGCCGCACAAGAGGCCGTCGGGAACCATTTCTCGCACTATGGCCCCGTACCCGGAATCACTGAACTGAGGCAAGCGGTAGCAGACTATCAGAACACGCTCAAAGGCAATGCTATCCTTTGGGAGGCAGAGGATGTGATTGTCTCCGCCGGCGCCAAAATGGCCATCTACAACTCTATTCAGGCTGTCATCAATCCCGGTGACGAGGTCATCATCCCTATGCCCAGCTGGGTCAGCTACAGCGAGATGGTCAAACTCGCAGACGGTGTTGTTGTGCCTATAGAAACAACCTTCAGGGACAGGTATTGTCTTACCCCGGAACAACTCCGTAATGCTCTCACACCCAAGACCCGGCTCATTATTCTTTGCTCACCGAACAACCCCACAGGAAGTGTCTATTCCATTGCGGAATTGAACGGAATAGTCAGCGTACTGCGCGAGTTTCCCGATGTGTATATACTTGCCGATGAAGTCTATAATGAGTTGGTTTATACTCCTCTGGACGCACCCATAACCCTCTCCGCTTTTGCGGATATCGCACAACGGCTCATCATCATCAATGGCGTCAGCAAGGCTTATGCCATGACAGGATGGCGTATCGGATGGCTCATGGCCAAAAACAAAGCCTTTGTCTCCGCTTGTGCCAGGTTGCAGGGACAACAACTCACGCACCCCACTATGGTCGCACAGAAAGCCGCCGAGGCCGCTTTGACCGGAGGAAGAGACTGGATCAATCAGATGCGTAACGTCTTTGACCAACGACGTAAACTCATTTGTCAACTCGCAGCACAGATACCCGGACTTAAGTTCCACGAACCACAAGGCGCTTTCTATCTCTTTCCCGATGTCAGTGCCTGGGGTACCGGCAATCAGGTCGCAGAACGACTTTTGGACGAAGCGCATGTGGCCGTCGTCTCCGGGGCTGCTTTCGGGTGCCCGCACTCCATACGACTCTCCTATGCTCTCAGCGAGGATGAGATACGCAAAGCCATGGCACGCATCGCTTCCGTCCTCATAAATTGATAGTTTGGCACTTTGTGCCTGTTTGAAATGGTTTGAGGTAGTTTGAAATTGTTTGACATAGTTGAACTCTCAAACCCTCAAACAAACGGACTTTAGTCCGTCAAACCTTCAAACCAGAGGGCTTTGCCCTTTATTCCTTTTTTTTGAATCATTTTGGGACATTTTGGACGAATAAAAAAGTATATATATCTGATTTCCCTATAGATAATCTTTCGGATGAAAATCTATGTGATTTTATAGACAAGGTGCAAAAACAAAATAATAAAGGAAGTGTGCATGGCGAAATTTTCTTCAATGTGGAAAAACCATATACTGATTTTATATAACACATTCAACGGATAATGGACAACAATAAAATGTATTGAAATGTATTGAAAAAACTTAATCGGACGCTTTTTTTTTCTTTTTATTTGCACGTGTCATTTTTTTTTGTACTTCGGACTTCTGCCTGCCCTTCGGGCATTCCCCCGTAGCTACGTTCGCGTCTTGCGGTGCATATGCAAGGGGACAGGGATTTTTTTGAGAAAGACGGACTGTCGTCCTTGCATTTAAGGGCACAGACTACCTATCAGTGAGCAAGCTCCCAATAGGCTCTCTGTACCCTTAAATACGCAATAAAATTGCTACTTTCTCAAAAAAAAATCCCT
>FLNW01001353.1_pt1 | contig 10200 bp, 9 predicted proteins | sample 1140371 | NCBI WGS metagenome assembly FLNW01 (sample SAMEA3878170, study PRJEB12797) | bioreactor metagenome | biome: Moose rumen | place: Sweden | collected 2011-10
TTGCTGCGCAAGTCAGGATGCTTCAGCAGAACCCACTTCTTTAAGCCGTTACAGAAACTCTGATAACTGCGCATCGTGTTTTCTGTGAGGTCGCGGCTTTTGGCTTTAAGGAACTTGTCAATCAGCACCAACATATCAACTGAGCCGTCATCTGTCGGCTTTTGAGGTGCAACTATTGTCGGAGCAGAAGGGTACTGCTGCTGCATACTCTGCTGCAGTACCTGCTGTGAGGGCAGTTGGATAGTCTGCATAACAACCGGCATAGTAGGTTGCACCTGTAATGTTGATGAGATTGCGAACGGCGACCAGCCGCTTGCTAACTGGCAGTTGATTTGAATAATCATCTGCGATGTGATGGAACGGAACTCCGCAAAGTTCCTTGCTTTCTTCCGTTCCCGATTGAGCTTCATTCTTTTGCGCTCCAATCCATCGGTGATTTGATTGTACGCATAATACTCAATGTAAAATCCATTTGTGTTGGATTTAAGCACTGCGGGCATATATCTCCGCATTGCTCCAAAATTCAGTTGTACTTCAGGCATTTTTTTTTATCTCCCAATTTTTGCATGTTGCCATTTGCAGAAATCAGGGGATAAAAACCTAATTTATATGTTTACTATTTTCTGTTTTTACTTTTGACCCGATTTTGACCCGATTTTGACCCGATTTTGAAAAACCTCCAAAATGGGGTGCTTTTAACAAGGGCAAAATCCGCTTCAATTTAATACCATTTTCGCGTGCAAGCCGACCGTTTTTCTCACTGATTTTCTTAAAATCACAAAGAGAATACCTTATTGCTAAAGTATTCTCTATGAGCCACTGGCCGGACTTGAACCGGCGATTTTTCCATACTTGGAGCCACTTCCCGGACTCGAACCGGGGACCTACGCATTACGAATGCGTTGCTCTACCAACTGAGCCAAAGTGGCGGGCGCGTTCGGCAACAAGTGTGCTATAGTCGATACCGCTCCGCTAAATCGACGGGCAACTTGCGCCTCCGTTCTTCGGTTGGAATATCGTTTCACTCGCATTCCTCCCGAGATAAATAACTGATTAAAACACTAGCGAAGCGAGGTTTTAATCAGAGAGGAGATTTCCCTAAAACTACACGAGTTGCAGAGCAACGAAGTCGTTTATAGGTAAAATCGACGACAAAGGTACTGCTTTTTTTTGAATTGTGCAAATAAATTGAGATTTTTTTGTGTATATGGTATAATTTTTGTAATTTTGCAACCAAATTAACAGGAGGAATGAGGAAAACAGGCTTCATATCAATCCTAATTCTATGTGCGTGCGCATTAGATGCGCAGGTGTCGCTGCATACTTACAGTGAACAGATACGTACGCTGCGTGCGTTGACTTATGACCAGATAAGCGAAGGTGTGCAACTCACGCCGCAGAGACCCTTTTTAGTGCTGACGGATGGGGTAGTGGACGGAACAGACGCTGCTAACACGCTGCATATCAGTTTTGACGAAATGAGCCACGATGTGCATTTCTATACCTATACGGTGGAGCACATGAACGCTGAATGGACTGCGTCCAGCGGATTGCTGAGCAGCGAATATCTAACGGGGTTCACGACACAGGACATCACCGCCTATGAACATTCGCTCAACACCAGTCGCAGTTACACGCACTATGAGTTCGTTTTCCCTAACAGCGATATGCATTTGACCAAAAGCGGCAACTACCGCCTTATTGTCTATGAGGACGGCAATCGCGACAAATGTGTGGCGGAGGTGGATTTCTGCGTGGTGGAGCCCTTGGTCCGCATGGAAGGCAAAGTGCGCAGCAACACAGATATAGAGTTCAACGGCAGATACCAGCAAGTGGATGTAGAGGTAGTGACCTCTGCGCTCGGAGTGAAAGACCCGAATGAACTGAGTGTGCTGGTCAGGCAGAACAACCGCACGGATAATCAGGTTTGGCTCACGCGTCCGACTTTTATGGAGCATAACCGGATGCGGTATATCAACAACCGTGCGCTGGTTTTCGAGGGCGGCAACGAGTATCATCATTTCGATGCGTTCTCCGCCTATTATGCCGGAACAGGAATCGACCGTGTGTTCTTCCAGAACGGCGATTACCATGCGGTGCTTTTCGCCAACGAAATCACTACGGGGCAGTATATCCATGAGTTCGATTCCGACGGGCGTTTTATTGTCAACGCCGAGCGGACTTCTTATCCCGATACGGAAGCGGAGTATATGTGGGTGCATTGGACTTTGCCGGCAGAGCAGCCATGGTTCGACGGTGCGCTGTATGTGGGCGGCGATCTGTTCAACAACGAAATGAAGTTGAGCAACCGGATGCAATACGATGCAGAAGCCAAATGCTACTGGCTCACGGCGCTGGTGAAGCAGGGCGGGTATGATTTTCAGTATTGGTTTGTTCCAAAGGAGGAAAGGAGCAATGTACAAGGTACAAAGGAGCAAAACAAAACTACCACCCAGCGTGTGGATGGCAGTTATTGGCAGACCGAGAATGAATATACCGTTTATGTCTATTGGCGTCCTTTCAGCGCACGGTATGACCGCCTGGTCGGCTTGCAGACCATCAAGTCCAGTCTATGAGGTGTCTCCTTTGTGATCCATGAACAACCTAATAATAACCTAATAAAGACTGCTACTTTCCAATAGGATAGTAACAGGTCCGTCATTGGTGAATGAGACCTGCATGTCAGCTCCGAAAACACCTGTCTCTACATGCAGACCATATTGCTCGCGCAAGAGGCGGTTGAAATACTCGTAGAGCGGTTGTGCCTGCTCGGGGCGTGCGGCATCGATGAATGCAGGGCGGTTGCCTTTCCTGCAATCGCCGTAGAGTGTGAACTGGGAGATAGAGAGTATTTCTCCGCCTGTTTGTGCGAGGGAGAGGTTCATCTTTCCTTCCTCGTCACTCATGACACGCATACCTGCCACTTTCTTTGCCAGCAGTTGTGCCTCGGCTTCGGTATCGGAGTGGGTTATTCCGACAAGCAGCAGATAGCCTTTGGAGATAGAGCCAACAACGCTACCGCCGATGGTGACGGTAGCGTTGAGAGCACGTTGGAGAATGATACGCATTCTTAATTAAGAATTACGAATGAACGAATTACTTGTTCAGGCGGGCCTGAATAGCTTTGGATTCTTCTTCGTAGCCGGGTTTGTTGAGGAGAGCGAACATGTTTTTCTTATACGCCTCTACGCCCGGTTGGTTAAACGGATTGACATCCAGCACATAGCCTGAGATACCACAGGCGCGCTCGAAGAAATAGATGAACTGGCCGATGTTGTATTCGTCGATCTTCTCGAACGAGATATGGATATTGGGCACACCGCCATCGACATGAGCGAGTTGGGTACCTAATTCCGCCATTTTATTGACCTCATCAACCCGCTTGCCTGCAAGGAAATTGAGACCATCAAGGTTCTCCTCATCGGTAGGCACAAGCACGGTTTTGTTGGCTTTCTCAATGGAGATTACGGTCTCATAGATTGTACGCTCGCCGTCTTGAATCCACTGACCCATCGAGTGCAGGTCGGTCGTGAAATCGACAGAAGCAGGGAAGATACCTTTCTTGTCCTTGCCTTCGGATTCGCCGTAGAGCTGTTTCCACCACTCGGAGAAATAGTGCAGTTTCGGGTTGAAGTTCACGAGGATCTCGATCTTCTTGCCGCTCTGGTAGAGGGCGTTGCGGATAGCGGCGTAGCGGCACGCGGGGTTCTCGGCATACGGCACTTGGACGTCCGTTGCTTTCTCCATCTCTTGTGCGCCGCGTACGAGTTCACGGATGTTGCCTCCGGCTACAGCGATAGGCAGCAGGCCAACCGGCGTGAGCACCGAGAAACGACCGCCTACGTTGTCGGGGATAACGAAGGTCTTGTAACCCTCTTTGGTAGCGAGCGAACGGAGTGCACCCTTGGCTCGGTCGGTAACAGCTACGATACGACGCTTGGCTTCCTCTTTACCTGCCTGTTTCTCCAACATCGTCTTCAGCAGACGGAAGGCAAGAGCAGTCTCGGTGGTGGTACCTGATTTGGAAATATTGATGATACCAAACTGCTTGTCAGCGAGGAACTCCATGAGTTCAGCCAGATATTCCTCGCCGATGTTGTTACCGGCATACACCACATACGGGTTTTTGCGGTCTTTTGCCACGAAGGTATCAAACGATGAACTCAAAGCCTCATTCACAGCGCGAGCACCCAAATAAGAACCGCCGATGCCGGCTACGATGACCACTTCACAACGTTTGCGCAATTCGTCTGCCGAAGCCTGTACTTCCGCGAGGAACGCATCAGTAATGGACGACGGCAGGTGTACCCAGCCGATGTAGTCGTTGCCAGCGCCCTGACCGTTCTCCAGCAGGAGGTTGGCAGCTTCGGTTTGCGACTCCAGTTTCTTTAAAGCAGCTGCATCTACGAACGAAGCTGCATTCTTCAAACATAGTTTCATAATTTAATAAGTTAAATTTGGAACTTCGGCGGCATCGAATAGTGTAAGTAAACTTACATTCGATTGGCACGAACTTTCATGATTATTGTAATTTAGTGGTTAGTGACTTGATGATAGGTTTGGCTTTCTGGCGGTTGTAGAGAATCTCGTACATGGCATCAACGATAGGCAGCGTGACACGCATACGTTCGTTCGCTTCATGGATAGCCTTGGTGGCATAATAGCCTTCGGCTACCATTCCCATTTCCATCTGTGCGGCTTTGACCGAATAGCCCATGCCGAGCATCTGTCCGAACTGACGGTTACGGCTGAACTGTGAATAGCCGGTGACAAGCACGTCGCCTAGATAACCGGAGGCGGTGATGTCGCGTGGCACATTGCTCATGGCTGTAGCAAAACGCTGGATCTCCTGAATGGAGTTGCTGAGCAGCACTGCCTGGAAATTATCGCCATAATGGAGTGCCTGGCACATGCCTGCAGCGATGGCGTAGATGTTTTTCATTACCGAGCTGTACTCCAGTCCAATCACATCATTGGATGTGGCGGTATGTACGAATGGCGTTTGGAAGAGTTTCGCCCACACCTCGGCGTTCTGCCGGTTCTCGCAGCCGATGGTGAGGTAACTCAGGCGCTCCAGCGCAATCTCCTCGGCATGGCACGGTCCGGCTATGACGCCGAGTTGGTCCACAGGGACTGCAAAGCGCTGATGAAGGTAGTCGGTGATAATCTGGTTCTCGTCGGGAATCATGCCTTTGACAGCAGAAATAACTACTTTGTGGGTCATGTCGCGGCGGATCTTGTTGAGTGTCTGTTTGAGGTACGGCGATGGGATGGCAATGACGAGCACATCCGACTGCGCCACAGTCTGGTTGATATCCGATGAAAAATGAATGCGGCTGACATCAAAACTGGCGTCTCCGAGGTATGATGGGTTCTTGCCCGTAGCGATGAACTCGTCGATGACCTCCTGACGGCGTATGAACCAGTTGATGTCAGGTTGGTTCTGCATGACAATCTTCGCCAAAGCTGTAGCCCAAGAGCCTGAACCTAATATTGCTATTTTGCGATACATAAAATCATTTACTATTTGGTCATTTACCATTTACCATTTATCATTTATTCCGGACGCATAGTTGGGAAGAGGAGTACTTCCTGGATGGTCGGTTGTCCTGTCATGAGGATAGCCAGACGGTCGATACCGATACCTATACCCGAGGTGGGTGGCATACCGTACTCGAGGGCGCGCATGAAATCATGGTCAATCACCATCGCCTCGTCGTCGCCTTTGTCAGCAAGTTTCATCTGCTCGACGAAACGGTTGTACTGGTCAATCGGATCGTTCAGCTCCGAATAGGCATTAGCGAGCTCTTTGCCGTTCACCATCAGCTCGAAACGCTCGGTCAGACCGGGTTTGGAGCGGTGCATCTTCGTCAGCGGCGACATCTCGACGGGGTAGTCGGTGATGAAGGTAGGCTGGATGAAGGTGCCCTCGCAGGTCTCACCGAAAATCTCGTCGATGAGCTTGCCCTTGCCCATGTGTTCGGTGTCCTCTACGCCCAGTTTCTTTGCCTCTGCGCGGATGGCATCCTCGTCCATGGAGGCGAGGTCGAGTCCGGTCTTCTCTTTGATAGCATCGAGGATAGGCAGTCTTCTATACGGCGCCTTGAAATCAATCTCATGGTCGCCGATCTGCACTTTGGTGGTTCCGTTCACGGCGATGGCTATCTTCTCCAGCAGTTGCTCCGTGAAGCCCATCATCCAGTTGTAGTCCTTGTATTGCACGTAGAGCTCCATGCAGGTGAACTCGGGATTGTGGCTGCGATCCATGCCTTCGTTGCGGAAGTTGCGTCCGATCTCATACACTCCCTCAAAACCGCCGACGATAAGGCGTTTGAGGTAGAGCTCGGTGGCTATGCGCAAGTACATATCCACATCGAGCGAGTTATGGTGTGTGATGAACGGACGGGCTGAGGCTCCTCCGGCAATCTGCTGCAGGATAGGGGTCTCTACCTCGGTGTAACCTGCCTCGTCAAACACCTGACGCATCGTACGGAGGATCGTGGCGCGCTTGAGGAACGTGTCCTTCACGCCGTCGTTGACGATGAGATCCACGTAGCGCTGGCGGTAACGCTGCTCGGGGTCGTTGAAACCGTCGTACGCCACACCGTCTTTGTATTTGACGATAGGTAGCGGACGGAGGCTCTTGGCAAGCACCGTCAGTTTCTTGGCATGCACGGAAATCTCGCCCGTCTGAGTACGGAAGACGAAACCCTCGATGCCGATGAAATCGCCGATATCCAGGAGTTTCTTGAAGACCACGTTGTACATCTGCTGCTCTGCAGTCAAAGGCGCAGTTTCCTCCTTTGTACTTGGTACATTGTCCCCTTGTACATCAATCGGTGCTTGGATATCATCTCTGCTTACATATACTTGAATACGCCCCTTGGAGTCCTGTATCTCGATGAAGGAGGCTTTTCCCATGATTCGTTTGCTCATCAGACGTCCGGCAATGCGTACCTCTTTGCCCTCCCTGTTTTCGAAATCGGCTTTGATATCCGTGGAGTATCCCGTTACTTCATACTCGGCAGCAGGGTATGGGTTGATGCCTATATCGCGCATCGTTTGCAAGCTCTGCCGCCTGACTTGTTCTTGTTCGCTTAGATTTTCCATATAGTGTGATTGAGAATGGTTAATTGATAATCGGCTGCAAAGTTACAAAAAAAAAACGACATACGCAAGCGCATATGCGATTTTTTTATGGAAAAAATAGTTGCGTGCTTGCGTATATGGGAAAAAAATTGTAACTTTGCGCCCGATTTAGGTTTTGTTCACAAATGACCAAATAAAACGAACATAAACCTGATTCAATTATCCAACTATTTTTAAGGTACAATTATGGACAAACAAACTCAAGCGTATGTGGACAGTTTCATGGCTGAGCTGATCCAGAAGAACCCCGGTGAGAGCGAGTTTCACCAGGCAGTCAAAGAAGTGGTGGAGTCGGTGGCTCCGATGATTATGGCTTATCCGTATCTGCGCGAGCAGAAAGTGATGGAGCGTATCGTAGAACCCGAACGTGTGATTATGTTCCGAGTTCCGTGGATGGACGACCAGGGCGAAGTGCAGATCAACCGCGGTTTCCGTGTGCAGATGAATTCGGCTATTGGTCCGTATAAAGGCGGTATCCGCTTCCATGCCAGTGTGAACCTGAGTATCATGAAGTTCCTGGCGTTCGAACAGACCTTCAAGAACGCGCTGACGACGCTGCCGATGGGTGGCGCAAAGGGCGGTAGCGATTTCTCGCCACGAGGCAAATCCGATGCCGAGGTGATGCGATTCTGCCAGAGTTTCATGACCGAACTGCAACGTCATATCGGTGCTGACACGGATGTCCCGGCAGGCGACATCGGTGTTGGCGGACGCGAGATAGGTTACATGTTCGGCCAATACAAGCGTCTGCGTGACGAGTTCACAGGTACACTCACCGGCAAAGGGCAGCAGTGGGGCGGATCGCTCATGAGGCCCGAGGCAACGGGTTACGGAGCTTGCTATTTTGCAGAGGCTATGTTAGCTACCCGCGGCGAGAGTTTCGAGGGCAAGCGCGTCTGCATCTCCGGCGCAGGCAACGTAGCGCAGTTTGCTGCACAGAAAGCCATGCGTCTGGGAGCTAAAGTGCTGACGCTGAGCGATTCCGACGGATTCATCTATGATGAAGAGGGATTGGATGAAGAAAAACTGAACTATGTGTTCGAACTCAAGAATGTCCGCCGCGGACGTATCAAAGAGTATGCCGCCAAATATCCTACTGCACAATACTTCCCCGGCGAGCGTCCGTGGCGTATCCCGTGCGACATAGCTATGCCGTGCGCTACCCAGAACGAGATAGAGAAAGCCGATGCGGAGAACCTGATTAAGAACGGTTGCTTCTGCGTGACCGAGGGTGCCAATATGCCGAGTACGCCGGAGGCAATTGCTATCTTCCAGGGTGCTAAACTCCTCTACAGCCCGGGCAAGGCATCCAACGCCGGAGGTGTGGCTACCTCCGGGCTGGAGATGACACAGAACTCCATGCGTCTCAAATGGACGGCGGAGGAAGTGGATGCGCGTCTGCGTACCATTATGGCGGATATCCATGCCGCTTGTCTCAAATATGGTACCGAAGAAGACGGATATATCAACTATGTCAAAGGTGCCAACATCGCCGGTTTCATGAAAGTGGCGAATGCGATGGTGGAGCAAGGGCTTGTGTGAGACAGATTGTTCTTGGTAGGCGCAGAATTTGCGCCTACCAAGGCAACTTGTCGGAAATACTGACTGGTTTCCATTTCGGAATGAGTTAGAGATAATAGCAATGAACAAGATTTTGGAAGAAAATAAAGGCGAAATAATCATCTGATTGCCGAGAGCCGCACGGAAGAAACAGACACCATGGTCAAAGTAGTGGTAAACCTGATAAACCAGAAGAACTAAAGGGATAAGAACGATACTTTCCTCATTAAATCCTCTATAAAATCCTCTATAAAATCCTCTATAAATCCTCTATAAAATCCTCTATAAAATCCGCTATTAAGTAGCGGTCAAGTAGCGGTTAAGTCGCTGTCAAACACGACAACGAGACGACAACGAGTCGAAAACGACACGACAACGGATGCTGGGAACACCCTAAGAACAACGGAACAAACACATGGCACGCGCCGAATTAGACATAATACTGAACAAACTGCAAGGCCGCCTCACGGGCGACAGCAAATTCTATGCTACCCACCGTAACGGCAGAACGGTCATCAGCAACTACCCGATGCACAGAGACCCGAAAAAGATCTCCGCGCAGCAACGTGCTAACAGTTCCACATTCGGAGAGTGCTCCAAGCAAGCGAAACAGGAACTCTCTGCCCCCGAACGCCTTGCTTACTGGCAGGATCGGTATGCCCAATACACCCGCCTTGCTAACAAAAACCTCAATCGCGCCAACAGACAGTTTTTCGGAGAAAACTCCGCTGCCTTCATCAAACAGAAATACTACACCACCCTCCGTGGCTTCATCATCGCCCAACTGAGCACACAACAATAATATGGATACAAACCAGCAAATAGAACGAATAGATGCTCTTTTTGAACGCATTTCTTCATTGATAGACCAAGCACGTACTTATGTGGTAAGTGCTGTTAAGATTGCGGAAGTTAAGACACGCTATGAGGTTGGACGATATATTTATGAAGATGAGCAGCAAGGAGAAAGAGCAAGATATGGTCATCAAATGCTTAAAAACCTATCTGCTCTGCTAATAGAAAGATATGGAGCCGACTGGACGTATGATACACTTGTGCGCTGCCGAAAATTCTATACGTGTTATTTAAATGCCAAGATTGTAGCAACGCCGTTGCCACAATTAGAAAGAGCAGAGCAAATGGCTGATAATAAGGATATTGTAAATTGTAGCAATGCCGTTGCTTCAATTCAGTTGCCGCGTTTTATTCTCTCTTGGTCACACTATTTGATATTAATGCGAATTGAGAATATAGAGGAAAGAAGTTTTTATGAACTGGAGTGTGCGAAACAACAATGGACGGTCAAACAACTCCAACGCCAAGTTGCCTCATCTCTCTATGAACGTTTGGCACTCAGTCGCGATAAAGATGAGGTAATGCTTCCGGTGCATACCAAGGCTCCAAATACTTCTCCTATAACGGAAAAGTGCTGGATGATATTAGAAAAGAAAACGAAGAATAAAAGAATCTGAAATTTAAGGGTTTATCTAT
>FLNW01000048.1_pt1 | contig 10199 bp, 5 predicted proteins | sample 1140371 | NCBI WGS metagenome assembly FLNW01 (sample SAMEA3878170, study PRJEB12797) | bioreactor metagenome | biome: Moose rumen | place: Sweden | collected 2011-10
GGCAGTTGCGGAGCCGGCGGACGAACCCGAACCGGCCACCGAATCCAAACCGCGCCCGAAACATGATTTCACCAGCGCCTACGGATCCATCGAGGATTTCGACTGGGATAAAATCGACGACGACGGGGACAAATATTCCGAGGCGGAAAAGGCAAAGCTGGAGGAACGCTATACCCAAACGTTCAAGTCTGTGGACGAGAACGCCGTCATCATGGGCAAGGTGGTCTCCATCACCAGCCGCGAGGTGGTGGTCAACATCGGCTTCAAGTCCGACGGCGTGATCAACGCCTCCGAGCTCCGCTACAACCCCGACCTCAAGATTGGCGACGAGATTGAAGTCTATGTGGAAAGCCAGGAGGACGCCAACGGCCAGCTCCAGCTCTCCCATAAGCGCGCCCTCATCCTCAAGTCATGGCAGCGCGTCAACGAGGCTTACGACAACCAGGAGATTATCACCGGCTATGTCAAGGGCAAGACCAAGGGCGGCCTTATCGTTGACGTGTTCGGCATCGAGGCCTTCCTGCCCGGTTCCCAAATCGACGTCAAACCTATTCGCGACTACGACGTGTTTGTGGACAAGACCATGGAGTTCAAGGTGGTCAAGATCAACCACGACTACAAGAACGTGGTGGTTTCCCACAAGGCCCTCATCGAGGCTGAGATCGAGGCCCAGAAGGCCGAGATCATCAGCAAGCTCGAGAAAGGCCAGATCCTGGAAGGCACCGTCAAGAACATCACCTCCTACGGCGTGTTCATCGACCTCGGCGGCGTGGACGGCCTCATCCACATCACCGACCTCTCCTGGGGCCGCATCTCCAATCCCGAGGAGGTTGTCCAACTTGACCAGAAGATCAATGTGGTCATCCTCGACTTCGATGAGAGCAAGAAACGTATCGCCCTCGGACTCAAACAGCTCACCCCGCATCCCTGGGACAACCTTGACCCCGAGCTCAAAGTGGGCGACAAGGTCAAAGGCAGGGTGGTGGTCATCGCCGACTACGGCGCGTTCGTGGAGGTCATCCCCGGAGTGGAGGGCCTCATCCACGTGTCCGAAATGTCCTGGTCACAACACCTGCGCACCGCGCACGAGTTCCTCAAAGTGGGTGACGAGGTGGAGGCTGTCGTGCTCACCCTCGACCGCGAGGACCGCAAGATGTCCCTGGGCATCAAGCAGCTCAAACCCGACCCGTGGGCTGACATCACGACCAAATACCCCGTCGGCTCCAAGCATACCGCCACCGTGCGCAACTTCACCAACTTCGGCATCTTCGTCGAACTTGAGGAGGGCGTTGATGGCCTGATCCACATCTCCGACCTCTCCTGGTCCAAGAAAATCAAGCATCCGGCCGAGTTCACGAAAGTGGGCGAGCCCATCGACGTCGTGGTGCTGGAAGTTGATACCGAGAACCGCCGCCTCAGCCTGGGCCACAAGCAGCTTGAGGAGAACCCCTGGGATGTGTTCGAGACCGTGTTCACGGTAGGATCCGTCCATCAGGGCACCGTCACCTCCATGAACGACAAGGGCGCCGTGGTGGCGCTGCCCTACGGCATCGAGGGCTTCGCCTTCAACCGCAACCTGGTGAAGGAGGACAAGACTACCGCCAAGGTTGACGACGTGCTCGACTTCATGGTGGTTGACTTCTCAAAGGAGTCCAAGAAAATCCACCTGTCACACACCAGAACCTGGCAGGCTTCCAAGGAGGATGAGGAGAGAATGAGAGAGAACGAGGCCAAGAAGCAGGCCAAGGAGATTGCCAAGATCAACGAGAGCAACGTGGAGAAAGCCACGCTGGGAGACCTTGACATCCTCCAATCCTTGAAAGAGGATCTTGAAAAAGAGGGAAGATAACCCATTTCCCGAAAATCTTGAAGGCGTCCTGACCCGGGACGCCTTTTTTTTTGTATCTTCGCAGCCGAAATTATAGAAGATGAGAAAGATTTTTGTCAGTGTCCTGTTGGTGTCGCTGCTGGCCTCGGCGCAGGCGCAGCGCTTCATCGGCTATGTGTCCGCGGGCGCGAACTTCTCCCAGATTGAGGGCGATGACGTACACGGCTTCTACAAGGTGGGGGTGAACGGCGGCCCGGGTGTCATGCTCCCGCTCGATAAAAAACAAAGGTTCTCCATCTCCGCAGAGATGCTATACAGCCAGAAAGGCTCGAGAAAAAATTGCAGCCCCGGCTATTTCGACACGACCAACTACGCCCCCGCAATGTTCGAGGACGTGGACTACACCATCGGCTTCAACCCCAGGGTGAAATGCCGCATGTCGCTTGACTATATCCAAATCCCGCTCATCTTCCGCTATGAGGACATGCGCTCCGGGTGCTTTATCGGGGCGGGCTTCGCCTGGAGCCGCCTGGTGCGCGCCAAGGAGATCTACAACGGCTTCACCCGCACCACCAATGTCACCTCCGGCACGTTCAGGACCAGCGACTGGACCTTCCTCGTGGACGCCGGCGTGCGCCTGTACAAGAACCTGACCCTCAATGTGCGCTGGGAGTACTCCATACGCCCCATCCGCACCATGGAATACATCATAGGGAAACCCGGAAGCGACGGCGAGTTTGTGGTCACTGACCACTGGACCACAAAACTGCACAACCATGTGCTTACCTTCCGGCTGGCCTACTTCATCAATGAGAAGTTCACCCGGAACACCAAAACCAAGAATGACGGAAGTCTCATCGGCACCCCTTGGGTGCGCGAAATCCCGGATTATGACTAATACAATATTATATACATGAGAATCAAATTTTGTTTGCTGAATGTTTTGGCCGCGCTGCTGTTCTTGTCGTCCTCCTGCGACAACACACTGGACTTGACGGCCGACTATAAGGACATCTCCTTCACCTACGCCATGCTGGACCTCAAGGACACCGTCCACTATTTCAAGATTTACAAGGGATTCTTGACCGATGAGAACGCGTTCGAGGCCGCCTACGACTGGGGCAACATCTATTATCCCGTCGATTCGATTGAGGTGCGACTGGAGGAGTATTCCGAGGACGGGGTCCGGCTGAGGTCCGCCGTGCTCGACACCACCACGCAGGTGGAGAAGCAGAGCGGGAGCTTCGCAAACCCCAGGCAACTCCTGTACTATTCAACCTGGCAGCTGGACAAGGACCACATCTACCGGTTGGTAATCCGGCATGTGAACACCGGCGAGGAGGTGTATGCGGAGACCCCGCTTGTGGGGAACACCTCCTTCAGATATCCCATGCAGACGTGGAACATGAATCAGGACAAGGCGTCAACCATCCGCTTCTATGCCGCCAAGAACGCCGCCGCCTACGACCTGTACCTCAACTTCCACTATGTGGAGGTGAACAAGGAGACCGGCGCCGTCGCCCATAAGGTGATCAGCAAGAAGATCAACTCGGACTTCATCCGATCCACCACATCGGACGAGGTGTCCTATGTGGGGTTCGTGCCCAAGTCCCTTTACACCATCATAGCCCAGAACTTGGAGCCCGACGACAAGGTGGTGCGGTATATTGACGCGATTGACGGCTATTCCTACAACTGCATCCGTTTGCAGCTTTGGGCTGCCAATAAGACGTTCTTAGACTATTACAACGTGTCTCACCCCAACTCCAGCATTGTGCAGAACCGGTTGGAATACACGAATTTCATATCCGGCAGCCGGAACGCATACGGCATCCTGGCCTCCCGCAACTATTGCTCCCGCGATTTGCAGTTCTCGCCTATGGAGCACAACGAGGACACGCTGGTGATGGGGGCGGCCACCGGCCATCTGGGCTTCCGTTATTATCGGGAGTCCCCCCTTGCCGGCAAATGACCGCCGCTCCTACGGGTGGCAGTTGTAGCCGGTCTTGGTGAGGAACCGCTGATGGTAGGACACTCTTTGCGAGAAATTATTGAAGTCCTTTTTCGCCACGGGCGACCATACGCACTCCGAGAGGGCGCACAGGCGCGGCAGGAGCATGTACTCGGCCTGCTCCGGGGTGTTGATGAACTCGCTCCACAGGTTGCACTGCCCGCCCAAGATTTTTTTGCCCTGCTCTTCCGTCAGGCCCTCCGGCATGGGGTCGAACTCGTAAGCCCTCTCTAACGTGATGAGGCCGGTCATGGCCAAAGGCTCCTTCTCCGGGTCGTCCTGGTAGAAGTTGAAATAGCAGTGGCTGGTGGGGCAGAGGATGACCTCGTTGCCGTGCCTGGCGGCGGTTCTGGCCACGTCAAGTCCCTGCCAGCACATCACGGCGCACCGGTTCACCATGTCGTCCGACACGATGTCGTCCCACATGATGGCCTTCTTGCCTGATTTTTGGAGGTGCTGCTCAATCACGTTCATCAGCCACTGCTGCAGGGCGGTCTCGTCAGCCAGGCCCTGGTCGGCGATGCGCTTCTGGCACTTGGGGCACACCTGCCAGTTGTCGTTGAAGGCCTCGTCGCCGCCGATGTGGATGTAGGGGTAGGGGAACAGCTCCGCCACTTCCGTGAGCACGTTTTTGTAGAAGGTGATCACGTCATCGTTACCGGCGCACATGATAGCCTTCGGCGGCCAGTAAGGCCCCACGGCCACGGTGTAAGGGTAGTCGTCGCAGGCGTACTGCGGGTAGGTGGCGAGGATGGCGCTACAGTGGCCGGGAATTTCAATTTCCGGAATGATGTCAATATGGCGGGCGGCGGCATATTGAATGATATCGCGGATTTGAGCTTTGGTGTAGTAGCCGCCGTAAGTGGCAGGCTCTTCTGGTTGCACGGGATGCAGCGTGTCCCAGCTTGTGCGCTCGGGCCGCCACGCGCCGACGGCGGTCAGCGCCGGATATTTGTCAATCTGGATGCGCCAGCCGTGGTCGTCGGTCAGATGCCAGTGGAACTTGTTGATTTTGTAGGCGGCCAGCAGGTCGAGGTAGCGCTTGATGAACGTGACATCGAAGAAATGGCGCGACACGTCGAGGTGCGCGCCCCGGTAGGCGAAGCGCGGATAGTCGGTGATTTTTGCGCAGGGGATGCCGAACGCCTTCTTGCCGGCCAGCTGGTCGGGGTACGCCATCTGCCGCAGGGTCTGGAACGCGTAGAAAAGCCCGGCGGTCGTGTTGGCCCTGGCGGTGATGTGCCCGCGCCTCACGACAAGCGTGTAGCCCTCGTCCCCGATGGCCGCATCCTCTTTCCTGTTCAACTCAAGGAGGATGTAGTTGCGGCGCCTGCTGCTCTTGTCCCCCAAGTTGGGCTTCAGCTGGAACGTCTGCCGATAGGACTCGCTGATGGCCCTGGAGAATTCCGAGGACCTGCCCCCCAGGTTCTCGAAGCAGAGGTAGGTGTCACCGTCCAGCGTGAAAGTCCCGTTTTTCGGGGTACACTCCACCGGCTCCGGGATCACGATGATGGGTCTGGGCTTGTTGCAGCCACATGCCAGCAGCGCGCAGCATGCGAGGGTCAGAAGAATACGGTATGATTTCATTGCTCTTTTTTTTTATAGGCCGCGAAGATACAAAAATTGACAAATGACGGTTAAAAACTATTCCGTTTCGCCCGCAAATGTACCACCCGATTTTGTAATTTTGCGTACTTTGATTCCCACAAGGCAATAATTCGTGCGGAATGAGGTTCATATAGGCAGAAAATTTTTTTGTTATGAGAAGACTGTTTTGTTTTGTTATAGGGATGCTGGCGTGTGGGGCCGCTTTCGCCCAGGCCGAGAACGCCAAGTATTATATTGAGGGCGACTATGAGATCAGCCGCGGCGCGAACGGCCAGTTTGTCTATACGCTGTCCAACATCACCTCCCAGGGCATCACTTTCGCGCCAGTGGGGAGCATCGTGGGACACGTGGAGGACGATGAGTCCATCTCGTTCTCCTTCGACAAGGCGCAAACCGACTATCCCGGTGGCTTTGAGGAAGGGCTCAAGTTCTGGAAATGGCAGTACGACGGTCAGGAGTACCGCTGGCAGCGCGACAGCGAGGTGAAGGACGCCCGGCAGCAGTTCAAGACCGACGGCGTGATGGTGGTGATGCTCATCCTCGACTGCAGCACCTCCCTCGGCGAGGTGAACTTCGCCAAGCTGCAGAACGCTGCCCTCAAGTTCATTGATGTCATGTACAACGCCTCTCCCAACGGCAGCGTGCGCCTCGGCATCATCGGCTTCAACACCATGAGCAACACCGACAAGATGGTGCTCGACATCCAGCCGCTCACCGCATCCACCAGGCCCTCCATGATCCAGTTCGTCCACAGTCTTACATTGTATAATAACACATCCTTATATTATGCCATGCACAAAGGCTCCGACATGATCGGCACGTATGTGTCCGGCATGAGCGTCTCCGACCGCGAGAAGTACGACTACGCCTGCATGGTGTCGTTCACCGACGGCTATGACAACCACTCCGCGGACGAGCGCATCGGCATCCCCGACAAGGGTCTGGACAACCCCTATTTCCAATATGTGCGCGACAATGTGGTGGACAAGCTGATCGGCGGCAAGGAGCTGAAAAGCTACGTGATTGCCATCAAAGGGAATGACGTGGCCGAGGACAACCAGCTGTACCAGGCCGTTTTCAAGGGACTGGCCTCCGACAGCCCTTTCCTACTGGAGGACTTCTCCCAGCTGGAGGCGCAGTTCGAGAACATGGCCAAGGAGCTGATGAAGCGCTGGCAGAACGTGACCTGCTATGTGCCCGCCGCTTACAGGGGGAAAATCCGCTGGACGTTGGGCGACGGTGCGGAGGCCCCGCGTGTGGTACCCAAAAAAGAGGCCGTCCCCTCCCATCCTGCGGAGCCTAAGGCGGTGGGGCGTACCCGGAGAAATTTCTGGGGCGTGAACGTCGCGCTGCCCTTCGAGTACGCCTCTGCCATGAAACCCATCTTCTATACAGGGCTTGGTGCCGGTTTTGACTTTGCCATTCCGAAAGGAAAGAATGCCATAGGTGGTATGATTTCCCTCAAATATTGCTTCGGTGGCCCTACCCATGTGATGGCTGGCCCGCTTATGCTGTTTGGAGACTACGAAAATGATGCCACTTTCATGTTGGGTGCCGGTTTGGATTTGCGTTTCCAAACCGCTTCACCGAACTATATGCGGGTGAATAAAGTGTTGGCACAGAATTATCAGCAGAGATGGCTGGGTGACAATTGCGGCGCTGGAGCAACCCTGCGCTTGGGTGCCACCACATTGGTGAAGAACCTCTATTTCTTCACCGACCTCTCGTTGGGCGGTTACAGGGCTAAATACCAAAGTCTTAATCCGACGATGATTGTGGATGACCAAGGTGTTCCCGTGTTAGACGATGAGGGCAACCCAAGATTCTTTTACAATGAGACGCGTCCCACGCATCTCTATTTCAATGTTTCATTTAATGTAGGATATAGGTTCTAGAACGAGAATAGACTATACCAAGAAGGCCGACTGCGCGATGCCGTCGGCGAACCAAAGGCCGGTTTCTGTAAGACAGATCCGGTCTTTTTCTATGCGGTGGAGCTCCGGCGCGACATGCGTGTGGAAATGCGCCTCCAGCTCCTTCCGGCGGGTCTCGCCAAACTGCCCGGCAAGGGCTTTGAGGTCCACGCCCGCGCGCGTGCGCAGGCCGAGCAGCAGCGTCTCGTTGTAGAGCTCGTTGGCAGTGAGGGCTTCTCGCTCTTCGCAGGGAATGCCTTTGGCCATATTGTCGCAGTATTGCTGGAGATTGGCAGGGTTCCACTGGCGGCTGACACCGTCAAAGGAGTGCGCTGAGGGGCCGAGTCCGAGATAGGGCGTGTGGTTCCAGTAGCTGGAGTTGTGCTTGGACTCGAAGCCCGGAGTGGCAAAGTTGGAGATCTCATATTGTCGCAGGGCGGAGTGGGGGAGCATCTCCAGCAGAATCTGGTATTGGCGGGCGGCATGGTCATCATCAACGGGCGCGTGCCGCCGGCGCGCAATCTGTTTGTAGAGGATGGAGTTCTCCTCCGGCGTGAGCGCGTAGCAGGAGAGATGATGCACGGGCAGCGCGAGAGCCGTGCGCAGGTCCTCGCGCCAGTGCGCGTCGTCACGCTCCGACACCCCGTAGATGAGGTCGATGGAGAGGTTGTCGAAGGCGGCGGCGTTTCGCACCGCCTTCAGGGCGTCCTCCGCTGTGTGCCGCCGCCCCATGAAGCGCAGCACGGGGTCCTGGAATGACTGCACCCCGATGCTCAACCGGTTGAACCCCAAGGCGCGAAGCCCCGAGCAATATTCCTGTGTCAGGAGTTCCGGATTGGCCTCTATGGTCATCTCATGCACCGCCCCCAAGTCAAAATGCTCCGATAGCAGGCGCAGGATGCCTTCCAATTCGCCAATGGTCAGCAGGTTAGGGGTACCTCCGCCGAAATAGACGGTGGTAATGGGCTTGTGGACTATATAATCCTGGCGCAAGGTGAGTTCTTTTTCCAAAGCATCCAAAAAAGTACCCTTCCCCCGCAGATTCGCCACGGAGTAGAATCCGCAATAGACGCACTTGCTCAGGCAAAATGGAATATGGATGTAAATACCGGCCATAGGGCTGAATGCTGGCCGCAGACCTTTCATCTGCGGCCGGCAAAAGTAAGCAAAATATCAATAGTCCGGATGCCCCTCCCCCGGAGGACGGACACCCTATTCGTGATTTTCCATCCCGCCGTTACATGTAGCTATGCATCCCGCCTAAGAGCAGGTTGACCCCGAAGTAGGTGATGACCACGCTCAGGAATGCCAGGATGCCGTAGATGTGGAAGAACAGGGGTTTCTGGAACGATTTCCAGATGCCGTTGTGCAGCGGTGCGGCGTATATCAGGAGGGTGATGAGCGCCCAAACCTCCTTCGGGTCCCATGACCAGTAGTTGCCCCAGGAGATGTTGGCCCATATCGCGCCGATGAAGATTCCCGCCGCCAGCAGCGCCACCGCCGGATACAGCATTAACGTGCTGATATCCTGCAAACGCCGTATGTGGGCGGTGTTGTCTCGCCGGGACAGGCGCATGGCCACGGCGCTGATGCCGTTCAGCATGACAAAGAACAGCAGCGCGTAGGCTATCATGATTACGGTGACATGGAGGCTCAGGAGCGGGGAGGAGAGCACGGGCATGAGGTGGGTGACGGGCGGGTTGGCTCCCCCCATCATCTGCACCAGCAGAACGAAGCCGGTCATCAGCAGCCCCGACGGCAGGGCCATCTCGTATTTGCGCGCCATGAGCAAGGTGAGGATGCAGATGCTCAGGGCCAACAGGTTCATGGAGTCGAAGCTGCCCGCCATGGGCACGTGCCCGCCCGCGACCCATCGCAGAATGAACACGATGGCGGTGTAGGCGCACAGCAAGGCCATCCAGATGGTGGCCGCTATGCGCACAGGGCCGTACAGCTTGCGCCCCCTGCCGACGCAGATGAGGGCCGCCGCAAAGCAGACCAGCCCCAAGGTGATGTTGACCATGGCTAACCACCGGCCCGCCGTGAGCCGGTTGTACAGCCGCTCGGCCCTGTATTGCGTTTTCGACGGCACCTGGCCGAGCGCGTATTTTTCCTGATAAATCCGGGTCTTTTCAAACAGCTCGTCCAGGGCTTTGAAGTCGCCCTTCACCACATATTCCTGGCAAAGACTGAGCTGCTTGCGGATGAAGAGGTACTCTTCGTCAGGGATGTCGAGGGGAAGCTGGTCGCTTTGCGAGTACCAGGTGATGTCTTGCAGGCTGTCGGCGTGCGGGAACATCTTTAGCAGCTGTCCGTTGTACAGCATGGTGGTGAGCTGGTATTTCTCATCGGCGGATCGGTAGTTCTTGCGTCTCGGGTCGCCCATGGGCATGTTTTTCAGCGCATCGTCAAGTTTGTAGGTCCCGTAGCTGTCGGTGAAGTCTGTGAGGCGGGCGTACTTGCCGCCAATGCCGAGGCTTTCCCGCACGTAGTCGCCCTTAATTTTGAGCATAGGCTCGTTTTTCCACTCGTTGTAATAGAAGATCCAGCCGCTGAGCACCTGTTCTGGGGAGCAGCCCCGGTAGCGCGCGCTGCCGCACAGCTTGGTGGTGAAGTCTTTGGCCACGGTCTGTAACGGGCAGACGCGCCCCTTGTACATCACGTACATTTGCCCCATCTTGTCGGCGCTCTCGCGGGGTAGCGTGCTGGGCTTGTCCGCCGCCTGCGCGTGTGTCGCCGCGCCCAGGGTCAGAAATGCGAGCGTCAGAGCGGCCTTTCCCGCAGTGCTCCGCCACAATTTCCGGAACTGTCCGTCCCGCTCCACAAACATCCCGATCAG
>FLNW01001354.1_pt1 | contig 10170 bp, 14 predicted proteins | sample 1140371 | NCBI WGS metagenome assembly FLNW01 (sample SAMEA3878170, study PRJEB12797) | bioreactor metagenome | biome: Moose rumen | place: Sweden | collected 2011-10
TTTCATAATAATGAAATTTTGATTAAATGAATAAATTGGGTTAGTTATATATAGGTCTTATACCTATTTTTGTATTCGCGTACATATACACATAGAAAAGCGGGACTGCAATCTTGCCGTTCCGCTATCTGAGGCTCTGGTATTGCCTTCCATTCCGAACAAGCAACACTGAGACCCACCATGTATGTACGCATACACGCAAACGCGTGTACCTGTCAATATACATACCATGGGCATCTTTGTGTCGCAATGTTTTGGAATGTATGAATTTACCAGATTCCAGATAGCCAAAACAAAGCGCGTAAGACGCCTTTTCAATATGTCACCGCTTTTTAAAGCTGTCGGTGCCAACTCCCCTGTTTAACGTCAGTGAGTGACGGTATCTATGTTTAATTTCCTAATTAACTATTTCTTATAATGGTAACGTAGTGATAAGACATATACGTATATCATTCCATCTGAGACTGAATATACCATACGATGTTCATCTGTTATTCGGCGACTCCACATTCCACGGAGTTCTCCTTTTAGTGGTTCCGGCTTTCCTATACCGGTAAAAGGGTGCTCAACAATGTCTTCCAATAATGAGGAAATACGCTTCATAACCCGTGTATTTCCTGTACGTTTCCAGTATTCGCGATCGGCCTGTGCCTGAGGCATGAAGATTATTTCCATAAGTCTTCGATTGTAACGGCCTCTCCTTTTCCTTGCTTGATATCTTCTTTCCCTTGCCGAAGGATTTCAGCCATAGCAGGAGAAGACATTAGATACTCTGTCTCATCCGCAGATGCTTTTTTAGTTGCGAGTTTCTGCACGTATTTCAGCACCTTCGTCAGCATTGACTCATCGTCGGCAATAACACCCATTGCACGATAGAGTTCTGCGTTTAATTGTAAAGCCGTCATAAGTCTCCTTCTTTCCTTTTGCGCTCCTATATAACTAAATGTTGAGAGTTATGTTGTCTCTTTGTTTTTGATACTTCGAAAAATGTGCTGCAAAGGTAATAATTATTTTCGATATATGCAAATTTGCAAAGCAGATTTGGCAATTTTTCCACAAAATACGTAATAAACGCCTTTTTATGCCACCGCTTTCTTACGCTGTCGGTGCCAGCTCCCCTGTTTAACGTCAGTAAGTGACGGCTATTACTCTTTCGAGCCTTTGCGACTGCAAAGGTACAACAAAAAAATGACACATGCAAATTTTTGTGTCATTTTCTTCATTTTTTTCGTTAAAGGCTATTTGAAGCCTTTTATGTCCTTGCTCTTTTACATCGGCAAGCGACGAGGGCTTATATTGCTACCGTGAACGGATCTACGTACTGAACTTGCCCATTCTCGCAAAAAATAAGCGGTTGGTTGTCACGGCGGTGCTGTTCCACCAACCTACGATGGGTTAATTTTAAACCCTCATTGACTTTTAATTCTAACTCTCGTTCACTCATATTTTTTTTACTATTTGGTTCCACATTTCTGATTCTATTGCCTCTATTTCATCCAACTTAGTTCTTTTTCTTGCGACTAATCTAGCAGGTGTCATGACATTATTGTACACCAACACGCTATCACAAATAGGCAAATATAAATGCACCAGATTATATATTCCTCTTTTGAAACGCCGTCGGATATCATCCTCAGGTATATTATGTCCTCCGTTGCTCACGCGCTGCGCCACACGCTTAATCGCTTGTTCTTCGTTTTCTAAAAAGAAAAAAATCAAGTGTACCTTATATCCTAAAGTATGTGCACGATGCACAAGGTTGACATAAGATCGCGTTGCAAGCGTCGTTTCAATCGCGAAATCCGCCTTTTGAGAAAGTAGCTCATCAATCCGTTGGAGCATTATTCTTCCGGCTTGAAAGGCTACTAACTCCGGAGCGAAAGGCGATAAACCACGTGCTATCTCATCCGCATTGACGAAGTTAGGGCAATGTAACACTTCCGGCAACAAGTTAAATGAAGCCGTTGTTTTACCGGCTCCATTGGGACCTGCTATGAGATACAAATTCGGATGTTGCATTGCTATCAAATGATTTTGCAGCGCAAAATTACATAAAAAAAATGACACATGCAAATTTTTGTGCCATTATCTTCCATTTTGTTCAATTAAAGGCTATTTGGAGCCTTTTATGTCCTCCTGTTTGACGTCAGTAAGTGACGAGGGGTTTATCTTTTTGCTTCTTCCTTGATATATTGCTCTATCTGCGGACGGAGAACTACAAAATCATTTTTTACAATATCCCAAACTATGGGCATTTGGATAGAATAATAGCCATGCACCAATACATGACGCATCTTGATTATTACATTCCAGGGCGTTTCAGGATGAGTGTCTTTGAATTCCAGTGTAAGCATATAAGCTGCCTCACCTATTATCTATAGACACTTTACTACTGCATAGCGCAACATTGCATCCTTTTCCAAATCAGCCAACGACTTGCCTTCCATAAATTGCGCAGCTCGATCAATATGCTCCAAGATATGCTGCAACCGACCTAAATCTCTAATGGCTTCTCTCATACAATAAGATTTTATCTTGATCTACATAAGGTCGTGCAAAAGGTAGTAAACCATCCTCAGAAACTAAGTCCACCGATCTGCCTAATTTCTTCTCCAGGTCAGTTATCATCCGGAAATAACCCAACCCGATAGGTTGGGAATAATCCAGCGATACTAATATATCAATATCGCTATCCGGAGTCTCTTCGCCGCGAGAACAAGAACCGAACAAATAAGCTCGTTCTACCGGTTGTGTGGCGAGATAAGCTTGTATCTCCGGAATCATTTTCTGGACTTCAGCACTCGGCATAATAATATCTATTTCCCGTTTACGGCTGCAAAGATAATAATTATTTTTGATATATGCAAATTTGCAAAGCAGATTTGGCAATTTTTCCACAAAATACGTAATAAACGCCTTTTTATGCCACCGCTTTCTTACGCTGTCGGTGCCGGCTCCCCTGTTTGACGTCAGTAAGTGACGGTCACTTTTTTAACGTTGTTGAGCCCAACGGTTTGCATGTAACCTTGCAGACTCAGGTGTTGTTTATCTTCGTAATCTTAAAGAGAATTGAGCCAAGCGTTCATCTCAGCTTTATTAGTAAAAGTAATACCTTTACCTTGGCTGATTTCTTCCGCAGCCTTGTCCAAATTGGCATAAAATCCTCTTTTGACATCAATGTCGAGTCATGGGAGAACTTATCGGCAAGACGCTTCAGAGATTCGGCTGCACGTTTGAGCATGCCTTCGTCCTCGGCAATAATACCTAAGTTACGATATATCTCCGCATAGAGTCGTAAAGCCGTCATAAGTCCTTTTTTACCTTTGACGCCGCAAAATTACTGTTTTTTTTGACTTATGCAAACTAAAGTGATATTTTTCCGACATTTTGTATCGGAATAATTTGCACATATGGAATATTTGTAGTATCTTTGTGGCGTTTTTCGACAAAATATCAGAAATTATCAAAATCAATCTCACTTATGGAAAGACAGAAACGTTTTTTGCTCAACGAGGATGAATTGCCACGCCAGTGGTATAACATTCAGGCAGAGATGGTGAACAAGCCCCTGCCGCCTATTCATCCGGCAACCAGACAACCGCTGAATGCGGATGATCTGGCACATATTTTTGCCGGCGAGTGCGCCAAACAGGAACTGGACCAGACCCACGCATGGATAGATATCCCTGCGGAAGTGCTCGAACGGTACAAGTCCTACCGCTCCACTCCGCTGGTGCGAGCCTATGCGCTGGAAGAGGCGTTGGGTACGCCTGCGCATATCTATTTTAAGAACGAGAGCGTGAACCCCTTAGGCTCGCACAAAATCAACTCGGCATTGCCGCAGTGCTATTACTGCAAGCAGGAAGGTACGACGAACGTGACAACAGAGACCGGCGCCGGACAATGGGGCGCGGCGCTGAGTTATGCGGCAAAGGCTTTCGGACTGGAGTGTGCGGTGTATCAGGTCAAGATATCCATGCAGCAGAAACCCTACCGCAGCAGTATCATGCGGACTTTCGGCGCAACCGTAGAAGGATCGCCTTCGATGAGTACGAGGGCAGGCAAAGATATCATCACCAAAGACCCGTTCCACCCGGGGTCGCTGGGCACCGCTATCAGCGAGGCGATCGAGTTAGCCACCACCACACCCAACTGCAAATATACGTTAGGCTCGGTGCTCAACCATGTGAGCCTGCATCAGACCATCATCGGCCTGGAGGCGGAGAAACAGATGGAGATGGCAGGCGAGTACCCCGATACGATCATCGCCTGCTTCGGCGGCGGAAGCAACTTCGGCGGGCTGGCGTTCCCGTTCATGAGACACCAGTTGAGCCGTCAGCCATCAGCTATCAGCCATCAGAAGATGATTGATTTTATCGCGGCGGAGCCGAGCAGCTGTCCGAAACTGACGAAGGGTAAGTTCGAGTACGATTTCGGAGACAGCGCAGGCTACACTCCACTGCTGCCGATGTTCACGTTAGGGCATGATTTCAAGCCTGCCAATATCCACGCGGGAGGTTTGCGTTACCACGGCGCCGGAACGATTGTCAGCCAGCTCGTGAAAGACGGACTGATGCGCGGCGTGGACATCCCTCAGATTGAGTCCTTCAAGGCGGGAATGTTGTTTGCGCAGACCGAGGGAATCATCCCTGCGCCGGAGAGCTGCCACGCCATAGCAGCCACTATCCGCGAAGCGGAGAAATGCAAAACAACCGGCGAAGGGAAAGTCATCCTCTTCAACCTCAGCGGGCACGGACTGATAGACATGACCGCATACGACAGTTTCCTGAACGGAGATCTGCAGGATTTCGAATATAATTGAACATTGAAAGTGGAAAGTTTTCGTGTCTCTGCACTCGATGTCAGACCCTGAACAAGGGGCAAACCGAACCTGCATCAGAGGCATTCCCTGAGATTCCTAGACTTTATTAAATCAGAACAAACAGCAAAACGCTGAACATCAGCACATTAAGCTACATGGCACAGTACCTCAAAACACGCGTCATCAACGCCTTGAAATCCACTATCGCCACTTTTGTGGAGCTTCCGGACGGCACACCTCACTCCAAAGGGGTGCGCTACTTCCGTGCGGATGTAGGGGTGGATGCGTTATGGGGGGCTATGGATGAAGGGAAACTCGGCCGCAAGTACAAGAAACGTATCGTCGTACGCCCTTCGCGTTTCCGGGACGGACTCTTTGAACTCTATACCTACCATTTCCCAAAACACTGGTCCGCTGCCTGCGTAGCTAACCGCGAGATGATCAAGGAAGCCCAGAGGCAGGCGCACGCTCTCGAGCATTCCTGTACGCCGGAAGCACTCGAATGGCGCATCCGTTTCTTCCTCCATTATTTTAATGTCTTCAAAGGCCACGCCAAGCCGGAACCTGGGCTGAAGCCCTATGCGCGTTTCTACCAATATACCTTCGTGGTGATCTATCGCCAGCTCCGGGAAGAGGCGCAAAAAGCCAGGGAATCCTCTGATATTTCCGACACCTACATCCGGCACCTCACCGAAGAAATTTCCTTCGAACCGGTCTATCCTCACCCTTTCAGGGTGGGGTATAAGCGCGGTCTTTTGCGCCGCCCTGCGGGAAACGCCCTCTCCCATGCTCCTTGCACCCACCCGCCACTCAATTTGTTTCCCCCGGGCTCTGTCCCGATACATACCGGGTCCGTCCCCCTTCCTCTTTTCACCTTTAGCCATTATCTATGATTAAGCATTTCCTGGATTATTTGGCAGTTGAACGGAACTACTCGGCGCGGACGGTGGAAGCCTACCGCGACGACCTGCGCGATTTCTGCCGTTTCATGGGGTGGGAGACCGAAGAGTATGACGCTCGGAATGTGGGAGAGGATGATGTCAAGACATGGATGCTGGAGATGCTGGAGAAGGAGCATCTGTCGCCGAGGTCGGTCAAACGCAAACTCTCTGCGCTCAGAAGTTTCTATAAGTTCCTTTTGCAGCAAGGAAAAGTGTCCCGTGACATCACCGCACGTGTCAAACCGCCTAAGGCCGACAAACCCCTGCCGGTGTTCTTCCGACCGGCGGAAATGGAGAAGGCGGAAAGGAATCTGAGGGAAACGGAGGAGATTGAAGACGGCAGTTTCTCCTCCATCCGCGATGCGCTGGTTATAGAGGTGCTCTACCAGACAGGAATGCGTCAGGCGGAACTGCTCGGACTGAGAGATGACGACTGGGAGCTGGCGCAAGGACAGGTGCGGGTGCTCGGCAAACGCCGGAAAGAGCGTATCATACCTGTCGGCGGGGCGCTGGTCAGACAGGTCAGGGAGTATATCGCTCTCCGCTCATGCGAGTTCCCCGAAGCGGACGGCAGCGCGTTCTTCATCCGCACCAAACGCAACGGGGACGTCGTGCCGATGGACAAATACACCTTATATACTATCGTGCGCACGCGTATGGGGGAAGTGACAACACTCAAGAAGCACTCACCCCACGTGCTCCGGCATACGTTTGCCACCGCGATGCTCAACAATGGAGCGGATATCCGAACTATTCAAGAGCTCCTGGGGCACGCCTCGCTCTCTACAACCCAGGTCTATACACACACCACCTTCGACCAAATCCGCCGCGTATATAACGCCACACACCCTCGTGCAACGCAGGAAGTGAATCGTAAAAAAAGGAAAAAAAACTAAAAAATGCATTTTTTTGCAAAAAGATTTGGTCATGTAAAAAAAAAGCAGTACCTTTGCACGCTTTTTCGTCGGAATGAGGTCTGACTAAGCTGAAAACCTCGGGACGTAAACCGGCGAAGCGTTTGCGGACCGAAGAGCGGAGGCACAAGTTGCCTGGTCGGTTTAGCAGAGCGGTATCGACAACCGCAATCTTGTTGCCGAACGCGAGCGCGCCTCTATAGCTCAGTTGGTAGAGCACTAGATTTGTAATCCAGCGGTCGTTGGTTCGAGTCCGACTAGAGGCTCAATAGTGATCTTTTACAGGATAGATAATCCTCGGGACGTGAAACTTGTTTCGCGGACCGAAGAGCGGAGGCACCGAGGACTTTAATGACGACATGGTCGTCAGTCCGTGTCCGAGGTCGCCGGAAGCGAAGGGTGTGTTCCAGAGTGGCCAAATGGGGCAGACTGTAAATCTGCTGCTTTTCAGCTTCGGTGGTTCGAATCCATCCGCACCCACTCGAGCATGGCTCGAAAAACTCCCTCGGGAGGCAACTCCGTGCTTCTATCCATCGGGATGCAAACCAGTAAAGCGTTTGCAGACCGAAGAGGAGCAACCGCGGCGACCCAAATGCGTGAAGCGCATTTCTTCGTCGCAAGCGAGTTGCGACGACGCGAAAGTAGCTCAGTCGATAGAGCACTAGCCTTCCAAGCTGGGGGTCGCGGGTTTGAGTCCCGTCTTTCGCTCACAGACATGTTGCTAATGTAGCTCAGTGGTAGAGCGCATCCTTGGTAAGGATGAGGTCGCGGGTTCAACTCCCGCCATCAGCTCTTCGCGATACACGCGGCAATGAACAAGGTTGGTCAACGGTCAAACATTGACCGGCCTTTTTTGAGAAGATAAAACAATCCAATTGTTTAATAACGTTATTAAAATCTAAGTATTACTATGGCAAAAGAAAAATTTGACCGTTCGAAACCGCACGTAAACATCGGTACTATCGGTCACGTTGACCACGGAAAAACTACTCTGACCGCTGCCATCACCACCGTTTTGGCTAAGAAAGGTCTGTCGGATGTCCGTTCGTTCGATTCTATCGACAACGCTCCGGAGGAGAAAGAGCGTGGTATTACTATTAACACCGCTCACGTTGAGTATCAGACTGCTAACCGCCACTACGCTCACGTAGACTGCCCGGGACACGCTGACTATGTAAAGAACATGGTTACTGGTGCTGCCCAGATGGATGGCGCTATCATCGTGGTCGCTGCAACTGACGGTCCTATGCCTCAGACACGTGAGCACATCCTGCTCGCTCGTCAGGTGAACGTACCGCGTCTGGTTGTCTTCATGAACAAGTGCGATATGGTGGACGATCCTGAGATGCTCGACCTCGTTGAGATGGAGATGCGTGAGCTCCTCTCGTTCTATGAGTTCGATGGCGACAACACTCCTGTTATCCGCGGTTCTGCTCTTGGAGCACTGAACGGTGTTCCTGAATGGGAAGAGAAAGTACTCGAGTTGATGGACGCTTGCGACAACTGGATCCAGCTGCCGGTGCGTGCCGTTGACAAACCCTTCCTGATGCCGGTGGAGGACGTGTTCTCCATCACCGGTCGTGGTACCGTAGCGACAGGTCGTATCGAGACCGGTGTCATCAAAGTAGGTGACGAAGTGCAGCTCATCGGTCTGGGGGCAGAGGGTAAGAAATCCGTTGTAACCGGCGTTGAGATGTTCCGCAAACTGCTGGATCAGGGCGAGGCTGGTGATAACGTAGGTCTGCTCCTCCGCGGTATCGACAAAGACGAGGTTAAACGTGGTATGGTTCTGACCCATCCGGGTTGCGTGAAACCGTACAGCGAGTTCAAGGCTTCCGTTTATATCCTGAAGAAAGAGGAAGGCGGCCGTCACACTCCGTTCCACAACCACTATCGTCCCCAGTTCTACATCCGTACAATGGACGTTACCGGCGAGATCACTCTGCCGGAAGGAACTGAGATGGTAATGCCGGGCGACAACCTCGAGATCACCGTTAAACTGATTTATCCGGTTGCTTGCTCCGAGGGTCTGCGCTTCGCTATCCGTGAGGGTGGACGTACCGTAGGTTCCGGCCAGATTACCAAACTGATTGACTAATAAACTAGTCTACTATTCGTCTAGTTGTCTAGTCGGATAGATAAACCGCTCGGGGTGTCGAGCCCCGAGCACTTTACGGAAGTCCTCCAATGGTAGGAGAGCGGTCTCCAAAACCGTTAATGTGGGTTCGATTCCTGCCTTCCGTGCAAAAGAGCCGTCAGAGGTCAGACATCAGCTATCAGATATGAGCTGAATACTGAGAACTGAATACTGAAGGCTTTCTGTTACAAGACATAGCTTCCAATTCGACTTCCGCTTAGGCTGGAGCCGGATTGTTGCACGGAATAAAGTTGACTATAACGAAATAAAAAATCTCTATATATGAAGATTGTAGAATATTGCAAAGAATCGTACAACGAATTGGTGCATAAGACCAGTTGGCCTTCTCGTCAGGAGTTGGCGCAAAGTTCAGTGATAGTATTGATTGCTTCCGTTATACTGGCGCTGATCGTGTGGCTTATGGACTGGTGCTTCGAGTCTATCATGACCTTTGTTTACGGTCTGTTCTAATGGTAAATGGTAAATGACCAAATGGTAAATTAGATTATGGCTGAATACAAAAAACAATGGTATGTGATGCGTGCTATCTCCGGCAAGGAGAACAAGGTCAAGGAGTATATCGAATCTGCTCTTGTGACCAGTTCGCTTTTCCAGGAGTATGTGTCGCAGGTGCTTATCCCTACAGAGAAAGTAGTGACGCTCAAAAACGGCAAGCGCACAGTGAAAGACCGCAACCTCCTGCCGGGATATGTTCTGGTGGAGTGCTATCTGTGCGACGAGAGTTTCCCGTTGCTGCGCAACATCCCTAATGTGCTCGGTTTCCTCAGCGGGGGCAAAACATCCGCCAAACCGGAAGCAGTGAGCCAGGAGGAGGTAAACAAACTGGTAGGCATTTCTACTGAATCCGAGATACGCGAAGCGGCTGAGGAAATATTCCTCGCCGGTGAGAGTGTCAAAGTGACCGACGGACCTTTCAGCGGATTCCAGGGAATTGTTCAGGAGGTCAGTCAGGAAAAGCACAAACTCAAAGTGGTTGTAACTATCTTTGACCGACAGACTCCTCTGGAGCTCGGCTTCAATCAGGTAGAGAAAGAGTAGGAGACCCCGTTACAGGTCGTTAGGCACTACTCGGTAGTTTCTAATTATTAACCGACTGAGGAAAGACCGGCATGACGTCGTGACGACATGACGCAATGACGGAAAATCCGTTCGCAAGTCAAAAACTATTAACAAAAGTAAAACTATGGCTAAAGAAATTGCTGGTTTTATCAAACTCCAAATCAAGGGTGGCGCTGCCAACCCTGCACCTCCGGTTGGACCTGCTCTGGGTTCCAAGGGGGTCAACATCATGGAGTTCTGCAAACAGTTCAATGCCAGAACGCAAGACAAGGCAGG